>Ga0187871_10002233_pt1 | contig 16017 bp, 12 predicted proteins | sample June2016WEW_16_1_FD_132988 | JGI IMG/M metagenome (GOLD analysis project Ga0187871, IMG submission 132988) | Peatland microbial communities from SPRUCE experiment site at the Marcell Experimental Forest, Minnesota, USA - June2016WEW_16_10 | ecosystem: Environmental > Terrestrial > Soil >... | reverse complement strand
GAAACGCCGCGCGCCGAAGCCCTGGCCGGATGGCGAACCCTTGGCGCCCGGCATAGCTTTCTCCGTCACGCGCTGGTAGCCGGCCAGATCTGCGCGTCGCTGATCCTGCTCACTGGCGCCAGCCTGTTGCTGCGCAGCCTGTGGAACCTGCAGAATCAGCCGCTCGGCATGCGAACTACTCGCGTGCTGACGGCTACCGTCACCCTGGGCCGGAAATCCTATGACGAGCCCGCTGCGCAACTGGCGTTCTTTGAAGATCTCGAGAGGCGTTTGCATGCCATCCCCGGTGTGGCCGGATTGGCCCTCAGCGACTCCGTGCCGCTCAGCGGAACGCCGCGTTCGACTATCTATTCCGTCATCGATGTGGCCGGACGTCCGCCCGCGGCCGAAGGTACCGGCGGCATGGTCGCCTGGCGCGCCGTCACTCCCGGATATTTTGCGGCGCTCGGCGTTCCTATCCTGCGCGGACGCGGATTTCGCGAAGAAGACCGCGACCCGCAACAGAACGCCGTCATCCTAAGCGATTCCCTGGCGCGCCGTATGTTCCCCGGCCAGGATCCTCTTGGACGGCAGATTCTGGGCCGGGACGTCGAACTGGGCCGCTCCGCACCCTGGCTGACCGTGATTGGAGTGGCCGGCAACGTGAAGAACGGCGCTCTGACGGATCCCGACGATCCCGAATACTACGTCGTTCGCAAACACGCCGCGGAGCGCTTCGGACGCACTGCCACAGCCATCCTCAGCGGCCCGGTAGACTCCGCGGTTCTGGCTCGCTGGGTACGCGCGGAGGTGGCGGCGCTCGATCCAACGCTGCCCGTCAATATCGAAACCCTCGCCCAGCGTGCCGGCAAACTTGCCCAACGGCCCCGTTTCAACGCCTGGCTTCTGGGCTTGTTCGCCGCCATGGGATTGCTGCTGTCCGCCATCGGTCTCTACGGGGTCGTCTCGTTCGTGGTCGCGCAGCGCACCCCCGAAATCGGCGTGCGCATGGCGCTGGGCGCGACACCGGGTGCGGTCGTACGGCTGGTGCTCGGGCACGCCGCACGTTGGACTTTTGCCGGCGCCGCTCTGGGCCTCGTGGGATCGCTGTTTGCCGCGCGGCTGCTCGCCGCCATGCTCTTCCACGTCTCCGCGCGGGATCCCTGGATATTGGCGGTTGCCGTCGCGGCCTTGTCGGCGACGGCCTTGCTGGCCGCCTGGGTGCCCTCGCGGCGCGCCGCGCGCATCGATCCCATTCAGGCTCTCCGGCAAGAGTGAGCCGGCATCCTTCGGGTAGGTCTTGCTATACTTAATCTTCCCCTTATTTCAGGAGATTACGCTACATGTTTGATCTGTTCCGCAGCCGAGACAAAGTGGTCCGCATCATGCTCGGCGGCTTGCTTCTCGTGGTGGCCTTGTCCATGTTGACCTACCTGGTGCCCAGCTACAACATGGGCGGCGGCGATTCCGACCAGGTGGTCGCCCAAATCGGCAAAGATGCCATCACCGTGCCTGAGGTCCAGCAGGCAGTCCAGATGCAGCTGCGCGGCCGCCAGATTCCGCCCGAACTGTTGCCGCACTATGTCCCACAGTTCATCAATTCCATGGTCACCGAGCGCGCCCTGGCTTACGAGGCGACCCGCTTGGGCTTCAAGGTTTCCGATGAAGACCTGGCCGGCGCCATCAAGCAAACCCTGCCCCAACTCTTTCAGGATGGCAAGTTCGCCGGCAAAGACGCCTACGCCAACATGCTTTCCCAGCAGAATCTCACCATCCCGCAGTTCGAGGAGGAGATGGCCCGCCAGGTACTCATCACCAAATTGCGCGATGTCGCCCTGGAAGGCACCATCGTCACCCCCCAGGAAATCGAGCAGGAATACAAGCAGCGCAACGACAAGGTCAAACTCCAATACGTCAAGATCTCCGGCGACAAATACCGCTCCGAAATCCAGGTCACCCCGGACGAATTGCGCAAGAGCTACGAAACGAACAAGCCCATTTACCAGGTGCCCGAGAAGCGCGATCTCGGCATCGTGATCGTCGACCAGGCCAAGCTGGAGCAAACCATCCAACCCACCGATGCCGATCTGCTGCGCGTCTATACCGAAAACAAGGACTCCTACCGCCTCCCCGAGCGCGTGAACGTCCGCCACATCCTGCTCAAGACCAACGACAAAGATCCTAAGTCCGACGCCACCGTGAAGGCCAAGGCCGACGACCTGGTTAAGCAGCTCCGCGCCGCAAAAGGCGCGAATTTCGCCGAGATGGCCAAGAAATACTCCGATGACCCCGGCTCGAAGGACAAGGGCGGGGAATACGACGGCGTGGTGCACGGCCAGATGGTTCCGGAATTCGATAAGGCCGCCTTCTCCCTGAAAGTGGGCGAGATCAGCGACCCCGTGAAGACCACCTACGGCTACCACATTTTGCAGGTCCTGGCGCATGAGCAGCCGCAGTTAAAGCCCTTCGACGAAGTCAAAGCCCAACTGGGCGCCGAGTACAAGAAACAGCGCATCAACGATTTGACGCAGCAGATGTCGGACAAAGTCCAGGCCGCGCTCACCAAGGATCCCTCCCATCCCGATAAAGTGGCCGCCGATCTGGGCGTGCAATATGTCGAGGCGAAGAACGTGGGCCCCGGCGATCCGCTCCCTGAAGTGGGCGTGAACAAGGATTTTGAAGACGCCATCTCAACCTTGAAGAAGGGCGAAGTCTCGCAGCCGGTGGTGCTGACCGGTAACACCAAGATTGCACTGGCCGTTTGTACCGGCGACATTCCGCCGCATCCCGCCGGCTTTGAAGAAGTGCAGAACAAAGTCCGCGATGCGCTGATTAAAGACAAGCTCAATAAATTGGTCGACCAGAAGGCCAACGAACTGATGACCAAGGCCCGCGCGAATGGCGGCGACCTGGAAGCCGCCGCGAAATCCATGGGCCTGGAGGCCAAGACCTCCGACGCCGTCGATCACGCCGGCGCCATCGAAGGGCTGGGGTCCGCGGGCATGTTTCCGGACGCGTTCACCAAGCCCGTGGGCTCGCTGATCGGTCCCAACGGCCTCGCCGCCGATTCCAAGGTGGTCTGCAAAGTGGTGGAGAAGATACCCGCCGATCTGTCTGGCCTCGCCGCCCAACGCGTCGCGATTCGCGACCAGATTAAGAGCCAGAAAGGCCGCGCCCGCAACTCTTTCTTTGAAGAAGGGGTCCGCGATACGCTCACCAGGGAAGGCAAGATCAAGGTTCACGAGGAAGTCATCAACCGGCTGCTCGCGAGCTATCACGGTTGAACCGCGGCTCACGGCGGCTAATCAATGCATTCCCTGCTCGACTTTCTACACTCGCTCACCGATCCTGAGCGGTTAATTCAACTGCTCGGTACGCTGCTCACCGGCTGGCTCGGCTATGCCGCATTGTTCGGTTTGGTATTCGCCGAAACCGGCATGCTGGTGGGATTCTTCCTGCCTGGAGACTCGCTGCTGTTCACCGTGGGCGTGGTTTGCGGCGCCGGGCAGCTCAATATCGGGCTGGTGATCGTGCTGCTGGTCTGCGCCGCGCTGCTGGGCGATACGGCAGGCTATCTGATCGGACGCAGCACCGGGATGCATATCTTCAACCGCCCCAACTCCCGCATCTTCCGCCGCGAGCATTTCGATCGCACGCACGAATTCTACGAGAAACACGGCGGCCGGACCATGATCTACGCCCACTTCATTCCCATCATCCGCACCTTCGCCGCTTTCGTCGCGGGCGTGGCGCGCATGAATCTGGTGCGCTTCCTTTCCTTCGATGTTTTCGGCGTAACGGGATGGGTTGTCCTGATGACCCTGATGGGCTACGAACTCGGCGGTGTCGGCTTCGTTCGGCATAATTTCGAGAAGGTGATCCTGGGGATCATCGCCCTTTCGCTCGTGCCGGCGGCCCTCGAAGTGCTGAAAGCCAGGCGCCGGCGGGTCGCCGCTAGCTCCCCGGGTTAACGAGTCGCCGAATTCGTCAAAATGATATGATCGTGTAGTAGCGCAGCCGGGCGAACGTGGCGGAATTGGCAGACGCACCAGACTTAGGATCTGGCTCCCGCAAGGGAATGGGAGTTCGACCCTCCCCGTTCGCACCATGATCCACCTACTGCGCAGGACCAGCCGGGAGGCATGTTGTAACCTGTGCACTCTACCAGTGCCGCGTACTTCCTCTTCGTAATCGTCGTTATCCTCGCATATTGGTTGGTGGCCGGGTCCCGCCTGGCCCGCTTGACCGTGCTGTTGGCGGCCAATTATTTCTTCTGTGCAAGGTACGGACTATTCTATCTGGCACTGATCCCGGCTTGTTCCTCCCTCGACTATCTTGCCGGCCAGGGCATGCAATTCTTCAAACGCGCCCTCGTCCGGCGCTTGTTCCTCGGCCTGAGTCTGGCTGTCAACCTGGGCCTCCTGGTCTTGTCCCGGCACATGACCTTGTTTCTGCAGCCATCCATTTGGGACTGGGTCTTCCCACTCAGTCTCTCGTTCTATGCCTTTCAATCGTTGTCTTACACCATCGATATCTATCGTAATGATGCTACCGCCGCTTCCAGTTACCTGGGCTACATGGCCGCCGCTTCGTTTTTCCCGACCATCCAGGCCGGTCCTATCACCCGTCCCGCCGACATACTGAAACAACTCACCCGCAAGTTCGATCTGCTGCCGGCCGACGGCTCCCGCGCCTTATTTCTGATTGTCTTCGGTCTCGCCAAAAAGCTCTTGATCGCCGACTATCTCGCGGGCAACCTGGTCAATCGCGTCTTCGACACGCCCAATCTGTACAGTGGCATGGAAAACCTGGTGGCCGTCTATGTCTATTCCCTGGAACTCTACTATGATTTCTCCGGCTATACCGACATAGCCCGCGGCTGCGGCCTGCTGCTCGGCGTGCGGCTACCCATTAATTTCGACCGGCCCTACACATCCGTGAATATGGCGGACTTCTGGCGCCGCTGGCATATCACCTTTTCCAACTGGCTTCGCGACTATCTCTATTTCTCGCTGCCCGGCAAACGCACCCGCATCTGGCCCTATCTCAACTTAGTCGTCACCATGGTGCTGGGCGGATTGTGGCACGGCACCACCTGGCCGTTCGCCATCTGGGGCCTGTTGCACGGCAGCGCTTTGGCTGTGACCCGGCGCTGGCAGGCCTGGCGTGGCCGCCGTCCGGACTCCGGCCCGTTGTCGCGGGCCATCCGGATCTTCTGCACCTACCAGTTTGTCTGCCTCACCTGGATATTCTTCCGCAGCCCCTCTACGGCCATAGCCGCCGCCATCCTAAAACGTATCGCATCGCTGACTTTCTCCCTGCAGAATGTCTCGACCGGCGTCTTCCTGGTCTCGATGCTGGCCGCCGCCGGCCAGGCTGTCCCCAAAGCCTGGTACGACCGCGGCGTAGATCTGTTCGGACGCACGCCATTTTACGTGCAGGCGGCCGCCATGGGCTTGGCCGTGGCAGCCATTCAATCGTGGGCGGGCCGCGGCGCAGCGCCTTTCGTTTATACGCGGTTCTGACATGCGCGGTTTTCCCGTCCGTACCGCTCTCACCATCGCCACCGCCGCGCTCGTCCTGGCAGCCTTATCGCGCGTGGTCCATGGTGTAGATCTGCCCACCTGGCAATCGGCAGCAGCCATCGCCCAGTTCACCCCTGAGGCGACGCCGCCCGTTCCCTGGCGGCCGCATGTTGCGCCCGAAACCATCGTCCCAGGACCCATCCCGCTCGCCGGACGCACGCCCGCCGCCCCTATCCTCGACGACCGCAATGGCGGGCTCGACCATTTCTACGCCGCCTTGTGGCGCACCGAACGCGGCGATCCCATGGCCATTACCCGCATCCTGCATTACGGCGACTCGCCCACTACCGCCGATCTCATCACCGGCGACACCCGCCAGTTCCTGCAAAAGCGTTTTGGCGACGCAGGCCACGGCTTTACCCTGATCGGCAAGCCCTGGGCCTGGTATGAGCATCGCGGCGTCGAGCTATCCAGCCACGGCTGGCAGATGGACCCCGGCACCCGCTGGGATCTCCGCAATGGGCTGTTCGGCTTGGGCGGCGTGGCCTTCTCCGGGCGTACCGGCGCTTATAGCCGCGTCACGTTGCGCGACCCCAACCAGTCCCGCCTGGAGGTCTGGTTCCTGCAGCAGCCGGACGGCGGCAGCATCGCGATTTCCTCCGCCGGCCAGCCCATCGGCAGCATATCCACCGGCGCGCCCTCCCGCACGGCCGGTTTCGCGCGCTTCGATCTGCCGCCGGGTACCGGGACACTCGAGTTCCGCGGCGAAGGCCCTGTCCGGATCTTCGGCATCACGCTGGAGAAGCCCAAAACCGGCGTGGTCTACGATAGCGTCGGTCTGAACGGCGCATCCGTTTCCATGCTGGCCCTGCTGTTCAATGAAAACCACTGGGCCGAGGAGTTGCGCCATCGCAACCCCGACCTTGTAGTTCTGAATTACGGCACCAACGAGAGCGGTTTCGCCGCATTCCTGACGCACGAATACGAGAAGGAACTGCGCGAAGCCATCCGCCGCGTCCGCGCGGCCTTGCCCAATGCCTCTATACTAATAATGAGTCCCATGGATCGCGGCCAGAACAATGGCGGCGAGATTGAAACGCTGCCTACCATACCCCGCATCGTCGATATCCAGCGCCGCGTGGCCGGCGAAACACGCTGCGGCTTCTTCAATACGTTCGAAGTGATGGGCGGTGCCGGCACCATGGCCCGCTGGTACGCCAGCCAGCCGCGCCTTGTTTCGGCGGATTTTATTCATCCCACGCCGGCCGGCGCGCGCCTCATTGCTACCGCCTTCGTCCGCGAATTGACCTCCGGATTGAATCGATATAAATTGCGCCACCTACTGCACCCGAACAACATGGCCGAGGCGCGCTGACCACATGCCGCGCTGCGCCGCCATCGCTCTCTGTTGCCTCTGTAGCGCGCTTTCGTTCGCGCAGACCAATACGGCCACCCCTCCGCCTGCCCGGAAGAAGGCTGCGAAAAAGCCCGTCAAGAAGCCCGCCAAAAAGCCCAGGAAGAAGGCTCGCGCGCCCCGCGTGCACCATTATTCTCCCCCCCGCGTAAGCGTGAACGTGCGCGCGGCATCTCTCCAGAAAGTGGCGCTCCAACTGGATGAGCGCCCCGATCCGGCCATCGACCGCCCGGGCACGCTGGTACCTTTCTTCGAGCGCCTCTATCGGCTCTCCACCGGAGATAGCCCCTCCCTCCACATCGTTCACTTTGGCGATTCCCACACCGCTTCCGACGATTTGACCGGCGTGCTTCGCGATCTCTTCCAGAACCGTTTCGGCAACGGCGGCGCCGGATTCTCCATGGCGGGCATCCCATTCAAAGGCTACCGGCGCTTCGATGTCCGCGGCGGCGCCAGTAAAGGCTGGGAATCCGCCGGTCTGCGCACCGGAGAAGGCGACGGCCTTTTCGGACTGGGCGGCATCAGTATTTCCACCGAACGCGCTGGCCAAACCATCTACCTCGATGCCGACTGCGCCTCGGTCGAGCTCGACTATCTGCAGCAGCCCGGCGGCGGCCGCGTGGCGCTTTCCGATAACGGCGCGACCGTCAACGAAAGCTCAACCGAGGGCTCCTTCGCGCCCGGCTTCCTGGAATACGCGGCCACCCCCGGCCACCATCGTTTTGAGGTCCGCACCCTGCAAGAGGCGCCCGTCCGCCTCTTCGGCTGGGTCACCGAAAACCCCAAAGGCATCACCTACGAATCCATGGGGATCAACGGCGCGGAAGCCCCGCTCATTCAAAAATGGGATGAACCCATGCATGCGGCGTATCTCAAACGCCGCGACCCCGCCCTCATCGTACTGGCCTACGGCACCAATGAGGCCAGCGACTCCAAGTGGACCGAGGCCGGCTACCTGGAAGCCTTCTCCGGCATCCTGCAGCGGCTGCGGCGCGCGGTGCCGGCGGCTTCCATCCTGGTCCTGGGCCCTCCCGACCGCTTTACTCGCGTGAACGGACGCTGGCGCGCGTACGACGGCGTGGACCGCATCGTGGCCGCCCAGCAGGAAGCTTGCCGCCAGAATCGTTGCGCCTACTGGAATACCCGCGCCCGCATGGGCGCGGAAGGCTCCATGCTCAATTGGGTAATGGCCGGCCTCGCCCAGGGCGATTACGCGCACTTTACTTCCCTGGGCTATCAACGATTGGCCAACGTCCTCTTTCAAGATATAATGCGCCTATACGAGAGCTATCTGAAGGTCCGCCCCGAGTTAGCCTCCCAAGCTACCGATGAACAAACAAGCCAGGATCACTGAGATTGTCGAGAAACTGTCCGGCAAGCCGCTCTCCATCGGCCCGGACGAATCGCTTTTTGAATCCGGCGTCCTGGATTCCTTCGCCCTCGCCGACATGGTCGGTGCTCTGGAGAAGGAATTCTCGCTCCGTATCCCGGATTCCGATCTCACGCCGCGTAAGTTCGATTCCGTCGCGCGCATCGCAGCTTACATCGAGAGCCACTCATGAACTCCCCTGCCGCGCGTTTCAGCCTGAGTTTTTGAGAAGCCATGGCCTTCCTCCAGGCGTTCGGCGCTTACCTGCCTTCCCGCATCGTCGACAACCATGAAATGGCGGCCGCTTCCGGCACCGATGCGGATTACATCCTGCGCGCGTCCGGAATCGTGGAGCGGCGTTTTGCCTCGGCTGAGGAATCCGTGGCGTCCCTGGGAATCCGCGCCGCTAAGGACTGCCTCGAAAACGCCGGCTTGATCGCTCGCGACATCGGTCTGCTGCTGGTCGCCAGCGGCTCCGCCGAGCACCGTTTTCCCGGTCCGGCTTCCTCTATCGGCGCGGGATTAGGGATTAACGGCGTGCCTGCCATCGACCTGCCCATGGCCAGCGCCGGATCGCTGTTTGGCATGGCTCTCGCCGCGCACCTCGCCCCGGTTTACGGCAATGTGATGATTGTCGGCTCGGAAATCATGTCCCGCGTCGTCGCCCTGCATCCCGCGCACCGCGATACAGCCATCCTCTTCGGCGATGGCGCCGGCGCCTGCCTTGTCGGTCCCACCGCCGGGTTCGCCCGAATCCGCGATTCGCTGCTCGCGAGCGACGGCGATCTCGCCGCCGCCCTGCGCCTCGATATCGACGCGCCTTTGTATATGGATGGCCGCACCATCATCCTGCAGGCGGCCCGCAAAATCCCCCGCGCGATCGTCGAGTTGCTGGAGCGTAACCGCATCCCACCCGCTACGGTCGAAGCCTTCCTCATGCACCAGGCCAATCTCAACCTCATCACCCGCGTGGCGCAGGCCGTGGCCGTTCCCGAGGAGCGCTTCTTCCGCAACATTCAGCGCTACGGCAATACTTCGTCCGCGTCCCTTTTCATCGCCGCCGCCGAATGGCGCGAGCAGCATCCGTCACCCCCCGCCGGTCCCCTCGTCTTCGCCACCTTTGGCGCTGGATTGCACTGGGGCGCTCTCCTGGCAACGCCGTAATATTAAAATATTAAGAGATTAAGATCTTAACACCAGGAAGTAGTGGTGCTATAATTTGGTCATGATCAAGCAAGTTCTCTCTTCATTCGCCTTCGTAGCGCTCTCCGTCGCCAGTGCTGCGACTTACAGCGTGTCATTTGTGGAACCTTCCGTCGTGAAGGGCCAGGAACTGAAACCCGGCGATTACAAGTTGGACGTCAAAGACAACTCCGTCGTCATCGAAAAAGGCAAGAAACAGTTGGAAGTCCCCGTAAAGGTGGAGAATACCAACCAGAAGTACGGCCGCACCCGCGTTCTTTATAACGAAAACAAGGGCAAATTCACCATCCAGGAGATCGAATTGGGCGGCACCACCACCAAGCTGACCTTCGACTCGGGCGTCCAGACCGGCGGCGGTGAGTAACCGCGCCCACTTTTTCCACGCCGTAAAAGGCGCGTCGGAGAGCAACCGAGCCCCGTGGTGGCCCCTATAACCGTTCCGCGGGAGTCACCACCGGGCTATGGAACTCGACCATCGTATCCCGCATGATACATTGGTCAATGGCGCACTCAGACATCGGCGAACTGCTCCGCTACATCAACCTCAAGCTCGTGGCGCTTGGACAACCGCCCAGCCGCGGCACCGCGGACCCTTACTTTCTGGAAATTGCCGGCCCCCTACTCCGCAACTACTATCAGAAGGACCAGTTGCTGGGGAATTTCCTGTGCCCCGCGGATACCCGCATCCAGCGGTTCCTCGATGCGTATCTGAAAGACGTCGCACCCGGCGGCGCGGCTCGCCTGCCATCCAATTCCTTCGTGCTCGATCGGCCCGGCCTGGCGCGCGTGATGTCGCTGCCCCCCACCGCCGGCGATTTCGTTTCCCCCTATCTGCACTCCTATCGCACCGTGCAAGGCGTCTTGCACAATCCCAGGAGCGATCGCCGCACCACCGAGGGCATCTTCCACATTGTCGAGGGTGGGCTCCCCATCCCCGCGGACAAAGTGGCCGTCCCCATGCCGGCCTTCGCCAGGCTTCTCGCCGAAGCTCTCCGCCCGCCGCAACAATCCTCCGCGCTGCCGTTTACCGCCGATCAGGACGAGCAAGCCCGTCTCTTCGTTTCGCTCCTGCTGCGGCCAGTGGTCTGCCCCGCCACCGGGACGGATCCGGTCAAAACCATGGAGATTCGCTTCTTCGCCCCCGGCAGCCTCGTCAGTAATCTCGATTTCGTGGAAATGATCTTCGGCAACGGTGGAGATCCCTACCTTCCGGAAAACGATGCGGCCCTGGACGTGCTGCACTGGACCGGCCACACCGGTTGTGTGATTCTGGCGCCGCACATCGTGGGCATGCGTAAGAAGGAGCTGGGTCTCCCGCATTTCGACCAGGCCACCGAACGCCAGCGCCGCGACGGCATGTGCTGGCGCGAGGATGGCGAACTGTACAACGACGGCGGCGCATTCAAGCTGGTCTGCCGCGACCGGCGCGGTGTCGTCGTCACCCTGATCGCCGATAACTACTACGGCTATTGCAAGAAGGAAGTGAAAAGTCAGATTAGCTATGCCGCCAACCTTTATGGCCTCTGTGAAGAAGAGCACGCCGGCGGCGCCATCGCTTATCCGGCCTATGTGCTCGGCCAGGATTTTCACGCGGACCGTTCCCGTACCATTAAGACCAAGCCCTTCGCGGATGCCATGCGCCTGTTGGGCGATCGTGTCGAGGTCAGGGGCGAAGGTTATGCGGTAGACCGCACTGATCCCAATATTTTCTACGTTCCTGAAGACGCGGAGTTCAACGTCGGCCGCGGTTGGGTGAGGTGGCCGCTGCGTGGCACAGAAGGTGCTCCCGAAGGCCCGCGGTTCGGCCAACTGACACTGCTCCCGGAACGCATCTATGTGGGACCTTCCGGCTATCAGGTGCGGCTTGAAAAGCAGCGTGGCGGAACTGCGTGGCGGCTGGTAGGTTCGGTGGCGCACGGCACACTCTGCCACAAACCTTCCACGGTCTCCGGCGGCGGTAAGTCGGAAATCTCCAAATCGATCTCTAATGTTCTGTTCCGGGGTCCCGTATTCGTCAGGGATTACTTCCACGATATGGACCAGGTGGCCGAAATCCTGGCCAGGGATTTCACCCCGGCCTATAAACAGCCGGACAGCCGTGCCGTCCGTCCGATTCTCAGCCCCGATCGCTCATTGGGATCCGTGATCAAGCTGATGACCGTTTCCCCTGACTACACCGAAGAGTACAACGAGTGGCTGCGAAACCTGCCGCAGACCATCCGGCAGCTCGTTTTCGCGGTCAAGCGATATTACCGGCCCGAGTGGGGCGAAAACTGGCGCGCCCACTTTACCGTCGATCGCATCAACGGCTTTCTCGGTCACGAGCTGAAGTATGATAACCGGAAGCTGGTCGGCAATTATCTGCGCGTGGGCTTCGATCCGCAAGGCTCCTGGCGGATTTACAAGCTGCGGCCTGACTTCCATCCCGCCGAAAAAGTGCAGGTAGAGGACGATATCACCGCCTCGGTGGTCGTTCCGCGGCACAGCCTCCAGGACTTCGATACCAAGTACCCCAATCGCAGCGCCAAGTTGGTGGAAAATTGCGAGGAGTTCCTGTTCCAGCGTCCCGACGACGCCATTCACCCGGGCTTCGACGCCCAGGCGGAGGCGGACATCGCCACTCCGGGGACCTTCCTCTCGAATTTTGAGCCGCTCACGGTGCCGCAGGCGCAGGCCATGGTGGATCACGTCGTCGAGTTCGATCGCTACACCGAGCCCATGAAGCATCTGCTGCGGGATTTCGTGTCTCAGTCGAAAGTGACTTACGCCGTGTCGTCGGCGCGTCCCCGTCTGGTGGATGGGCGTCCTTCGAAGAACCCGCGCTATCTGCAGAAACGCCCCGATCGCGTGGACCCGCTGGGGTGCTACCTGGCGGAAGTGTGTGCCCGTCTCGATCGCGGCATTCCGGCCGGCCAGCCCGTGCACTTTCCGGTGAATGCGGTCCTGGCCGGGCGTCGCGGCAATCCCGCCGATGCCGCGATCGGTCTGCCGCCTCTCGCCGTTTATAATCCCATTCACTATCAGGAACTGCCCGAGCTGTTCATGGATTTCGTCTGCAGTTTGACCGGCAAATCCCCCTCCACCACGGGATTCGGAAGCGAAGGCGCGCTGACCAAAGGTCCATTTAATTCGGTTTCACCGGTCGTCGATCTGAATAATGCGCTGGTAGCGGCCGTGCTTACCGAATCCGCCGGCTTCACTACCGCGGCCGGCTACATCGGCCCCCACTACCGCGTGGACCACGACATCAGCATGCTCGCGCCGGAGGTCTGGTGCCGTGTGCGCGTGCCCGAGCGCGATCCGCGTTTCCTGATCGGCAATGGCTTTCTCGAAAAGATCGCCGATTTCGAATGGCAGGGCCGCACGGTGCTCGCGAGCCGCTTGGGCTACCGCATCACGGCACTCTTCGCGGAGCGTTTCCTGGGACGTATTTTTGAGACGCCCGACGCGGTCTTCCCCGAAGAAATCCTGCGTCCGGAAAAGCAGGATATGGATGCCTTCGCCGCCGGCGTCGATGCCATCGTGGCCGCGCAGAAACGGGTGGCGGAGAATTACTTCTTCGACGGCAGCGTCGACGCCGCCTGCCCGCCGCTGCGCGCGCTGCTGCACATCATGGCGCGCGGGCAATGGGAAGGAATGGGCATCGGCGACCCGCGGCTGCGTGCCATGTTCTCGCGCGAATCCGTTCTCGCCAGCGATTGGTATCAGGAACGCCTGCACGCCAAACAGGAACGCGATATCGCCCTGTGGAGCCGGCATATCGCCTCCCTGGAGACGTTTGCCGCCGGTCCGGGCGCGCGCCAGTTCGACGTGACCGGCCGCCTCGCCGAAGCCCGCGCGCAGATGGCGCGGGTCTCCTCCGTCGCCTACCTGGCGGAACTGGTAGGCACCATAGGCGCCGATCCATCCACGCATCGCTAGCCTCTTGATTGTGGCCCCCGTGTCAGCTTGATTGTGGCCCCTGTGGTAGCTTGATTGTGGCCCCTGTGGCAGCCCGTGGCGCACGCTTTAGCGACCCGGCGCGACTTTTAAGTCCCGCTCTGGGCTTTGGACATTTGGTGGGGCAGGCGTCTACGCTTGCAGAGGGTCTCCAGACCCGATCTTTTGGCGAGCGTAAGCTCGCCATTGGCGGGACTCTTGTTGCGCGGCTCCTCAAAATAGGATCGACGGCAACCACGCGCCGGCAGGCTCGTTGTACAGCCCCACGCTCATCAGCGTCATCGGCTGCACGATGCGCAGCCCGTTCGCCAGGCACCAGCGGAAAAGGCCGCTGTTCTGCGACGGCACCAGAATTCCCGGCCCGCCAAAGGAATCCACCGACGCCATCAGCGCCTCCAGGTCCGGATTCGTTTCCGCCGACGCATGGCCCGAGAACGCCAGCGCGGTAGCGTATCCGGTAATGCGGCCCTCGCGCTCCACCACGCTCGCGGTTCCCTGCCGGATCGCTTCCGCCAGCTCAACAGTGCGGCTGAATCCATGCACCTGTCGGGCAACCATGTCGCAACCCTCGACATCGGCGAGCTGTGCCGGCCGCACCGTGCATCCGGTAGTGGGCTACTTTCAAAATCGGCCCATCAGTGTTTTGTCCCGATATTCAACATAATCGTGTTGCTCTTCGGGTTTTTTGCATTCCAAAATTCTACCGCCGCTTCGATCCCGACCTTATTCAGTATGCCCACAAGGGCGATCACGGCCCTCTTGGTTGATTCGTCCGCATTAGGATGCTGGAACACCTTCACGCCGGTTACGACGCCAAGGAGCATTCCGCCCTTAGTGGAGAGGTTGACTTTCCATCCGGCTATTTGGAGTGCTGCCAGTAGACGGGAGCCTATGGCCGTGCATTCTGGTGTGTCCCAATACGTTACGATCCCAAATTCTTGCCCAACGAATGGCCTGATCTCGTCTTCTATTTCATGTACCTGTGAATCGGTCAAAGTACGATCAGCGAACCGCGCCTTCAACCGACCGGCCTCTTCTTCCGCGTCAGTAGCTCTCCGCAACGCCTCTGCCAGTTCGGCGGATACCTCTGTGGCGCGCGTTTTAAGGGACGTGATGTCATTGCCGATAACTTCTACGCGTCCGGCCGCTATCTCGGATTTGTTGATTGCATCTCCAGACTTACCAATAGCCACTTCTGAATTAACTACAGCGTCGCCTGCCTTGCGATACGCCTCCGTGGCCCTTACGTCTAAAGCGCCGATCACTTGGCCGGATATTTGGTTTGTCTTTACTAGACATATAAGCTCTGCCGCGAGAGCCACTATTAATAATAATGTAGAGCGTTTCTCAAGACGTTCTTTTCGTGCTTTGTCGCCACCGGTGAACCACGGCTTAAAACTGGCTATGTATTCTCCAGCGCAAGCCACAGCCACAAGGCCACCGGAAGCATACTCGGCATATTCCCAGCGCGTCAGCGCGGTGGTAAGTGATTCAACATCAGATGGAGTAAGGGTCATCTTGAACCACATGCGCCGGGAGCGCATCGTACTAACGATTTGTATATTGTGCCTGCTAGCATTGCTTGCGGCGCACGCTTGTCACGCGATTCACGCCGCCATATGTTCGCGCCGTTCGTCAGCTTCCCAAGCGGCAACCAAGTCCTCAACTTCCCAGAGCCGATCAGCCACACCAGCGGCCATTGCAGGAGTCGTGGGGAGGGTGCGATGAATCTTGATATAAAGTTGTAGGCGAAGTAAGTCAGTGCAACAGACGCGATGTGGTTCTCCATCTTTTTAGAGAAGGCGTAGTCAAGCGAGTGAACCGACGAGCGGTCATCCGCACGCTGAGGTTATGGCGTTCCAAAGTAGCCCACTACCGTGCATCCGGGCACACTCCGCTGCCGGGTTCGCCCCTGCATGCAGGAAAGCGGTGCCCGCACATCGAACCCAAGACCGGCATAGAGCGAGAGCGAGCGGTTGTGAAACGCAGCCTGCACTAGCCGGACACCGGCTGCGCCTTGCCCTATCGCGCGATCCATCACGGCTTGCATGAGCCTACGGCCGATGCCGCAATTCTGAACGCTGGGGTCGATGGCGATAGGGCCCACGCCGCGGATCGCCGACCGCTCATCGAGGCAATTGCCGCCGGCCAGCCGGTGTCCAACCTCCGCCACGACGCAATAGAAACCAGGATGCGAAAACACCGCCGAAAACAGGCCAATGCCGGCCTCCGGTACCGGGAAATCGCATGGGAAACCATGCGCTCCGCTGATCGCAGAGAAGGCATCGTAGCAGATCTGCCCGCAAACGGGGGCATCCTCCACTTTGGCGGTGCGCACCACAACTTCCGGCAACGTCGCCGGACTCCCGGCTACATATTGGTCAATCATTGCGCAGCAGCGGTAGTATTCACCAACACCGAAACCTGCTGCGAGTTATACGCAGCCACCGCCAGGCTTTGCTTGCCGTTATTCTGAAAGTCGCCGGCCGCCAACGCAGTCGGATCGGCGCCCACCGCGTAGTTCAATCCCGCTTGAAAAACGGCGTTAGCCTGTCCCTGCAGGATCACCACCGAGTCCAGCGTGATAT
>Ga0187871_10002232_pt1 | contig 16020 bp, 10 predicted proteins | sample June2016WEW_16_1_FD_132988 | JGI IMG/M metagenome (GOLD analysis project Ga0187871, IMG submission 132988) | Peatland microbial communities from SPRUCE experiment site at the Marcell Experimental Forest, Minnesota, USA - June2016WEW_16_10 | ecosystem: Environmental > Terrestrial > Soil >... | reverse complement strand
GACTGCTATTGCTGCTGCCGCCGCAGGCGCCCAGCCACAGCGTGGAGAAGCCGAGAACGACGATCAGGCTGAGCAGGCGCGCGGTCCGCGTGCGTGATCCAGCCGCGAAAACAATGCCGAATAAGCCGGGCAGCAGCAGGGCGTAGAAGATGTTGCTGCCGCGTCCCAGAGGCGGACGCATCTGGCCCGTGGGGGCCGCGGTGGAGATGCTCAGCGTAACCGTGGTTGCGCTCACCGAATTGCCGCCGCTGGGACTAAAGGCGCAACTTGCCTCGGACGGAAGACTGCTTTGGGTACAGGTGTAAGTGAGCGGCAGGGCGGTGGTAGCGGGCGAGGTGCTGTTGTTAATAAACGAGGGTATGCCGCTGGTGCCGTTGCTGACAGCAAGGTTGACCGAAGCGGCTCCGCCGGCACTCACCGGGAAAGTGGCGCCGTTTGTCGGAGCGATGGTGAAGCTCTCCTGGGTCGCGTTTATGGTCAGGCTGACGTTTGCGGTGTGGGAGGTAGTGCCGTTGCCGCTGGGAGTTCCGGTGACGGTAATGGTCTGCGCTCCTGTGGGCAGCGCCATGTTGGCGGCGGTAGTAATGGTCAGCTGAACTAAGGCTGACGGACTCGCGGTAGTGAGCGTGACACTTGTGGGAGTGAGGGGATTGGTGAGGTTCTGGAAGCTGCAGAGTGCCCCTGCCGGCAGACCGGCCGTGCAGCTGCCGGGGGTGAAACTCGTAGGCGATCCCGCTGAGTTGGTGAAGTTGATGGTCTCGCTGGTGCCTTGCACCAGGGTGAGGGTCAAGGTAGCGATGGCGGATTGTCCTGCGGAGATAGACGCAGGTGCCAGCGCGCTTGTGGTCTGGAGCGTGAAGTCGGATGCCGTTACGGTGACCACCGCGGGAGTGGCGGATGTTGAGGCGTTGTCGGATGTGTCTCCGTTATAGATAGCGACCACGTTGTTCGAGCCGCTAGGCAGCGCTGTAGTGGCCAACGCCGCAGTGCCGCTCGAAACCGCCGAGGAGCCTAAGGCCGTCGAACCGTTGTCGTAGAAATAGACCGTTCCGGTCGCCGTTGAAGGGGTGATGGTCGCTGTAAAGGTGACGCTGGCCCCCTGAGCCACAGTCGTTGCAGAGGGCGAAATCAAAGTGGAAGTCGTAGTGCGCGTCGCCGCCCAAGCCACTGCCAGGGCGTGGGCATCCACGGAACCGAGGCCAGTAACTAGATCGTAACCAGCGGTAGTGGAGAAACCGAAGGTTCCAGTTTGACAAACCAGGGCGGCGGGCTGTCCGACTGGGTCGCCGACAGTACAGTCCACCGTGCTGTTGCTACCCGCCGGCGTGTCGTGAAACGCCGAAGGCGAAGTAGCGTAGAGCGAATAGAGCATGGGATTGATGAGGCCTAGCCCCGTGGTGGAAGTCCCATTCAAGTACTGATTCAGCAATACTGTGATTCCGGCCATCAGGGGAGTCGAGGCGGAAGTACCGCCGAAGGCGGAATTCTGGTTCAGGGCGCTGGCGATGCCGCTGGCGCAACTGCTGGTGGTATCGCCGCTGTCGTTCGGGTAGTTGAGAACTTCCAGGGGCATGCAAACGATGTAGGGGTCGTTGACATTGGAGGCGGAAAGCGAAACGTCGGGAACGTCGCGAACGCCGTCGGTGGGCACTCCCGTGGCCACTTGCCATGAGGGTTTGGGGAAGCCGGAGACGCATTCCGAAAAGTCGGAGGTCTGGTTGGCACAGTTGCTGGGCCCACCGCCGCCGCCGTCGAGAAAATGAAGCTCGGGGAAGTCGTTCCAGGATTTTTCGGGGATATAGGAAATCGCGGAGCCGCCGTTGCCCGTGTTGCCCGTATTCCAATAAGTCCCGCTGCCTTCGTTGAACTCCGTCCCGCCTACTGCGGTGACGTACGCGCTGCTGGCAGGATAGCTCACGGCCAGACCCAGGAGCGCGGAGGGGACCTCGCTTGCGGTGTCATTAATGTCGCAAATTGCCGGGCCGTCGTCGCCGGAAGCTGCGAAAAACGAGATTCCCGCCGAGGCCGCCTGCTTGTAGAGGAGGTCTTGGGTGGGAAGGGTCGGTGGCGAAGGGCCGGCATTGTAGAACTCACATTGACCGTAGCTGAAGCTGATGACGGGAGCCACGACGTTGTCGATGGCATATTGCGCTGCGGAGGTGACGCCCTCGCCGCCGCCCGTGAATCCCGCATAAACGAAATTGATGGTGGCGTTGGGAGCGATAGCTCCGGATACTTGGAGGTCTAAGTCGGACTCTCCGAGGTCGCCCGGGACGACGCCGGGGTCCCCGGTGCCTGGCACGAGGGTTTGGACCAGATTGATCGCCGGCAAACCGAAGTCGGCGCGGTAGTCGTTGATGTCGGTCAATATGAGATCAGTTTGACCAATGATGGCAATCTTTTGCCCGGTCCCATCAATCCCAGCGCTTTGCAGAGAAGTGATGTCGTAAATAGTGTAGAGATCCCCGGGGGCAATGAAGTGAGTGGTAAAGCCGGTGAGGGTGTAGTCGGGATGCCGCTTCAGCGACGGCTTTAGTCGGAAATCGTCCATCCCGCGGAATCCGCCGACTATTCCGGAAAGTGCCGCCGGAATGGAAGGCACAATGGCATTGGCGAAGTGCATCTCCCCGTTGACGTTGTAGTGGTGGAACTCGGTTCGGAAAGCACTTTCAACCTGGGCGGCAGTGCCGCCGAAAACGACGAATTGCCTTCCGCGGGCGATTGTGACGATCTGTAGCCCCTGCGATTTCAACCAGTCTGTGACCTTCTTCATGTCGCCCGCGGGCAGGCCGAAGCGGTCGGCGAACTGCTCGGGAGTCAGCCACTTGTGGTAATTGGCCGACGCGGGGTCCTGCTGTTGGGCAAGAAGTAAATCTAACGCTTCGGTCTGCGCGGCAGATGGCGTGAACAGCATGGTGACGTAGGTAAACTGGTAAGACCCATCTAGCGGGCCCTGGTCGTATTGCGGCAGCGCCATGCGATGGATGCGGCCGGGCAGAACAACCATCTGGCCGGAGTCAATCGTTCCCGTGATGCGGTCGGGTTGGGCGGCGAAGCATAGGGTTGAGGCTAGAAGGGGCAGAAGAAACTTCCAAGATCGCATTCAAAGACTCCGTCAGCAGGTTGGGGGTTGAGTGCCGTGTTTCTAAGCTTATACGGCTTTATTGCAGTCTGATCAAGCTTTGCACAAATAAGGTTGTATGGCGACCAGAAAGTTACAAACCCGGCGCGGCGGGGTTAGTCGCGAAATCGGGTGTCAAAAATCACATTCCGAGCAGGTTGGGACGGAGCTTGACGTATCCGCGCTCTTGGGCCCAGAGGTCGAGCGGGACGGAAGTGATTTCGTCGACCAGAGGGTCGGCGAGGCCGTTCTTGCTGAGATCGATGGACTTGATATAAGTGTGGCAAGCCTCGCAGCACTCGACGCGAATGTGCGGGAACTCGGCTGCGGTATAGACGGGAAGCTTGGCATGATCTTTCTCGTCGCAGCCGGGACAGACGATACGGCGGAACTCCCACTCGCAGAGGCAGAAGCCACAGAGCAGATTGCGGCGGGCTCCATCGCCGAGAGGGCGAAGCACGCCGAGTGCAGGGTTGCGGCTGCAGAACGGGCACAGCGAGTGAGTGTAGCCTTCGAGTTGGAGCGGAACCCGGGAGCGAACGAACTCGGCATAGGGCTGTAGAAATGCGAGGGCGAGGAACTCGGCAGGCTCGGCGGGCGCATCGGTGACTGACCAGCAGTTATTCAGCAGGTCCGACCACGCGCTGGAGGGTGATTGGCTGAGGTCGCGTGCGACTTGGGCAAGGCGAGCCGGGCCATGCTTTTTAACCAGCGCGAGAAACGCGGGAAAGCTGGAAAGAAGCTCGGGTAGTTCCGGTGGTCCGGAGAGAGACGGTTGAGTTCCGGTCGCGGAGGCGCTTTCGAGACGGCGGTGAAGGTCCTGCTGGAAACGGGCAGTCTGGATGTAGAAACCGAGGATTTCGGCCGCGAAAGGATGCTGGGCGGCCAGGTGTTCGGCGCGCCGGATACGCTGCTGCCAGCCAGTGTCAGCCACCGGGCGATTATGGGGCTTCGGGCCGAGCAAGGCAACTGTTCGGGTTTGGGAAGGGTCACGGTGGCATACAGCCTTCCCGGCATTGACTGACGCTGATGACGGCGTTATAGTCTTAACCAATTTGGGGCTCAAGGTCGGCGCTGTGGAGCCAGATACCGGTCGGCGGCAGCCTGAGTTCGGGGATCCGAGTTTCGTTGTTTCGACTTCGTTGTTTCGACTTCGTTGTTTCGACTCGGAAGTTCGGTGGTTCCGGTTTTCGATCCGTTTGGTTCACGATGGAAGCGGTCGGAGGATACGAATGGAACTCTCCCGCAGAACCTTCCTCAAAGGCACGCTCGCCGGTGGAGCGGGCATCTCTCTCCTGGGATTCGATCTGACTCCGGTTTACGCGCAGACGGAGGGCTTGAAGATCTCCCGCGCCACGGAAACGCGGAGCACGTGTCCCTACTGTGCCGTGAGTTGCGGCGTCATCATCTACACGCTGGGCGATAAGGCGAAGAATGCGATTCCGCAGGTCGTCCACGTGGAGGGCGACCCCGACCATCCCATTAATCGTGGCACGCTGTGTCCAAAAGGATCATCGCTGGAGCAGGATATCCTGAACGACCGGCGCTTGCTGAAGCCGCAGGTGCGAAGGCCGGGCGGGACCGACTGGGAAGACATTTCGTGGGAGCAGGCTTACACCGAGATCGCGCAGAAGGTGAAGAAGACGCGCGACGATACTTTCCTCGAGACCGACGCGAACGGCAAGACCGTGAACCGCTGCGAAGGTATGGCCTTCACCGGCGGATGCACCGACACCAACGAGTTCAATTATCTTGCCGTAAAGACAATGCGCAGCCTGGGGGTCTGCTACCTGGAAAACCAGGCTCGGGTTTGACACGGCCCCACGGTCTCCAGTTTGGGGCCAACATTCGGACGCGGGGCGATGACCAATGGCTGGATCGACATCAAGAACACCGACATGATGTTGATCATGGGTGGAAACCCGGCCGAGAACCATCCTTGCGGATTTAAGTGGGCGATTGAAGCCAAGATTCACCGCAACGCCAAGACCATCGTGGTCGATCCGCGGCTCACGCGGACGGCGGCGAATGCGGACATGTATGTGCAGATTCGGGCTGGGAGCGATATTGCCTTTCTCGGCGGCGTGATCAACTACGCCATCCAGAACAACCGCATCGCGCACGACTACCTCGTCAACTACACCAACGCAGCGTTCATTATTAAAGACGGTTTCAAACTGCCCGAGGATGGACTGTACTCCGGCTTCGACGCGGAGAAAAAGACCTACGACAAATCCACCTGGAATTATGAAGAAGGCGGAGACCTAGCCGGCAAGCCTGTCGTGCCCACGCCTGTTGCTCATCCTGCCGCCGCTGCCAAGCCTTTGGCTCCCGGAACGCCGCCTCCCCCGCCGGCGCTGCCGCCGAACACTGCGTTCGATCTTTCCTTGCAGCATCCGCGCAGCGTGTTTCAGCTGATGAAGAAACAGTATGAGCGCTACACGCCGGAGATGGTGGAGCGCATCACGGGAATTCCGCAGGCGGAATTTCTCAAGGCCGCCGACTTATTTACTTCCATCCGCAAAGATGGCGACATGAAGAAAGTCGCCACCATTATTTATGCCGTGGGCTGGACGCAACACAGCTTCGGCACGCAGATCATTCGCACCGCGGCGATGCTGCAGTTGCTGATGGGCAATGTGGGGCGGGCCGGTGGCGGGGTGAACGCGCTGCGCGGGCATTCGAATATTCAGGGCGCAACCGACATGGCGGGAATATTCGACATCCTGCCGGGCTATTTGAAGATGCCCAACCCCAACGACGTGGACCTGGCGACTTACTTGAAGCGCGTCACGCCGACCGCATCGAAACCCGCGCCGTGGGACTCGTTCAACTACTACTCGAATACCTCGAAGTTTACGGTTTCACTGTTGAAGGCGTTTTATGGGCCGGCGGCGACCAAGGAAAACGACTTCGCCTTCAATTATCTGCCGAAGATCGACCGCAACTATTCCTGGGTAAACATCTGGAACGACATGTATGAAGGCAAGATCAAGGGTATCTTCGCCTTCGGCATGAACGGCGTGATGATTGGTCCCGACTCGAATAAGAATATCGATGCGCTGAAGAAAGCGGACTGGCTGGTGGTGTGCGAAATCTATCCCGATGAAACCAGCGAGTTCTGGCGCGCTCCGGGCATCACCGCCGACGATCAAAAGAAGATCAACACCACCGTGTATCGGCTGCCGGGCGCGGGTTTCGCCGAGAAAGATGGAACGTTCGTGAATTCGGCACGCTGGTTGCAGTGGAAGAATGCCGCAGTACCGCCTCCGGGTCTGGCAAGGCTGGATCAGGAAATTCTGTCGACCATCTACTTGAAGATTCGAGATCTTTATAAGAAGGAAGGCGGGAAGTTCCCTGATCCCGTGCTTAATGCGACGTTCGCCTACACGACGCCCTACAACCCGTCGCTCGCGGAAGTGGCGAAGGAGCTAAACGGCAAGGCGCTGGTCGACATCACCGATCCCAAGACCAATGTCACCATCAAAGCCGGTCAGCAACTCCCGGGCTTTGCATGGCTGAAGGATGATGGGAGCACGTCTTGCGGCAATTGGATCTATTCCGGCTCGTGGACCGAGGCAGGAGCGATGATGCAGCGGCGCGGAACCGACGATCCCTCGGGCCTGGGTATTTATCCCAACTGGGGATGGTCGTGGCCGGCAAACCGCCGTGTACTCTACAACCGCGCGTCATGCGACGGCAATGGTAAGCCCTGGGATCCGCAGCGGCGGCAAGTCTGGTGGGACGAGGCCAAACAGAGCTGGGTGGGTAACGACGTTCCGGATTTCAAGCCGGACTCCGCGCCCAAAGACCACATGGGGCCGTTCATCATGAATCCGGACGGCATCGGGCGGTTGTTCGTCCCGCTTGGTGGAATGGCCGATGGACCTTTCCCCGAATATTACGAACCCATCGAGAGCCCGATTGCGAATCCGCTGCATCCCGGCCAGTCGAACAATCCGGTGGTCAAGAAGTACAAGACCGATATGGATAAGTACGGCACGGTCGATCAAGGTTACAACGTGGTCTGCACCACTTACCGGCTGACCGAACATTATCACTATTGGACGAAGAATAATCCGATGAACGTGCAGCTGGTGCCGGAGCCGTTTGTGGAAGTGCCAGCGCAACTGGCGGATCGCATGGGCATTCGCGGCGGCGAGAAGGTAAGAGTGACCAGCGCACGCGCTTATTACATTGCCAAAGCGATGGTCACGAAGCGCATCCGGCCGATGCAGATCGACGGCAAGGAGACATTCCAGATCGGCATTCCGATTCACTGGGGATTCCGCGGAATCGCAGAAGATGAAGGTAAGACGGCGAAGACTCTGACCAACCAGTTGACGCCAACGGTAATCGATCCCAATGCTTTCACGCCCGAGTTCAAGGGCTTTCTGGTAAAGATCGAAAAAGTCTAGGCGAGGCGAGACCCGACCATGAGCGATCGCAAGATGTTACAAGCCGAAAAGATCTCGGGCCACACCGGCGCTTCACCCGGACTCGGGATGCAGCGCGATTTTGAAGTTTGCAAGTTGGTCGATACCACAACGTGCATCGGCTGCAAAGCGTGCGAGGTGGCGTGCGTCGAGTGGAATGATATGCCTTTCGGCGTGACCACCTTTGACAACACGTATCAGACGATGCCGGAGACGCGCTGGAACTTCTGGAATCTGATCAAGTTCAACGAGCACCAGCGCGAAGACGGAACGATTCAATGGTTGATGCGGAAGGACCAGTGCATGCACTGCGCCGATCCGGGATGCCTGGCGGCGTGTCCGGCCGACGGCGCGATCGTGAAGTACACCAACGGCATCGTTGACTTCAATCAGGAGAACTGCATCGGTTGCGAGTTCTGCGTCTCCGGCTGCCCCTTCAATATTCCGCGATTCAATCCCGGCACGAAGAAAGTTTACAAGTGCACGCTATGTTCGGACCGCGTGGGCGAAGGACTGGAACCGGCATGCATCAAGGCGTGCCCGACGGGATGTTTGAAATTCGGCAGCAAAGATGACATGAAGTTCATTGCCAACGAGCGCGCCCGGCAACTGAAAGAGAATTTTGGTATGGAGAAGGCGGGCGTATACGATCCGCAATCGATCGGCGGCACGCACGTGATTTATGTTCTGCATGACGCCACGGATCCGGAGCGCTACGGCGGATTGCCGAAGAATCCAACGATCCCGTGGAGCTATACCATTTGGAAATGGCTATTCAAGCCGGTTCTCGGCACGTTCGCCCTGTTTGGCGCGGTGGGAGTGCTGCTGCACTATGTCGCCGTAGGTCCACGGCGGCCGCAACCGGATCCGCAGGAGAAGGAGGCCGCGCATGGGAACGGCGATTGATCGCTTCGACGAGAAGGCGCGCCGGACTTTCGATTCCATAGGGCGCACCGAGGTCTATCGGGGCGAGTTGTTGCGGCATCCGGTGTACACCCGGCTTCTGCATTGGATGGTCGCGCTATTTTTCTTTCTGGCGCTGTTCACCGGCTTTGGAATCTACTTACCGTGGCTGTTCCGCTGGTTCATGCCCATCTTTGGCGGAGGACCGCTCAGCCGGAGGATGCACCCGTATTTCGGAGTGGCGTTCGTTTTTTTCTTTTTTCTGCAGATGCTGAACTGGCTTGCGCCCATGCTATGGGGCCCGGGCGATACGAAATGGCTACGCAATATCAGAAGAGTTGTCAGCGGCGAGGAGACGCTCGAGGCGCCCGAAACCGGATTCTTTAACGCTGGTCAGAAAGTGATGTTCTGGGAGATCGTAGCCGGCTGCATAGTCTACCTGATCTCCGGCATTATTCTGTGGGCTGGGGCGCGCAGTTTCGGTGGAACCGCTGTGGCCATCAGCTACGTGCTCCACGATATCTCCGCCATCATCATGCTGGGCGGGATATTCATTCACATCTACTTGAGCACGATCGGCGAGCCCGGAACTTTTCAGGCCATGACGCGCGGCGCGGTGAGCGAAGCGTGGGCGTGGACATTTCATCCTGCGTGGTACAAGAAGGTGACGGGGCGCGATCCGCGAGAGGATTATGAAAAGGCGCGCCAACGGCAGAACGCAACGTCCAAGACAAACTCCTGACCAGGCTCCTGACCAAACTCTAAACCAAACTTAAGATCGATTCCCTTTGCACAATCCCAGCACCACCTTGATGCATCCAAATTTGTGAAAGTTCCGGGGAATGGGAAGATTTCTGAGAGGATTCATGCGCTCGTTTGCCAAGTCACAGCTCCTCACTACGGCGGCGATTTTGTTGCCAGTCACCCTTCTGCTCGCAGCGGAGGTTGACACAAACTTCCACAACGCTCCGGCTTCGGCCCAGGCGACGAAGAATCCCTATGAAGGCAAGGATGTAGCCCTTCAGGCTGGAAAACGGTTGTACGCGCGCAATTGCCTGTCTTGTCATGGAAAACTCGGCAAGGGCACGGGAAACGTGCCGTCGCTGGTGGGCGGGAAGCTCGATTCCGTTACCCCCGGTGAAGTGTTCTGGTTCATCACGCGGGGCGACAAGGATAACGGGATGCCTTCATGGGCGGCCTTGCCGGCGAAGCAACGCTGGGAGATTGTTACTTATGTGAAGTCGATGGGAGCCGCGCAGCCTTCGCAAGAGGCAAGCGCGCCCCCGCCCGATACCAGCACTTCCACGTTCGGCACTTCTACATTCAAGGGGCCGAAGCCCACGCCGCCGTTCACCGACTTCCGTTATGAGAAGCCGGGAACAGTCCGCAAGATCACGGTGAACGACCTGCCCCAGCCGTATGCGACGGAATCGGCGAATAACGGCCCGGATCTGGTGGCGCGGCCGGAAAACGCCTGGCCGGTCGCGCCTGCCGGATTCAAGGTTGAGTTGTACGCCGCTGGACTCGAGAATCCCCGGACACTGCGCACCGCCCCGAACGGCGATATTTTTCTTACGGAAAGCGATCCCGGACGCATCCGGGTATTTCGCGGGCTGACCGGCGATGGAAAGCCCGAGCAGTCGGCCATTTTCGCCAGCGGTCTGAAACAGCCCTATGGCCTGGCCTTTTATCCCCCGGGGCCCGACCCGCAATGGTTATACGTGGGCAGCGAGCGCGAAGTGGTGCGCTTTCCTTATCACAACGGCGATCTGAAGGCGAGCGGCCCGCCGCAACATATCGCCGATCTGCCGGCTGGAGCCGGGCACTGGACGCGGGCGGTAACATTCTCGCAGGACGGCAAGAGAATGTTTGTCGCGGTGGGCTCGGGATCGAACGTGGATGACCCCGACACGCATCCCCGGGAAAAAGACCGTGCCGACATTCTTGTCTGCGATCCCGCGAACTGCAAACTGAGCGTGTACGCCTACGGTATTCGTAACGCGGGCGGGGGAATTGCGGTGAGTCCTCAAACTGGCGAATTGTGGTGTTCGGTAAATGAGCGCGACGCCCTGGGCGACAACCTTGTCCCCGACTACATCACGCACGTGCAGGAAGGCGGTTTTTATGGCTGGCCGTGGTGGTATATCGGTGCGCACCAGGACCCGCGGCATCAGGGCAAGCATCCGGAGTTGAAAGACAAAGTGATCGTACCGGATGTATTGCTGCAGCCGCACAATGCATCGCTGGAACTTGCGTTCTATGAGGGCCAGCAGTTTCCTGCAGAATACAAGGGAGACATTTTCGCCTCCGAGCACGGTTCATGGAACAAGGCAGTGCGCGTGGGCTACGAAGTGATCCGCGTGCCGCTGCACCAGAGTGGCCACGCCAGCGGCGAGTATGAAGACTTTCTCACCGGCTTTGTGCTGCCGGATGGCAACGTGTGGGGGCGTCCAGTGGGCATTACCGTAGCTGCGGATGGTTCACTGCTGGTGAGCGACGACGGATCGAACTCGATCTGGAGAGTCAGCCACACGGGGAAGTAGCGAGCCTTCACTCACTCACTCGCTCTCGTCGAACATGATGAACCGGACTGCCCGGCCTTCGCAATGAGACTCAGAGGCCGGGCAGCCTCCGATTACGCCGCCGCTTGTTCGCTGCGTTTGAGAAAGGCGAGCAGATCCTCGTTGATCTGGTCCTTCAGAGTCGAGCACATGCCGTGCGGCGCACCCGGATAGACCTTCAGGGTAGCTCCTTTAACAATCTTCGACGAAAGAAGTCCCGATGCGACGATCGGGACGATCTGATCGTCATCGCCGTGCAGAACGAGCGTGGGCACATCGAACTTCTTCAGATCTTCGGTAAAGTCCGTCTCGGAGAATGCCTTGATGCAGTCGTAGGCTCCCGGCATTCCGCACAGCATCCCTTGCAGCCAGAAGGAATCCCGCAGGCCTTGCGAGACTTTCGCGCCCCGGCGGTTGGCGCCATAGAACGGGGCGCTGAGATCCTTGAAGAATTGTGAGCGGTCCGCTTGAACTCCGGCGCGAATGCCATCGAACACTTCAATGGGCAGGCCGGCGGGATTAGCAGGCGTTTTGAGCATTAGCGGAGGCACTGCACCGATCAACACAGCCTTGGCTACACGCTTCGTGCCGTGGCGGCCGATGTAGCGGGCAACTTCGCCGCCGCCGGTCGAATGGCCGATGTGGACCGCGTTCTTTAGATCGAGCTTCTCGACAAGAGTCGCGAGATCATCGGCATAAGTATCCATTTCGTTGCCCTCCCAGGGCTGGCCCGAGCGTCCGTGACCGCGCCGGTCATGGGCAACGCAGCGATAGCCGCGGGAAGCGAGAAATAGCATCTGGTCTTCAAAGGCATCTGCGCTGAGTGGCCAGCCATGACTGAAGACAACGGGTTGTCCCTTGCCCCAGTCCTTGTAGTAGATTTGCGTGCCGTCTTTTGTCGTAATCGTAGCCATAAGTTGGTCTCCTTGAATCAAGGTTGGTGGCGGGCGAATGCGCCGGGAACAGAAAAAACGGGCCGTTCAGGCCGTACGGACTGACTCGGTGCGGAACCTGATCGCTGCGAAAATAGTGAGCACGACGAACAACGTCAGGACGAAAAGCTGAGCGATCAGAAATGGCGGCTCTTTCTGGGTCGGGGCCAATGCTTTCAAGGCCGGCACCTTCATGAAGGCCTGCGCGACGGCCACGAAAACATTCAGATACAGGGCAAGCACCGCGCTGATTGCGTAGACACGGCTCCACGCGCCGGAGAGATGAAAAACGTAGCGCGCCAAAATTGCCACACCCAGCAACACCAGCGAGAGGATGCCGACCTTATGCGACGGCAAAAGATGGTCGAACGGGAAACCAAACGCGGTCACGCTGGTTGCCACGGTGGTCGCCAGGAACAATGCTGTCCAGCCGTCGAGCCGTTTCGCAGTGAGCAGCCCGTAGAGCACGATGAATCCGGAGCCGATTCCAATCAGGCTCAATAGCACATGTACGAAGGTATAGGTCGCGGTTGTCATGCCGAAGATCATGATCGACCCTCCTTGGTGGATTCAGATGCTGCGGATGTTTACGACGATCCATTTATTCATCTGTCGCAGGAATTGGAGAATCGGCGGGCAACTCCTGCGATTGTTCATGGAACGAGCACGGCCCGAAGCCGGGCGGGTACCGGTGGGGTGGCCGCTTCGCTACCTTAGTTTGCCCCAGCGAAATGTCGGGCCAACGGAGAAGCGGATATAGTTTTGCCGGTTCGTGAGCAAATTGGAAAACAGATGAGTATTCACCCAGTCGGTTGCGAACCGTACTCCTACTCGCCGCGATAGGTTGAGGTCGAAACCGCCGCCTAGACCGACGAAGTAGGTGGTATCCGTCTGGTGAGGGTTCGGGACCGTTGCCCCCAGCGCCGTCAACAGCTGCCCCAATGCCAACGGGAAAGCGATGTTTGCGGCCTCGTGGATCCCGCCGAAACCGGGGCGGGCGAAAAGAGTAATCTTCTCCCATTTGCGCAGGTAAAACTGCGGGCCAGCGGCAAAAGTATAAGTGGTTGACTTGAACGCAACGTTAACCAGGTTAGGAGGCGGCGCACCGTTCTTTTCGTTCTGCGTCAGCAACGGCGCGTAAACAGTTTCGCTGCCGTTGATGGTGCCGGAACCACTGATGATGTCGTCACCCAGAGCGCCGAAATCGGCGCCCAGGCTTAACCAGGGTCTCACGCCGACGCCGAAGTCACTTTCGAACCCGCGCTCCGTGAGATTGCGAGCGGGGCTGATCATGTAATCGAAACCGGTAAACAAGGTGTAACGGTTAATATCGGTCTGCTGCGCCAACCCAGGCAGGCAACAGAAAAAAATAGCAAGCGCGGAAAACAGCACAGGTTTCATAGGCTTCGCACTCCTTCCGGCTCTGCCTATATTGCGATCTGGGCCAAACGGGGTGCTGTGATTCAAAACACAGACATTGGTGCGCGAACCCGGTGCTGCCCTAATGGTTTAGAATGTCCGGGTTTCCACCCGGGACTTAATTGCCGAGGATCCTCCATGAATATCGTGCGCCGCGCTACCGTGCCGTTTCTCCTTTCCTGCTCGCTGCTGCTCTGCGCGATCGCCCTGCTAGCGGGGAATGCACCGTCTGCCTCCAAGCTCGATTATCCGAAGGCGAAAAAGGTTGACCAGGTCGACGATTACCACGGCACAAAAGTCGCCGATCCTTACCGCTGGCTTGAGGACACTGACTCAGCCGATACGACGGCCTGGGTGCAGGCCGAGAACAAGCTGACTTTCAGCTACCTCGATCAGATTCCCTACCGTCCGGCGATTCACGAGCGCCTCACGAAGCTTTGGAACTACGAGCGCTACGGTGTTCCCGAGCAACATGGCGGAAGGTATTTCTACCAGCACAATAACGGCCTGCAAAACCAAAATGTTTTGTTCGTCGCCGATTCGCTGAACGCCGAACCGCGCCTGCTTCTCGATCCCAACACGCTTTCCTCCGATGGCACGGTCGCGTTGTCGGGACAGGCCATTACAGACGACGGCAAGCTGATGGCCTATGGCACCGCCGCTTCCGGATCCGACTGGATGGAGTGGCACGTCCGCGACGTCGATAGCGGCAAGGACTTGTCCGACCTGGTCAAGTGGGTGAAATTTTCCGGCGCATCCTGGACCAAGGACGGCAAAGGCTTCTATTACAGCCGTTACGCAGAGCCCAAGGAAGGCGCACCGTTGCGCGATGCCAACTATTTCCAGAAACTCTATTACCACCGGCTGGGCACGGCTCAGTCCGAAGACCAGCTTATCTACGAGCGTCCCGACAACAAAGAACTAGGATTCTCCGGCTCTGTTACCGACGACGGGCGTTACCTTGTCATCACGGTTTGGCAAGGCACGTCTCCCAAGAATCGCCTTTACTACAAAGACCTCGGCCAGATGGACTCGCCCGTCGTCAAACTGCTCGACGACTTCGATGCCCAATACCAGTTCATCGACAACGACGGTCCGGTCTTCTGGTTCAAGACCGATCTCGACGCCCCCCGCAGCCGCCTGATCGCCATCGACACTCGCAAGCCCGAGCGCTCGAGTTGGAAGACGATCGTGCCTCAGTCTACGGAAACGATGACCAATGCCAACGTCGTCGACGATAAATTCCTGGTTGAGTATCTCAAGGACGCTCAGACCGAAGTCCGGGTCTACGACCTGCAGGGCAAATTCCTTCGGGATGTTGATCTGCCAGGGATCGGCACGGCTCCCGGCTTCAGCGGTAAGCGCAAGGATAAAGAAACTTTTTATGCCTTCACCAGCTTTACCGTGCCAACCACCATCTATCGCTACGATCCGGAGAAAGGCGCCAGCGCGATATTCCGCCAGCCCAAAGTTGACTTTGACCCCACCCGTTACGAAACTAAGCAGGTTTTCTACCAGAGCAAAGACGGCACACGTATCCCGATGTTTCTCACCTACAAGAAAGGGCTGAAACTCGACGGCCAGAACCGCGTGCTGCTCTATGCTTACGGCGGTTTCGATATTTCTCTCACCCCCGCTTTCTCGGTGCCGAATCTGGTGTGGCTCGAGATGGGAGGGGTCTACGCACAGCCCAACCTACGGGGTGGCGGAGAGTACGGCGAGGACTGGCATCTCGCTGGAACCAAGCTGCACAAGCAGAACGTATTCGACGACTTCATCGGTGCCGCGGAATGGCTCATCGCCAACCATTACACAACTTCTTCCAACCTGGCCATTCGCGGCGGCAGCAACGGCGGTCTGCTGGTCGGCGCATGCCTCACCCAGCGTCCCGATCTTTATGGAGCAACGCTCCCCCAAGTCGGCGTCATGGACATGCTGCGCTTTCACAAGTTCACGATCGGCTGGGCCTGGACCTCGGACTATGGCTCCTCCGACGATCCCGAACTGTTCAAGGCCATTTACGCCTACTCGCCTTTACACAACCTGAAGCCGGGAACGAAATATCCTCCAACCTTCATCACCACCGCCGATCACGATGACCGGGTCGTGCCCGGACACAGCTTCAAGTTTGCCGCCACCATGCAAGCCGATCAAGCCGGTCCCGCGCCGGTTCTGATTCGCGTGGAAACCAAGGCTGGACACGGCGCCGGCAAGCCTATCTCGAAACAGATCGACGAAATCGCCGACGCCTGGTCCTTTGTCGCCTACAACCTCAACATGGATGTGCAGCTGAAGTAAGCGGAAGGCCGCGGCGGCAACGCGAGGAAGATGAAAATGCGCCAACTGGACATTTAAGGACATGGAAGCGCGGTAATATCCTTAAAGTCAGTTGGTTAACTGGTGGGCGCTATAGGATTCGAACCTATGACTTCCACCGTGTGAAGATGGCACTCTACCGCTGAGTTAAGCGCCCAACCTTTACGATTCAAACAGATACAGCCGGAACCGTCAACGGCGTGGGAACGATTGGGAACGGTATGGAATTCACGATGCGCGATTGTGCTTCCCGCTTTGCTGGCGTCACGGCTTGGACGTACTTGTCCATTGTGATGCTGGCGTTTGCGTGTCGCATCAATTCCTGCGTGGTC
>Ga0187871_10002231_pt1 | contig 16022 bp, 10 predicted proteins | sample June2016WEW_16_1_FD_132988 | JGI IMG/M metagenome (GOLD analysis project Ga0187871, IMG submission 132988) | Peatland microbial communities from SPRUCE experiment site at the Marcell Experimental Forest, Minnesota, USA - June2016WEW_16_10 | ecosystem: Environmental > Terrestrial > Soil >... | reverse complement strand
TGATGCAGAAACTTGCACAGTGGTAACTCGGCGGCGGTAGTTTTTGCTGGATTTTGTGGAGTTCGCTAGCGCAGAATGTCGTATCCCTCCCTTGAACTAAAAAATAATCCGAGGTCTGCGATATGAGTTCCAGCCACAGGTTTGCCTTCTGGCGGTGTGCCACGCTCTCTGCGTTTTTCTGCTTCACTACTTTTCTTTCGGCTCAGCCGGTTGTGACGTTGTCTCCTACCAGCCTGAGTTTCGGCAACCAGATGGTTGGGGTCAGCAGTAGTGCGCAGGTGGTCACGCTTACCAATACGGGCACTTCGACTCTGTCTTTGACGACCATCAAGATCACGGGTGGGAACAGCGCATACTTTTCGCAGACGCATACGTGTGGGAAGACCCTGGTTGCAAATGCCAACTGTACGATCAGCGTCACATTCACTCCGGAAAAGACGGGCAGTCTGTCCTCCACGCTCAGCATTGCCGACAACGCGGCGGGAAGCCCGCAAACCGTGCCTTTGAGCGGCACGGGAGTGGCTGCAGGGGCCACGGTGGGGCCTGCAAGTCTCAACTTTACGGGAGTGCTGGTGGGAAAGAGCAGCGCGACGAAATCCATCACGGTAAGCAACCCGGGAACTGCAACCCTGACAGTCAGCGCGATTACAGCCAGCGGAGACTTTTCACAAACCAACAACTGTATGGGAGGCGTAGCGGCGGGATCATCGTGCACGATTTCCGTCACCTTCAACCCGACCGCAGCCTGGTCTCGCGGCGGCAGCATCGTGGTCACGGACAATGCATTGAATAATCCACAACAGGTGGTGCTGCTGGTGGGAATGGGAAACAGCGGAGCTACTGCGAGCGTTTCCCCGAGTTCGCTGAGCTTCGGGAACCAGGATCTGGGAACCAGCAGTTCGGCGAAGACGATCACGCTGTCGAACACAGGCACGGCTGCTTTGAATATCAACAGCATTCTGGCCAGTGGCGACTATTCGCAGACGAACAACTGTCCTGCGTCGCTCAACACGGGGGCGAATTGCACGATCAATGTGGAGTTCGCTCCTTCTAATACGGGCAAGCGCACGGGGTACATCACCGTCAATGACACGGACGCCGCGTTCCTGCATACGGTGAGCTTGACCGGCACCGGCGTAGCTGAGAGCACGGCGGTGAGCGTTAACCCGGAGCAAGGGTCTATTACATCGACGCAGACGCAACAGTTCAGCGCCACGATTAATGGGACCACATCGACCAACGTTACGTGGTCCGTGGATGGCGTCTCGGGCGGGAATAGCACTGTGGGTACGATTACAACTTCGGGTCTCTACACTCCGCCGGCGACGAGCGCGGTGCATATTATCCAGGCAACGAACAATGCGAACTCGAGTCAGAGCGCGGTTGCGTTTTTGGCGGTCACGAACTATTTGGGCACGTTCACCCAAAAGAACGACACACTGCGGAGCGGACAGAACTTGAATGAGATTGCGCTGACTACCGGGAATGTGAACGACAATCAGTTCGGAAAACTGTTCAGCCGTTCCGTGGATGGGGACATGTACGCCGAACCGCTTTACGTTCCCGACGTCACCATACCGGGCACGGGGACCTATAACGTGGTGTACGTGGCGACGGAAAACGACAGTGTTTACGCTTTCGACGCCGATGGAACCGTGACTGCGCCACTGTGGCAAACGACCTTCCTCACGGATGGGGCGCAAGTTCTTGACACGGCCGACATCAACTGCTCGAACATCACGCCGGTAATCGGCATCACCTCGACGCCAGTCATCGATCCGGTATCGAAAACAATGTATGTGCTGGGCCGGACCAAGACGGGCACCAGCGGCAACTACACTTACTATCAAACTCTTTATGCTTTGGACATTGCGACGGGGGCAATTCTGCAATCGGTGCAAGTGCAGGCTTCGGCGTCATCCAAGAGCGGCACCGTAACTTTCAACACGCTGATGCAGAACCAACGTGCCGCGCTGCTGCTGGAGAACGGCGTGGTTTATATTGCGTGGGCTTCGCACTGTGACAATGAACCCTACCGCGGCTGGATCGTTGGATATAACGAAACTAATCTGGAGCAATCCGGTGTGTTACTTACCACGCCGAACGGCGAGGAGGGCGGAATCTGGCAAGGTGGCGGAGGACTCTTGGCGGACGCGAATGGAAACCTCTTCGTCACTACGGCCAACGGGACCTTCGACGCCAGTTCTGGCGGGGTGGACTACGGCGACAGCGTGCTGAAAATTACGCCGACGGGTGGAGCGCTGTCGGTTGCCGATTCTTTCACGCCGTTCAATCAGGTATCCCTGACCGATATGGATTGGGACCTGGGCGCGGGAGGGACGCTGCTGCTGCCCGACCAGGCTGGTTCGTATCCTCACGTAATGTTGGCGGGAGGGAAAGGCAGCACGGTCTATGAACTGAATCGTGATTCCTTAGGTGGATTCAACACGACCGCGAATGAGAATTTGCTCACCGTTCCGGTGGTCTTAGGAGCCGATCAAAAGGGAGCGGGCAACCGGGCTGCCGGCCCAGCCTACTGGCAAGAGCAGGTCTACTATGCCGGTTCCAATGGCCATCCCATGCAATTTAGTTTTCAGGGCAGCTTGATTTCTACGCTGCCCATTGTGCAATCGTCCGATGTTTTTGGTTATCCCGGGGGTTCACCGGTGGTATCGGCGAACGCGAATACGAATGGCATCGTGTGGATTCTTGAAACGGACCAGTACAGCGCCGGCGGCGCGGCTGTGCTGCGGGCCTTCGACGCGGCCAACATTTCCCGCGAGCTTTACGACACCACGCAAAATTCCGCCCGTGACGCCGCTGGTCCGGCGGTGAAGTTCACCGTGCCAGCCGTGGCGAATGGAAAAGTATATGTTGGCACGCAGACCGAACTGGATGTTTATGGGCTGCTGCCTTAGGCGTTCTAGTGCCCGGTATCTAGTACCTAGTCATTTCTGATGCTCACCAGCGTACTATTGTTTCCAGCCATGAGCGATAGTTTCAGTAATCCCACGCCGCAGTTTGGCACCGCCGAGTATGCAGCCGCGCCGGGCGGCAATCGCTGCGAGTTTTGCCAGCAACCGTTGAGTGGAACTTACTATCGAGTGAATGCGGCGGCGGCGTGTCCGGGCTGCGCGGAAAAGATGCACAGCGAAATCGACAGGCACAAGCACGCGGCGTATGTGCGCGCTCTTACGTACGGCATCGGCGCGGCTGTCGCGGGGTTGATCGGGTACGCGGTGATTGCCATCCTGCTGCAGGGCTGGGTGATCAGCTACATGTCGATCGGTGTGGGATGGCTGGTGGGCACGGCCATGATGAAAGGATCGAAGGGAGTGGGGGGGCGGCGCTACCAGATTGCCGCGGCTTTACTGACTTATGCGGCGGTGTCGATGGCGGCCGTTCCGATCTGGATTCATTTTGCCAACGAAGGAAAACAGCAAAGACAAACTCAGCAACAGAAACTCGATGACGAGCAGCGGCAGTTGGAGCAGGAATCGGGGCGGCGACCCTCGGAGCCAGAATCGGCGCCTAGCGACGCGAGGCCGGCGGTGAGCATGGGGACGTGGCTGGGACGAGTGGCGCTGCTCGGACTGGCGTCTCCGTTCATTCAGCTTGAGGGGAATCCTTTCTGGGGACTGATGGGGCTGTTAATTCTTTTCTTTGGCATGAGAATCGCCTGGAGGATCGCCCAGGGCACGCGGTTTGGAATCTACGGACCGTTTGCCACTGCTCCACCAACCTAATGCTGTTGGTGTAGATTGCCGGCATTGGTGAAGAAGCCGACTCGCTTCGCTGACCAGGCAGCCGGGGACGGCTTGCCCCCACATCAGCATTTCCGCGACCTCGCCACTAACCTCGCGCGACCCTGAGTTGAAGTTTTCTGCGAGGCGTGTAAGTATCATCGTCGCCTAAGTATCACCGTCGCTCACCTCCTGTTTGGATTGAAAACTACATGGAAAGCATGCTGACCAGGGCCCAAAAGCTTATTGCTAACGTACTGGCGATTCTGCTGGTGGTGGTGGTAGCGCTCGCCACTATAGATCTGGTTGTCTTGATCGGACACGAGATTTGGAGGCCTCCAAAGTTTCTGATCGCGGTGCAAGGACTGCTTGAGATCTTTTCGTTTTTCCTGCTGATTCTTATCGGGGTCGAGTTGATCGAGACCGCGAAGGCATATCTCTCGAAAGATGTTGTTCACCTGCGGCTTGTCCTCGAAGTGGCTCTGATCGCGATGGCGAGAAAGGTCATTATCCTCGAGCCGAGCAGCACAACGGGCCTGACGCTGTTTGGTATGGCGGCCCTGATTGTTGCGCTCAGCTTAGCTTTCTACGTTGAGAGAAAAGTGCACGGGGAACCAGGGTCCGCTTCGAATCTTTAGGTCCCAGCGGTGTCCACCATTAACCCAGATTCGACTCGTAACTGCAAACGCTGCTCGCGCGAGCTTGCGCCGGGGGCGCTCGTGTGCGACCACTGCCATGGGCTCGTGCACTCCGAGGAACTGGAGCGACTGTCGGCGGAGGCGAAAGCGCTCGAGGCTAACGGAGAATTGCGCCGGGCGCAGGAGAAATGGCTGAGCGGCCTTGAGTTGCTGCCGCCAACATCGAAACAAGCTGAGTGGATCAAGCAACATGTGCAAGCGCTCGATGCTGCTGCCGGTGCGGGGCAACGGACCTCGCGTGACAATCAATTTGCTCAACCGATGGGGCCGGTTGGTTCGATCTCCGCGCTGGCCGGCCAGAACACAACCCCGGCGACGGCGCGCTTCAAGTGGACGTCCCTCCTGAGCTTTGCCGCTTTTATCGCGATCTATTCGGCCGCATCAGGCCCAAGGTTCGGGATCGGCTTTGCGGTGCTGATTCTAATCCACGAAATGGGGCACTTCGTAGACATCAAGCGACGGGGCTTGCCGGCGGATATGCCGGTGTTTCTACCGGGCCTGGGCGCCTATGTGCGCTGGCAGGCGCTGGGCGTTTCGTTGGAGACGCGCTCGGCGGTAAGCCTGGCCGGGCCTCTAGCGGGATTTCTGGCATCGCTTGGGTGTGCAGTGATCTGGTGGCAGACAGGCAATCCCTTTTGGGCATCGCTGGCGCGTGTGGGCGCGATTCTGAATTTGCTGAACCTGATCCCTGTCTGGGTGCTCGACGGTGGGCAGGCGGCGCTGGCTCTGAGCAAGTCGGAGCGCATCTTCTTGCTGATCGCGTGCGTTGTTCTGGGGCTTGCGCTGAAGCAGAACATGTTTTTTCTGGTGGCGTTGGGGGCGGGATATCGAGCGTTCTTTGCCGGAGATCTGCCGGCGCAACCCAGCCGGGCCATCACCGTTTACTTTATCGCGGTGCTTACGGCGCTGGGCATGATCGTGCGGCTGATGCCGGGACAGGGTTTGGGACTAAACTGATGCGGACTCCTGTCATCGGAATCATCCCGCAACCTAACAGGGGAGCGCATGACGAAGGTTCGCGAAGAACGGTGTTTTCACGTCCTATATTGTCTGCTTGCTTTTCTGCTCGTAGTGAATTTCGGCATTGTACCTTTCTGCGATGCAGGTTTTTCCGTATCACCAACGGTTTTCGCGGGGGAACCGCAATGGGTGGAAGTGCGTTCGCCGAACTTCTCAGTGGTTACCGACGCGGGGGATAAACGGGGCCGCGAGGTGGCGATGCGCTTTGAGCAAATGCGTGCTGTTTTCGGCGCTCTGATCACCAGGGCAAACGTGAATCTTCCTATCCCGCTGCAGATCGTGGCTTTCCGCAACACGAAAGGGATGCGGCAGGTGGCGCCGCTATTTAACGGCAAGCCCACGCAGCTGACAGGACTGTTTCAAGGGGACGGCGACCGCAGCTTTATCATGCTCGACATGTCGGTGGACGATCCATGGGTGGTGGTGTTTCACGAATACGCACACCAGTTGATGAATGGCACGCTGCCGGGCGGCACCGACGCCTGGTTTGAAGAAGGTTTTGCCGTATATTTTTCGAGCATTGAAGTGGACAGCAAAGAAGCCCGAGTGGGAAAGATCCCCGACAACGACTACGCGATCCTGCGGCAGATGGGGATGATGAAGATCGCCGATCTGTTCAGGGTGCGGCAAAATTCTTCGATATATAACGAGAATGGCGACCATCGCACAACGTTCTACGTCGAGTCGGGGATGCTGACGCACTACATCTACGACAACCAACTGTTGTCCAAGGTTGCGACCTACTTTGACCTGAAAGAGAACAAACACTTGCCAGTCGAGGAAGCCGTTCAACGGGCTTTCGGGATGAGCACTGCACAGTTCGACCAAGCTTTGCGCAGCTACGTGAACAGTGGACGCTACAAATACTATCCGATCCCTGCGCCGGCCAGCATTTCGCCGAGCAAGTACACTGTTGTGCCTCTGAGCGTCGCGGCCAGCAGCGCCGTACTGGCCGATATCCATTTGCACTCGCACGACTATCAGGAGAAGGCATTGAGCGAGTTTCAGGAAATTCTGAAGTCCGATCCCACGAATGCCGCGGCAGCCCGCGGTGTGGGCTATGCCTATCTGCAGAGACACGATTTCTCCCAGGCGACGGAATATTTTAAGCGGGCCTCGCAACTGGACTCGAAAGATCCGCGAGTTCACTACTACATCGCCCTGCTGCTGGCTCGCGAAGGGGGCTTTGGCGTCGGCGCCGACCTCCCTCTCATGATGAAGGAATTAGAGACTTCGATCAGTCTGGATCCAGGATTTGCCGACTCCTATGCGCTGCTGGCATTCGCACAAGCGACTTCAGGCGATCCGCCGAAGGCCTTGACCACGATGCAGAAGGCGCTCGCGATCAGCCCGCGCAATGAGAGTTACCTGTTCAATCTGGCAAACCTTTATTTGACAAACCGGCAGCCGGATCAGGCAATCGCGTTGCTGCAATCGTTGCGAAGCAGCAGCAATCCCGAAGTTGCGTCGCACGCGGAGGCGGCCTTGGAACAGGCGCAGCTGTTCCGGGGAATGGTGCAAGATGGAACGGCAGTATATCGTCAAGGGAAAATACTGCAGCGCGAGACCAATTCGGACGGCGGCGATGCGGAGAAGATGAGCGCTGCGTCTGCCGAGCCAGCGGCAACGGTGCCGGCAAACCTGGGCGCGCCGAAGTTCGTGCTGGGTACGCTGACCAATGTCGATTGCTCGACGCCACCGCTGGCGACGCTGACAGTAGTTTCAGCGGCGAAGACCTGGAAGATGACGGTGGCCGACACCAATCATCTCATCCTGATGGGAACGGACAAGTTTTCCTGTGCCTGGACCAAGCAGAAGGTGGCTCTGAACTATCGCGAAACCTCTGAAGGAAAGGGCAGCGTTGTATCTCTGGAGATCCAGTAGGAAGAGGATCTGTGCCATAAATCGCTAAGAAGTTGGATTTCAGTTCTGTCGGAGGATGTGCATGATGAGGCTTCTTTCTCCTGGGTGTGCGATGCTTGCGCTAGCCGCAATGACTGCCTTCTCTATGAGCGCGGGCGCGCAGGAAATATCAGCGCCCGCCATGACGCTGGTCGTCGACGAAACACAAGCGGCGCGACGAATTGCGTTTGTGCATGAAGAAATTCGAGTGCGGCCGGGCAGCCTCACACTCGCCTATCCTCGTTGGATACCAGGCGAGCACGGGCCCACTGGCCCTATCCAGCAATTCGCCGCGCTCCGTGTGCATTCGGGGAGCGCGACCCTGCCCTGGACGCGCGATCCGGAGGATATCTACACGATTCATGTTGACGTTCCGGCCAACACGGACCGGATCACCGTCGACTTTGACACCTTGCTGGAAAATACGATCTCCGACCATCAACTGTTAGAGGCGTGGAATACCGTCGTGCTTTACCCGCGCGGCATTGACAAGCGTGAACTGATGATCGAGCCGTCAATTGTGCTGCCCGCAAACTGGAAACAGAGCAGTTCGCTACGTGTTACGAGCCAGGCGGGCGGCCGCGTGAATTTCGCGCCGATCTCGCTCGAACGCTTGATCGATTCGCCTGTACTTGCAGGCGAGTTCATTCGGGTTGTGCCCCTGGCCTCGGCCTGGCCGGCGGAGCTTGACATCACGGGCGATAGCCAGGCGGCGCTCGATAAGGCGGATGACGCGCATGCCTTCGCCATGTTTGGAAAACTGGTCGACCAGGACCGAGCAATGTTTGGCTTCCGGCATTGGCAAACTCTGCACATACTTGTTTCTCAAAGCGAGGGTCGGCCCTTCGACGGACTGGAGCACGAGGATTCGCCCTACAACGGAATCGGGGATGAGGGACTTTCGAAGAAAGATCAACTGGAAAAGTTCGGCGGGCAGCTTCTGGCCCATGAACAGTCGCACTCGTGGGATGGCAAATACCGTCGTCCCGCGGAGCTATACTCGAAGCCCGATTATCAAGGTCCGGAGCGGACTTCGCTGCTCTGGGTGTATGAGGGCCTGAATCAATATATCGGGATGCTCCTCAGCACCCGAGCCGGCTTTAATGACGCAGCCTACATTCGCGATGAGTTCGCGTTTGTGGCTTCGGATTTAGCGCACGGATCGGGTCGCGCCTCCACTGCTCTGGTGGATACAGCGACGGAGAACTGGGTACTACGCGATGTCTCGGGTGGATGGGCGTCGGTGCGCCGCGACCAGGATTACTACTATGAGGGGGCGCTGATCTGGGTGGGCGCGGATGCCATAGTCCGCGACAAGTCGCAGGGACGCCTTACCCTCGATGATTTCTTGCGCAGCTTTCTGGGACAGCGCGACACCGAGCCAATCGTCGTTCCCTACACTCGGGAAGACGTTGAAGCGTCACTATCGGCTATCTGGCCATTCGACTGGCATACGTTTTTCGACACGCGCGTCTACCAAGTCAACAGTAAGCCACCGACAGACGGCCTGGGAGCAGCCGGGTGGCGACTGGTGTATAACGACGCGCCGAATAGTTTCTATGCTGCATGGCTTTCCGGGGGTTATGACGGGTCGTCTTCAATCGGAATCGACGTAAACAAAAACGGCACCATCGCCGACGTCTGGCCCGGAACGCCGGCCTACGACGCGGGCCTGGGACCGCAGATGGCGATTCTCGCGGTGGATGGCCGCGTTTATTCCGCCGACCGGCTCAACGAATCAATCGCGCATCCACAAAATGGCAAGATCTGTCTGGTGGTCCGCAACTTTGACTCGGTGGAGACCCGCGAGGTTCGATATGCTGGGGGCGTGCGTCATCCGCATCTGGAGCGGATCCCCGGAAGCCACGACTATCTGAGCGAGATTCTCGAGCCTCGAAGCAATAAGGAACACTAATCGCTGTGGGCATGACGGGCCTCGGAACGCACTCTGCCATGGTTGGCGTTACGAGATGCGCGTTTCAGAATCCGCGCGACGGATAAATCTCTTTTATACCTTCGATCAGCTTTTTCGATTGTCGCGGACTGCGCGCTCGCGTTATTCTTTTGCGTTGGAAACCAGCCATTTCAACTTTCTGCGTCCGTGTGGTAGCTTACCGACATCATTTTTGCTGAAAACAAATAGGAGACTGAAGGATTTCCATGTCTAACGAACTGCGCAACTTCCTGGCACTCACCTACGACGAACTCGAAGATCTGAATCTGGAGGCGAAGGAGCAGCGCCGGAACCGCGTGCCGATCGGCAAGATCCAGGAGAAGCGACTGAAGTATCTGACCGACGAGAAGCGCATCAAGGCCGTGACGGTGCTGTTCAGCGATCTGGAAGGCCGTCTGCACATGCTGGATTACGACAAGAAGTTCCTGATCAAGAGCTGGGACAATCTCACCTTCGACGGCTCATCGATTCGCGGGTTCACGGCACAGCGGGAGAGTGATCTGCGGCTGGGGATTGACTGGGCGGCGTTCTATTGGGGTCCGGCGGACGTGTTCGGCGCAGGCAAAGTGCTGGTGTTCGGCGAAGTCATTGATAAGGGCGGACAGCCTTATTCGGCCGACATTCGGGGCGTACTGAAAGGCTATGCCGACGATTTGTATAAGAAGAAAGGTTACACCCTCAATGCCGCGAATGAGATTGAAGGGTTTCTGTTCAAAGGTCCGGATGCAGAGCGGCATTATCACGAAACGGACGCGAAGTTTGAGTATGTGAACACGGGCGGATATTATCATTCGCTGCCGGGTGATCCGCTGCGTACATTTATCGATACGACGGCGGAAGTGCAACGCGCAATGGGCTTCCAGAACGAAAAAGATCACCCGGAAGTTGCGCCGTCGCAGTTCGAAATCAACTATGGTTACGGTGAAGTGGTGGCCGCTGCCGACCAGATTCAGCTTTACAAGCTGATCTGCCGGCAGGTGGCAACCAACATGGGATTCACTGCGTCATTTCTGCCGAAGCCGGTTGTGGGCGTGAACGGCAGCGGCATGCACACTAACGTTTCCATCAGCGAGAAGGGCAAGAACCTTTTCTGGGATGCGAAGGGCGAAGAAAAACTGAGCAAGATGGGTTGGGCGTTTCTGGACCGCATCCTTACGCATGGCAACGACATCTGCCTGCTGCTGAACGCGAGCGTGAATGCTTATCGCCGCCTCGACCCGCACTTTGAAGCGCCGAACCAGATTAAGGCTTCCGCCGTGGACCGCGGTTCGATGATTCGCATCCCGATCGGCAACGAAAAGAGTATGCGCGTGGAAGTGCGATCGGTCGCTCCCGACGCGAATCCGTATATGGTGATGTATTCGATCTTCAAGACCGGCCTTGACGGCGAAACCGCGAAGATCAAAAACCTGAGGCAGGCCGAACGCTACTTACCCGACAACATTTATGATGCGCTGGCCGACTTCCGCAAAGCGCAGTGGACGACGAAACTTCTCGGCGAGGATGTGAAGGGGCGTTATGCGGACTTGAAGCAGGCTGCGGCGGATCGCTGCCCGCGCCTGCTTGGAACGTTTGTGAAAGCGCCCGAGGTGCAGTATCACCACGACGTTTACAATCAGTTCCTGTGGAATCTGTTTTAAGACACAGCAGTTTCCGCTACGAAAACGCCCTGGCTCCGGCCAGGGCGTTTCGCTTTAGGAAAAACGGCAAGGGTTTCTTGGCTCTGTTCTTGAGGACTGGGGCAGGTTCGGCGGTTTGTAATCTGCGTCGACCTTGAGTTTTTCTATCACTGTCTCGTGCAAGACGGAGCCTTCGGGAATCACGCGCCGCGCGCCCAGCGGAATACTCCATTTCTTTTTCTTTGCGGGGAAATCGTAGTAAGAGTGGGGCAGGAATTCCAGAATCCACCATGCTCCCTTCAGCGAGACATTAATCTTCTGCGCCGGGTTGGGTGGGAATGGTTGAGGAGGGGGAATGGTGGTTAGAGGAACCCGCGCCAGCACCTGATCGGCTTTCGCGGGGTCGACCAGGAGCCCAAGCGAAACTGCTTCGCATAGCATCCACTCAAGGGCAATCTGCGACAAGCCGCTTTCTGCGGGGGCATATGATCCGCCAACGTCGGAGTGCACTCCGGCAAACCAAACCTGCTTCAGACTCTCCTGACTGGGAAGCTGACTGCCCCACAGATTGTTTCGAAAATAGCAACGACGTTCATCGATCGACACGGCATGGCGGCCGTTGGCCATATCCGGATTCTGGGCTGTATACGGAAGCTTGAGCGGATCCCAGATCCAGCCAACCGAGCTGACCGTGTCCCAGACTCCGACTAAATGCAGCGGGCAATCACGACAGAATGTGGATTTGAATCCCTCGGCCACTTCGAAGGTATGAGTCATTCCGTTGGCATCGCGGGTCTTCTTCGCGTAGAGCCGGATGACGTAAGGAATCAAACCGTCATTGCCGGGACACAACAATCCGAACATGTGCAACACTCCTGCCAGCGCTCGCGCTGTGTATGCGCCGCGGCTGAAACCGAAGAGATAAACTTTGTCTCCATCTTCGTAGGTGTTCATCAGGTAGCGGTAGGCGTCGCCGACATTGGCCAGGAGTCCCGCTCCAAAGGCGAGTCCCATCACTACCGACCAGGCTTCGCTAACCTTGTTATGCGCGGTGGGCGCACCCATGGTACCCACGCCGGGATGGTAATAGCCGACCTGCTGCTTACGATCGATCACTAACGTGCTATAGAGTTTGACGACGTTGGAGTTATTTTCACCGAATTGGTTTCCGGTTCCGTCGCAGCAGATGACTATGTTCTTGGGCATGTGGCTCCTTATGAGAGACCAAAATGTCCGGAAACTAAGAGCCGCAGTTTACCACTCTCCACGGAAAGGATAATCTCAGGGTTAGTGCCGTTCCGGTTCCGTAACATTCACGATCAGACACTCCAGACAAGTGATGCGCGGAGATTCGGCGGGTGTGCTAGATTCAGAGCTTTCATGGACGCAGCTCCCACCATTTCAACGCAGGGCCTGACCCGCCGCTTCGGAGAATTGCTCGCAGTCGACAACGTCGACCTGCGCGTGGCGCCAGGACAATTTTTCGGGTTCCTCGGACCTAATGGCGCTGGAAAGTCGACGACCATCAAGATGCTTACGGGGCTGCTGGCGCCGAGTTCGGGACGTATCGAGATCCTCGGGCTGGATCTGGAAAAGAATCCTGTCGAAGTGAAGCGGCAAATCGGCGTCGTGCCCGAAGGCATGGCGCTATTCGGACGGCTGACGGGGTCGGAATTCTTGAACTTCACGGGACGGATGTACGGACTAAGCCGCGAGACTGCAGCCGAGCGCACTGCGGAACTTCTCGACTTTATGCAGCTCGCCGATCAGTCAAAGAAGCTGGTCACCGACTACTCCCACGGCATGCAAAAGAAGCTAGCCCTGGCGGCGGCTGTGATTCACGGTCCGAAAGTGTTGTTCCTTGATGAGCCGTTCGAAGGCGTCGATGCCATCGCGGCCGGAACGTTGAAGGCGATGCTGCAGGGCATGATCGCGCGCGGGGCCACGGTTTTTCTCACCTCGCATGTGCTGGAGATCGTGGAGCGGCTGTGCAGTCATGTCGGCATTATTGATCGGGGGCGGCTGGTTGCGCAGGGATCGCTCGAGGAATTGCGCGCCGGCGTGGAGGCCCGGACTGCTGCTGTCGCAGGAAACGACTCTGGCAATGGCTCGGGTGACCGTGCGGCGGGGTCGGGCGAAAAGATGACGTTGGAACAGATTTTTCTGCGCACCGTCGGCGGCTCGCGCCCCTCCGAGCAAGAGCTTTCGTGGCTGGGATGAGGAGTTGATCGAGCAAGGATTTTCGGAGTAGTGCAGTTTTTCAACTGCACCACTCCCGTTGTACTTCGGCCCGATTTACCGAGGCAGACCTCCGCTCACAACGATCTCAGGAAGTCGAGAACACTCTGCTGCTCTGTAATCGGAAGATTGTGAAACGCCCGCACCACTTGATTCGCTTCTGATCCCTGCGAGGAGTGCTGGTTGATCGCATCCAGCAAGTCCGACGATCTTCCGTCATGCAGGAAAAATAATCTCTGGCCGATGCCCCATAAAGGAGCTGTTCTGAATTCGTCGCCAGTAGCTATCCCCTGATTAATCCCATCTGCCAGATTCGTGCCCATGTGATGCAGCGCGAAATCGGAGAACGGATGATACTGCACGTTGCTCATTCCCGTGTTGAAAGATTGAGCAGTAGTTAATGTTTGCGAGTGACACAACGCGCATCCGATCTTTTGAAACGCCTGCTGTCCAGCCTGAATGGCGCTGTTCGATGGAGCTGGAGTGGCGGGAGCCGAGAGCCGGATAGCATCTACAAACGCCGCCAGGTCGGAACCGCCGGGCTGGGAATGCGAATCTTCCGGCGTGGCATTGAATACGCATCCTTGCACAGCGTTTCTCTCGTTCGTCATGACGTCGTTAGTAATGCCCATCTCCACGTTGTAGGCTTCGCCGACGAAGATCATGAGAGATTTATTTTGGGCCTTCCAACCGAATTTCGTGATGGTGCCGTCATTGCCGCTGAGGTTGAATCTTCCTGCGATTCCCAAACTTTGCCGTTGGCCGGCTGTGCTGGCCAGGTTTGACTTCAACGCAGAGTCGGGAGTGTTCTCGACCAGTCCCAACCCAAACAGCGGCGTCGGAATCCGAAAGATCACATTGTTGGCGGCGAGCTGAGCCGGAAAGTCGGGCTGCGCCAGATTGCAACCCGGCGCATCCGTTCTGCCCGCGATGGAAAACAGATCGTGCACTCCACCATCGAGAGTTCCATCAGGCCGGTGAATGAACCTGGCTTCTCTCACGGGACCGTTTGACGTGATGAATGACGGGATCGTATTCGTCGCTCCCATTTCGACCGCAGCCGCTATCTGCGGATTGGGCTGAGGAACCTGCGGACTCGACGGGCCCGGACTTGAACCCAGCGTCGCGGGCTGGGAGTGGCAGGAGCTGCAACTCGTGCTGTTGAATCCCGGCCCCAGTCCGCCCGCGCCTTGCGGAACGTCAGGCACCGGCTCATCTTCAACGAACTGAGATATGCCGTTGGTGAATGCCGCTTGCTCGCTGGCATTCAGCGTTGGATAAAATCCTCCAGCGGCTGCCGGGCCTGGCCTGGGCCCAGGATCTTTTGCTCCCTGACCGGCGAAGCTAACGGTGATCAAAGCGAACGCTAGCGCGAATGTCTTCCACCATTTCATGACGTAACTCCTCTTAGTTCGAATTGACGAAGCAGTTGCCGACGCAGGGACGCTGTTCCCGAGCAGGCACACTTCCTCAACAGCGCCGGAGTCGCTTGTGCGACACCGGCGCCAATGCTCCTAGCTTTTGTGTCAGCTCTCCCGCCAAGACGAAGGGGGATGTGAGTTCGCCCGGCCAGAACAGTTATGCGGCAACCGTCAGGGTCCGACGGTGCATTTACTTATCCGCAGGCTGGAAGATTTGAAAACTTACAGAGAACTTAGATCGCGACTGGCGTTACGTCAAGAGCCGGAAGTGCACATTTATTTTTTCGTAAGGACAGTAAACCCGGCTATGGACGGCCCATTCGGAGGACGGCCAGTAGTACAGCAGGGCGCAGGCGATTTGTGAGATAGTGCATGCAACACCTTCACGAGGCAACGCTCATGAACGGGTTGAACCCCACGCTGCAGCGCCGGGACCAACTGGCGGCCATTGCATGGCTACGCTGGCGGCTTTTCATTAACTCGCTGCGCAGCACGCGAGGCACGCTCGAGTTGGTCTCGCGAATTATGATCTCGTTCGCCTTCGCTATCGGGGGATTCGGCGGCGCTTTCGGAATGGGAATCGCAGCGTATCTGGCGATCTCCGCGGGCAAGCCCGGCTTGCTCGCGCTGCCGTTGTGGTTCGTGTTTATCTTCTGGCAAGTCTTCCCGATCATGGCAACAGCATTCACCAACAATCCGGATTCTTCTGACCTGCTCCGCTTTCCCCTGACTTACGGCTCCTATTTTCTGGTGCGGATGGCGTATGGCGCCTTTGATCCCGCAACCGCTTTGGGCAGCCTGTGGTCGTTCGGAATTCTGGTGGGCGTGGGATTTGCGAGACCGGAACTGCTGCCGTGGACCGCGCTGGTGTTGCTGGCATTCGCGGCCTTCAATCTACTTTTTATGCAAATGGTGTTCGCATGGGTGGAGCGCTGGCTGGCGCAGCGCCGCACCCGCGAGATCATGGGCATTCTTTTCGTTCTGCTGATGCTGAGCCTTCAGTTGATCGGACCGCTCATGAGACATTTCGAGGGACGGTCCCAGCCCGATGCGCGAAATGTGCAACGATATGTTGAGGCTCTGGCTCCCGTGCAGGGTATGCTTCCGCCAGGGCTTGCTGCCGATGCCATCGCGGAGGCCGTGTATTCGCGTTTCATGACGGCATTCAGTTCGCTGGCGCTCCTGTGCGCCTTTGGGCTGATTATCGACTACTGCCTGCACGTGCGGCTGCGGGCGCAGTATCGTGGTGAGAATCTAAGCGAAGTGGCGGCCGCGTCGGTTGTACCGAGAGACCGGTCGCTCCGCTTGGGCTGGAACCTGCCGGGGTTCACCGCTCCGGTAGCCGCGGTCTTCGAAAAAGAAATTCGTTATCTCATGCGCAGCGGTCCCATGCTGATCACACTGATCATGCCGCTTTTCGTGCTGGT
>Ga0187871_10002227_pt1 | contig 16025 bp, 18 predicted proteins | sample June2016WEW_16_1_FD_132988 | JGI IMG/M metagenome (GOLD analysis project Ga0187871, IMG submission 132988) | Peatland microbial communities from SPRUCE experiment site at the Marcell Experimental Forest, Minnesota, USA - June2016WEW_16_10 | ecosystem: Environmental > Terrestrial > Soil >... | reverse complement strand
TCTCAAGATTGCGGTTTGGCGATGCCGCGACGCTTAACTTACGGGTTCTTCAGGAATCTCAAATAGAAGGCCGCAAACACCAAGACAACGCCGATGTTCACCATCAGCCGTTCCCAGAATCGAAACTTGGCGAGACACTTCCTTCAACGACGGCGGGTAATAGGCAGGGCAAGAGCCCTCAATAGACAGCAACAGAAATCGTCGACGGAGCCCTTGAGATTCCTGCAACCAAAACGGTGAATGCGATCATGACCAAGACCTAGACTGTCGCCGATGTCGGATTCCGCACGGACCGAAGCGGTCGGCTAACGTAAAATGTTTATCATGCAGTCACACAGCAGCATCGCCGACGTCTTCAGAAGCCGTTGCCATGATCTATTCTGTCGCAAGCTGGCGGAAGACGAGTCACCATCCAACGTCGCCACGCGCGCCATGGGCGGCAATAACAATGGAATAGGCATAGAAACGAGTTGCAATTGGATGCGTCAAGGCCTGGCCCGTGTAAGAAGGCAGAATGTTTGATCGAGGAGGGGTAACTGCAATCAAGGAATTGTCCTTACTCCAAGAACAATCAACCATTTGAAATTGCCACGATAACGAGTAAGCCGTTATTGTTGAGGAGCCGTTCGGCAATAGGCGTTGGGGGCTCCTGATAAACTCGATGGCGCGATGCCGCTACTGCAAATTCTCATCGGAAAATCGAGGTTACCCCTTGAAGCCTGGTATGCCCATCGCAAGTGGACTACGGGCGAGCGGTATGGCCAACTGGACAGCGGCAGCAAAGTCGGAGCGAACGAGTTCCACGGGAACGGAGCGCCGGAAATAATCGGCCCAAATGAATTCAGCGAAGGCGGTCGGCGTCTTTTCAAAACCGCCCGCGTTGCGCGCATAGCCAGCCAATGACCGGTAAACGTCGTCGGCTAGGTCCTGCAAGCGATGGGGAACAGCGGCGTAATAGTGGCGGACTCCGTTCTCGTCCAGGGGATGGACCCACAGGTTCTTGTCCATTTCCTTCCAGAAATCGTCGGGCTCGTAGCGCGACATATCCGCCTCGATCTCGAAAAATCCGGTCTCGACTCCCGCCTCCAAGGCGGCCCGGGCAACGTGATGGTGGTCCGTGATGTAAACCGCGCATTGCGACCCAGTCACCGCAGGTGCTGCGTGAGCGCGCATGAACTCGACAACTTCACCAGGCTTGAGCGCACGGATTTCCTTGACCTTGTCCGCAACTTCGATCAAGCCAACCGTAATCTGGGTCGGCATGAGCTTCGCGATGGACGACTCCTGGATCTTCGGCATTCCGCTCTCCTCTGGTCGTCGCTTCGAGGGGGCTACTTCGGGTGCATGGGCGGAGCGGCTTAATCGCATTTCGCGCAGTCATTGGCCGCTTTCCGGAATCAGCAAATTGCATACACAACAAACTCGGGATTGGCATGACACCAATCCCGAGCGGTGCCTCGGATCACCGGTCACGGCATTTACCCGCCGGAACGCCCTACTTCCAGTAACTTGGTGCCTTATAGTAGCTGTCCACTTTGCGGCCGTATTCTGGCGTCCATTGGAAATCCGAGTCCGTGTCGTAGTTCGGCGAGTCTTGCAACTGCTTCTTATCCATGGCGAGCACGAAGCCGCTCTTCGTATCGTCGTACTTCAGTGTCCCCCATGGCAGCGGGTGGTGTTTCTTTCCCATGCCGAGAAAACCCCCGAAGGACATAACTGCGTAGATTGCTTGACCACTAACCTTATCCATCATGATGTCATCGACCGTGCCGAGATTCTCGCCCGCCAGATTATAGACACTCGTTCCGTCAACCTTTGTGGCTGCAATGAGGTGCCCGGATGTAATTGAGGTGACTTCAGTCATAGAAGAACTCCTAACTCTTGATGATTGCATCGCGGTCTTGAGCCGGTGTGCAGATCCTGGGTAAAGATGAAGCTGCTAATTCAAATGCAAAGGACCTAATTGTTAGCATCGATCGAAAATTACGCGACGAGCACTGCTTCGTCTGTTCGATGGGAGACGGAACGGCGGAAGGTCCGGTGAATCGTGCGTGAGGGCCAGCTCGGCACGGGCGGGATGACCCAGACCTCAAACCAGAGACTGCTGCCTATTCCACGAGCAATTCGGGAGATTTGACCTGCCCGGGGATTGCCGGACCACTTGAAACTTAGGTGCAGCTCAAACCCCGTAGGTGACCAGTCGAGAGCGGGCTTAGGTTCCCAACACCGTTAGGCCATGCGCTTGCGCCGCCAATCCCAGCGCGCCGTCGTGAGTTGCCATGACCGGGTCGATACCCATCGCATCCTTCCAGAGCAGTGCTGACGCAAGATGAATCGCATCTAGGGTTCCTAGTTCCGTCGGCATCGGCTGCGCGGCGCGGTCCAGCACGATTGAGTCAATTTCGATCAACTCCAGCGAATTGATGAGGTTAAGAATCGTAGCGCGGCGCCTGGCGATTTCCGCATCCGATAGCTCTGCGCGGATTCGCAATCGATCCAAAGTGCGCAGACTCTCGGTCGCAATCAGCGCGCTAGAAACCCCGCGATCGATCTGTCGCCACTCCGGCAAAGAATTCGGCTGTCCAAACGCTAGACGCAGCAAAACTGACGAGTCAACGTAGGCGATCATCTGTGACTCTGTCGCTCCTCCAACAATAATTGGACGACGTCGATCTTTTTGGTGATCGCCTTTGGCAGTGAGACTTTGTTCGGCTTCGGTGAATCGATAGCCGGCTTACGTATCCGCAAGCCGGCCCGTTCGTGCGTCGGAATGATCTGCGCAACTGTTCGATTGCGGTCCAGGACTGCGATCGACTCCCCACCCTGTACGATACGAAGAAATTCGCTAAGCCGGGACTTGAGTTCTGCAATGCCCACTTGTTTCATGACTATATATGACTATAACTGGTCATCAAAAGCAAGAATTTGCGGTTCCCTTCCTTGGAAAATCCCGCTTGAGCATGCGGGACACCGGTTTCGAACAAGGCTTTTGTCTTAACAAACTCTGCGTCGTGACGAAATCGACGCCTGGAATCGATCGCTCACGAACGGCAGAAAGGGGTCAGCGGCGTTACGGGTCATTCGGCGGCAACACGTGATCAGGCCCCTAACACTGAACACCTTCGTGAGACTTCACGTACGAAGATGCAATCGCTTGCGACGCCGATCGGCGTCCAAACCAAACGCCTATCAAAAGACGCGATCTTGGATATTAGACAGTGCCAGGTACTCGATCGCCGCTAAGTTATTGATTTAATGCGCGCCCGGACGGATTCGAACCGCCGACCACCTGGTTCGAAGCTCGCACAGGGCGATTTTTTGTAAATTTTGACAAACGCAATTAGTTGATTCGTAACAACTTAGCTCGCGGGGTGTCCGTTGCAAAAACACCCAAAAGCACGACAAAGCACAACAGAGTCACGCAGAACTCCCGCAACCACCTGGTCAAGCCAACCACCTTTAAAAAGCTAGGTGTTCGGGACTTTTAAGCGCCATTTGCGGGAGTCAACCACCTGGTTGTCCCGCAACAGTCCGGCAGCCTCCTGGTCTTCGCACAGTGACGATGAGTGTCGCGGGTTCATACCGTGAACATGAATTTGCGCCAATACGGTCCGCCGGCGATAGCTCGAAAATTCTATAACGCCAGCATCCACGGCATACCGTGAACAAAATGCCGACAGACTACGGTTAGCGCTGGCGCAAGTCCCAAAATGAACGGCACGAAGTACTCGGTCCCATAGCGCGTCACGAATGTAAGTTGTAGCCACGCATAGATCAGGGCGAAGCGCTCCCATCCCGGTTCAATTGTCACGTTCCGAGTGCCGGCGTCGCTCCGATTTGGCGGCCACATATATGTAACACGCGCGTCGGGATAGCAGAGCGTATCTGCCACGGTGCGAGTAGGCGGCGCCAAAAATTTGACCCCGACGGTTACGCGCCATCTGCGTTCAACTCCCTTGGCGCCATGCAGCATCGCGGCAAGTCTCAGTCGAAGCGCAGTCAATCTCTCATGGAATCGAATCGTGCGGCGCTTATGTTCGGTGCCCATGTCGTCGTCAGTGTAGTCGTGAAAAAACAGTCCATAGCGCAAAAGCGCCCACGCCCACAATATTGCGACGAGCCTCCATATGTCATTGGGGTCGGTGACCTCAAACTTGAGACCCAACGTCTCTGCGCCTTTATCGACCGTCAACCCGAACCACAAGTGGGCGAGAAACACCAAGCTAGTGACGATGAGTAGGCGACGTTCTTTTCGGAGCCCATCGCGCAAGTCCTCGGAATTTGAGGTCCGAGGTAGCCCGTATTCATCCATCGGTCGCGCCCTAAACTACTTCCGGATCGATGCTGTCGAGGAAAATTGTCGGGTCATCCGGCAGGATGGTCGTCCCATGCTCGTCCTCGATCCATATTTCCGCGTAAAGCTCGCCGTTTTGCTCCAAGACGCGAACTCGCTGACTCGCGGCCGGTTCGGTACGCCGGCCATGCGTCAACCGCTGCCTTGCAAGCGCCTGTGCAAGATGCATCTGCGCATCGCTAAGGGTGAATCTATTGGGGCTACTGAGTTGGTCTAGCCCCGAGGTCTGAGCGCGATAGCTTTTCACGAGATAGAACATGGCGGCCTCCTCTGACGCATAGGTCAACTGCAAAAAGGCAGGGGCAAATACTCTGGCGCTGCACGAAAACTGCGCACGGAAATCTAGCCCCCCCTATTTTCCCGTGAGCAACGTGCCGACTTGGGCGAGGGCGGACAGAGCGGCGCACGTCGCTGCGCCCGCGTTCAAGCGTGCGATTGTCGCCAGAGCCGCATAGAACGGCGCTTCACTCGGGATGATAGAACCGTCTTTCATGACGCTGATCATGGTCCCAAATCCCGACCGCAGTAGCGGCACGTTCACGAAGGCCGACCAGCCCCAAAGGGCCGCGGCGGCAAGCGCGAATACGATACTGAGAATCGACCAGCATAGAGGGGCACGCATTCCCGCATTCTACGCCGCCGCACGCTCAGCCGCCCGACCCGGTCAGAATCGACGCACGATCGGGTTTATGGATATCGCCGGGCGCTTGTTCCTCGGCCGCGGCGGCGTTCGCCAGTTGTCAGTAGGCCGCGCGACAACCCTGCGCAGCAAGTCCGCGACGTCCTTGCTCGCAACGATCGGGCCGCGCAACTCATCCGTTTTCTGGCGTTAGATGATTTTCAAAGTCTAGCCTCGCGCGCGCCCTACGAAATTCAGCATCGCACTGACGGCAAGGGATTCGGAGCCCGAAACCATGGGGCCGCTCGCACGTCGCGGCGCCCTTTTCATTTGGCGGGCAGCGCCGCGACAATCTGCCAGATTCCCGCAACGAACAGGACGAGTTCCACGCCAATCAGCGCGCCTTGACTCTGCGAGATAACAACCAGATTTCTGGCTCCGGCATTAGTATCGCCGGCAGCGATCTTGCGCAACGAACGGGACAAAACTAGGTGTTCGGGACTTTGAAGCGCCATTCGCGGTGGGTCAACCACCTGGTCGTCCCGCAAAACGTAACCGTCAGGTCTGGGCACATAGACGCCGCCCGAGAGCACGTAGATGTGGGGCCACCCGGTGATCCGCTAACCTCTATCGCAGATTTCAATCCGCGATACATTCACAATGGCTATTTAGGCCGCTAGTGCGGTCGCGTGCTGCTTTCGGCCCCTCTCACTGATGAGGGCGCCGCTCTGGGCTCCGCCTGGATAGAGCGGCATCATCGAACAACCACCGCAAGACCCTTGCCTTTCAGCGACTCGATGAAAAAGCTTAGAATTTCGGGTTTCAAAAAATCCTGGAGGATGAACAGGATCAGGTTATCGCCGTACCTTCGCTGGTACTGGTCGAGCTGACCGAGCGAACGCTGCACATCCGCGTTGCTGACAGGCATCTTGACCTCGATCCCGACACCGTGCCCCTGCGGGTCACCAAGATGAAAGTCGATCTTCAGGGTACTGCCATGTGCAACCGGTAATTGCTCATAAACAACGTCGCCAAAGATTTCCTGCAGCTCGTTGTAGATCGCCGGATAGAATTGCTTCTCGTAGTTTCCTGTGCGCGGGACTGGGAACCACCCCAAGTAAGGCGCAACAACGGCCGCACTAAGTGAAGGGATGGCCAGAGGCTTTTCGACACGCGCGAGCCACCGTTCGCGGTAATGAACTTCACGCATGACCCGACGGTATCGATCATTCTTCGTTCCCTCCGCCGACACGCCGAGGTCTTCGCAAAGATCGGCCAGAAGCTCGGAGGGGTATGGCGCGAGATAGCTCTCGGTCTGCGCAGGAAACTCGGCGGCTGGCATCGTCAGATATTTGGTCGTGGCGCGAATACGTTGCCGCTTCTCTTCAACGGAACCCCGAGTGTCCTGCCCGATATCCCAGAGCCAGTCCGTTAGTTCCGAGGCGGTGCCCGTATCAAGAAGATACGCCAACAAGGTCTCCCTGAGCTGCGCATCCGGCCTAAGATTGTCGGGAAGTGTCATGGGACGGGATCTGGCCTGTTGAAGTCGGGAGCGGTTTTCTAGGACCCCAATTTTAGGTCTTTAAGGAAGTAAAGCGCGAGAAGCGCTGAACTTACCGCCAGCCAAATTTTGGAGGATATATCCTGAGTGTATTTGAACGACTCGAAATCGGGCTTAGGCGGATTCCCTTTTTCTGGGGGTTTATAGATAAGAAAGTATTCGCACCAAAAGTACAACGGCGGAAGAATAATCCAGCCAACGACAATTCCGGCCTGCCAGATTTTTATGCAGGGCCAAGGTCCGTCCTTTGGAACAGGTACGCCCCAGCCCGCATACCCAACCCAAAGTGAACCAATAAGAGCCAGCACGGCCATTGTGCCGGTGATTCGTTGGACCAGCCCCCCTCTCACGTTCATATTTATCCCTCATTGAATCTGCAAATTGTTGGTCGTAATAAAACCCAGTTCTCCCGTTAGGTGCCGCGGTTGGGTGTGGCAGTAGAATTAATGTACTAAATCCGACGTTCAGTGATAATCAATATGATTTGCCGGTCAAATTGTTTTTGCTTGGGCGAGTCGGACAATGTATCAGGATGGCGCCAATCCCTTGCTGCGAGCCCATGTGCATCAGAGATTCCTCGGGTCATGCCTACGCTGATACACCCTCGGTGTCAGTGCGAACCTCTTGGGGTTGGTCGTGAGGGCCGCCGCATCAGGGGCGGCCCATAGAATCCGCCTTGCCTTCGCGCAGGCCGCCTTATATGACGTTGTCCCGGAAACGGTCGCACCCACCAATCTGTGGCATAGCCGCCCAGACCCAGCTAGAAGCCCGCCCCGGGTTCGGAGCAAGCTGGGGCTAGCGGTCATTGAGAGCGCCGGAACATCTGCCGGAGCACATCCGCGTTGGAACTGTGGCCCGTGTGAGCAGTAGTTGGCACGGCGAAGAGTCCGAACCAGTTCCACTCGTTGCGGTCGTAGAGATTTACCACGAGGGCGATATCGTTCCCGTTAGTGTCACGAAGTTTAGGGACCCGATACGTAAGTATGTCGCTTGGATCACTGAAAGCCAGAATTTGCTTCGGTCGCAGTTCACCCTCTAGCTTACCGCCGCCCCGAACCGCCTGTGCCCAGCGCTTCAGTAAATCAATCGGAGAAGCCCCAGTGATCGGCGTCACAAAGCCAGGCCCTCCTTCAGTTCTCGTCGGCACACCATCAATCCGACCGAGCTGCAGCAAGGCGAACTGATTTGCGAAGAAATAAAGATCCATGGTTCGCAATCCCACTTGCTCGGCGACGGGCGCGTCCTCAAAGAGATTATTGAACGCGTCGAGTACTACGAAGCTGCCCAAGCTTTCCGAAATGACCACGAACTCTTGATGGTCGATGTCCTTGTCGTCGAAGTGCGCGGCACGGCCGAATGCGAGATTCATCGTGCGCCTGAAATATGCTCGCAATGGGCCCAACGCCATGGCGGCATCGGCAAGTCCCCAGTTCATGATCTGTTGCTTTATGAACGCGTTCGCCCAAGCGCCGCCGCCCGAAGTCGGCTTATGGCCGAGTGCGTCATTCAGTTCCTGCTGGTTGAGCCACGGATAGTAGGGAGCATCGCTCCGCGCGCAAAGCTTGATGTGAGTCTTGTCTGCACCCGACAGGTCAGTTTCTTGCACCAAGATCATTCGACATTTGACCGGAAATAGCAGCGGCCACCAATTCACTTCATCGATGACGATGGGCTCAGCGTCCTTGCGCTTGAACACGTAACGGTCGACAAAGGGCCTGCTCCCTTTCCACTCATCGTCGCTTCGCCAGATCGGTTGATCCAAGTAGGTCGCTGCGGGACGAGGTCCAATATCAAGATACGTTCTATCCGGTTGGCCCTGATCTTTCCCGGCCGGACACAAACCCTCCACGTACTTGCAGAGTCCCGCCTGGAAGGCCGTCGAAGCGCCTGTTCCGTCGGCGCGCATTCCGTGGACGTAAACGATGTGGACCGGACTTCTCGTCGTCGCGGCAATCATGTCGCCGAGCGACTTGGTTCGCTTCAGAGTTTGCGGATCGTCAGGTCGGATCCCGGCCACGGCGATGTTCATACTAACGAACAATAGGCACCCCACGAGGAGCACCCGTTCCACCCATAATCCTCTCGGCTCCATGTGCGATGTCTCCTGGTCGATACTTGATCTCCGGAGCGATCTCCGCCAGCGCAAGAAATGCAAAAGACCTTTGCCGAGTGCGTCATTGACACTTGGCAGTGCCTTCCGCTTTGGCCGGATTGCTCTTGCTGGCGCCCCGCGACGCGACCACCTGAACGCTGTAGAGATCGCCCGTCTTACAATTGCTCAAAGTGATGGGGGATGTAGCCCCGGTATTCTCGACTGACGTGCCCGACGAGTTGTCGGTCGCCGTCGCGGAGTATTGGACGGCTCCATTCCCATCGTCTTTGGGCGCCGTAAAGGCCACGAGCAATTTCTGCCCCGGCTGCGCCGTCGCTTTCACCCCCGTCGGTGAAGCCGGTGCGGGCTTTGGCGGAAGCACCGTATCCCCACACGTCACGCTGGCTGCCGGCGACGATTCGGCAGACTTGGAATTCGACGTGGAAACGGAGTGCACCGTCACTTTGTAAGACTGACCCGCCGTGCAACCGGGAATCTCAATGGATGTGGCATCTTTAGGGCCATCCTTCGTCAGCGTTTGAGCTTTGGGGCCGATTGCGGTTGCTAGAAAGCTGTCGATCGATCCAGATTTTGGCGGTGTGAAAGCCACGATGATATTGCCCCCAGCGCCCGGCTTTGCCGTGACCTTAGTCGGAGGCGGAACAGAGGCTGGCGGAGGAGATTCCGGTGTCTTTGTCTTCGCGGGTGCAAATACGATCGGAATCTCGACGTGTGCATTAGCGGCATCGACAATCGTGATCGTTGCATTGCCCGAGGTCTTGGTGGCGCCCGCAGGCCTGTCGATATGAACGGTAACAGCGGCTCCCTTAGCGTGCGGTATAGTTGCCTCCAAGTCCGCCTGAAGTCCGGGTGTGACATACGGGTCGTATGGGAGTGTGCCACCCACGATGCGTAGATCTTCGGCAGGCCCACTGATCGGCATCGAGATGGGCGCATCCGCACCGATCACGAGCAATGGTTGCGATGCTGATCCGTAGTCGGGCTGGAAGAGCGAGGCTCTCGACAGAAGACTCTGCTGCGCGCTCTTACAGTTCTCATAGAGTTCCTGAGTGGTGAGACCCTCGGAGGCCTCTTTGACTTGGCGCTTGCCCTCATCCGACAGCCCCTGCATGAACTCAGCGACGGCTCCCGACTGCTCCTTTGCAATGTTGGGAAAGAGTGTCCGTTCACTTTCAGGCTTCGCGAGGTACTCCCAGAGCCGAGTGCACTCCTCCTGCGCGAAGCTCGCGATCAGGGTCGTGGAGACGATCGTCCGCGTGGCTTCGGCCACATAGCGCGCCGTTCCGTCCGTAATCCGATTGGTCTGCGTCGCGTCCGAAATGGTGACATGAGCACCGGCCGCGGACGCCGATACCGCGCTTCTCGCCGCTTGCAGAGCCATCTTCGCCGTGTCTGCTTTTTTCGTGGCCGTTGCCAGTGCGACCTGCTTGTCGCTCACCGCCTGTGCGTCATCGCTCGCCTTGCCGCATGCCGGGCTGGTGGTCTCGGGTGCGGCGGCCTTACAGGTTTTTTCATCATTGGCTTGGGTGGTCTGAGCGTCGCCGAGCGCCTTCTGCGCATCGGCTACGGCCTTGTTGGCGGTCGTCAGGTCGCTCGCCGCTTGGTCGGCATTCTCGCCCACCGACGCCCCCGCGCTGCCGTCGCCGAGTCCCACCTGGCGTGCTACGACGGCACCCGTGAGCTGTTCGATCGCGAGCAGACTCAACATGAGGTTCTGGTAGCGCCTCTGCTGCCGGTTGAACTCCTCGCCATCGATCGCACCTGCCGCGTAACCCTCACAGAGTCGATACATCCCATCGCGCAAAAGCTGTATCGACTGCGTGCGCAGCCCGATCGAGGCCGCGGACTCGGAAACAGCCGTAGCGAGATTCACGGCCACCTTAGGATCCTGAACTCCCGCACCCACACTCGTACTGAGCGCCGAGAGCGCATCGGGGCTCGGCTCCGCACACGTGACTGCGTACCCTGACTCATTTTTTTTGACGGTCTTCTGAGTCGTTCCGTCCGCCATTAACACCGTTGTCGTCTCGGCCGCACTGGGCCGCTGTGTAAAGAGCACGACTCGCTGTTTGGCGTCGATGGAAAGCGTTTTTACAGTTCCGCTCTTCGATTCAAATTTGTCCGTCGTGTGAATGGTCGTGCACCCAAACAACACCGAGGAATAAATGATTAACGAAACTACACGGAAGATGGCAGTCGACTGAGGCATAGACGCATTCCCTTGCCAAAACGTTGTAGTTGTTGATGGCGATCCCCGCTGCTTAAGCATAATCCAACGGGTCCGGAGCGCAAGCGGATTTGACGGCCCGATCCCTGGCACTTGGCGCCTGATCGGCTATCCCCGCGTACCCCACGAGTTGTGCATCTGCGGCGTATACATGCAATGGATTTTTCACGAGTTTTTACCGCTCGAGTACTTATCTCGAGTATTAACAAAGTGCAAAACCCGGGTCGAAACAGCTTCTTCGGATATGACAAACACATTGCGGCTAGAAACGCTCGCCGACACCCTCGCCGAGATGGGCATCAGCTTCAGCCTGATCTGCACCTGACTAATTCCGCATGAAATATGACCGCGGATTCCGAGGAACATGACCGACGATTCGGGCCATGTGTCAAAACTCGGTCATCTACAATCAGAATCGGTGGTCACGTTCGGTCGGAGCAACCGGTCACGTTCAATCGGGATAAGCGGTCTAATTGGTCCCGAATACGCGCCGGCGACAGATCGGAAATCGCCAGGGTGACTGTGCCAACAAGATAATTAGAAGTCCCGCTGGCAACCGGGCGGTTCTGACCGAGCCTAAATACGCGATAAATGACACCTTGCAGTTCCTTGAACACCTAGCTGGCGCGTCCATCGCCTAGCTGCAACTTACCGAGTAAGCAGCTCCCGCCGCGCCATCATTTCCATGAGGCTCTCTTCGGAGCCAAAGAGCGAATACGCATTCAGATTGTGCTCATCAAGGTACGCCAGCGCGCGCTGTCTCTCCGAGCGCGGCAAGGTGAATTTCCACAGTTGATCCTGATCAGGCTTCACGGGCGACGCGCGGAATACAGCCTCGTGAGGGGTGTAGTACCACTCCGGCCCAGGCTGCGTGAAAGCCGAGCATACGGTGTACTGGCACTGTTGGAGAAAATGCCGACGATGAGTCCGCACGTATGGTCCGCGTACATCGATCCCTGGCTCGCCCAACATGCCCGTCTTGAAACCGCCGGCGGTTTCTCGATAGATATAGATTGCCACTCGCCCGTCGGAGTCGCCCGGCTCTCGGAACGCAAAGAATGCGGCAACGTACGGCGATCTTGTCCAATCGAGTAGCGGGGAGGGAAAACCATGGTGCCGGAGATAGACCATATAGTCGTACGCTGGAAAATCTCCTTTGAAAAACAATCCAGCGTCCGAGTCGCGCGTTCTGTCTCGATATTTATTGGCCGGTTCGATTTCCCATCGGTGCTCGGTGTGCGCCTCAATTTGTGGTTTTGCGGCCCATATCGAAGTGTAGTAGTGCGCCAAGCTAAGCGAGGACGGTTGATATCGCTCCAATGTGGTCTCCAGCTTCCAGGCCGCCTCACGTTGACCACGAAAAAGAAGATCGGGAATTCGTAGGCCGGGATGATTCGCCCGCAGCGCCGGGGTTTGGGCTTGCAAATCCTGAACAGTGTGAACGTAATCGTCCCACACGTTCAGATCTTGTCTGCTGTACTCCATCCAGGCAATTTAGCATACGCTCGCCTGCTATCAGTCGATTTAATCTACAACAGATATACAGACTGCGGCCTGCGGATCAGCTATTTCCACTCTGAACCGTTCCGTAACGTTAACGAGAACGCGCATACGCAGGTAGCGCTCCCTATCCTCGATTTCCCGCAGCCATTGAGGATCGCTCGCGAGAATCTGTTCGCGGCGCACATCGTCGGCGTTAAGGTCGCTGACGCGTATGTACAATCCATCAACGACATCTGATTGATTCCCCCCGGAAATCGCGGGCGCATACTGAACCCAACGAACGAACTGGCCGAAGTCGGCAATTATCACCTTATCGTCTACACCGCCACCTTGAGCGTTTATTCCAAGAATCGGTACGAATTGAGCGTCGATTTTGAGTACGCCTGCATATCCCTCAACATCGGTCAGCGGAGTTTTTGGACAATGGGGATCGTAGCGGGGAATGAACGAGTCTCGGTCGCCAATTTCCTCGTAGCGTAGTGTTCGCACAAATGTCTGCACGACGACAGGAGTCGAGAGATGTCGCGCGCGCACTTCCAGTGCGACCGTGGCGACCAAAGCGCTAACTTCCGTCACTCTGTGCTCCGAAGCTCCTGCGATCATCGCGGCGAAGGCGAGTTGATCTTCAGACTGTGCGAGTCCGCGGCCATACGACTCGCCCCAACCATCGTACGAGACGTGCCAGCCCGCAACAAATGCGCCTTTATCATCTAGTTGATTGAATCCCCACCCCACGACCTCCTCGGGAGCTGGCTCTTGGGTAAGGTCGCGGTATGCGCCGTACGCTGATAGCGCGAATCTAACTCGGGCGAATCTACGAAAATTCTCGACTACCGTCTGCCTAAACTTCTCGATCTTCTCGTTAGCCAAAGCCGCAACGATGAGGCGGTCGTCGCGTGCTCGCTGCACTTCATCCTTCGCAGTCTGAAGCAACGCCAGCAACGCTTCGGCACCCGCCAATTCGCGCTGCGAAAGCACACCCTCCCAATGCGAAGGATTGGTGCGCATCTCATTTAGCGTCGCTATGAGGCCTTGACTGTTATTTTCATCAAGCAGGTATATGAAGTCGTCATCTTGCGGCAAGCGCACGCGGCCGACGACATTCGAATTCACGTTGCTGATGAGTTGCAGGGCACGCACACAAAACATGCGGTTCGGCTTGCCGTGGGTATCAATGAAGCGCGCCTCACCATCAGCCGGCATGTCCACCATTCCCACCCCCAAGAGCCAATTCCCGGGACGGCGCTGATGCTGCCAAGTACGACTCCTAGGCGGTCGATAGTCGATGGCAACAGAGCGGCGATTGATCGAAACAGCTTCCCTCGGACTTCGGACTGCTTATCGTTTAAGTATAAGTCGAGCAGGCGGGCGCTCAAGACGAATGTGATCTGTTCTCGAGCCAGCGTAAGCGCGCGTATTGCCTCGACGCGCCTCTCGAAAGCCGCAATTCTCACAGTAACCGATTTTGCGTCACTGTCGGCGGCAGTTTCGAGACGCCGCCTGAGAAAGATGAGCTCTGCCTCGGGTTGCTCGGCCGTCAGTTCACTGTACTGCCGCTGGAACTGCCTCAATATGGTTTGAAAGGTCTCCAGGTCATCCTTGTCTGAGACTGCCTTCAACAGATCCTGATACACCTTGAGCGTATACAGAGCAAAATCCCTCGCATCCTCGACTCCGCGGTCAACCACGCGACATGCTCTCTTTGAAGAGCGGTTGGACGTAGAAGTCGCTGAGTTCCTTGAGGAATCGCCAGGATCGTTCGATCATTATTGAGCGCGCACTCGAGCTAGCCGGTTTGGCGGATGCGAGCCAGTAGATAAAGGTCGCAAACGCCAACAATTCTTGAAATAGCAAATGATCACCGGCTTGAATCGCGCGTGCCGCTATCGAATACGGAAGGTACGATATCTTTTCAATGACATTGGCATTATCGGTATCGGAGGCCACCATGATTAGCTCGCGAATATCGCTCACCAGCCAGCGCACCTCATTCCAACCTTGGAAGAATGCACCCCTTTCGTTGCGGGCCTGCTCAGCCGTGTACCCACCTCCCAGTTCGTTGAGTGTAGTCAAAAACTCCTCCGCAACGAGCATATAGGTGGCCGTGAGCTCTTCCACTTCCCCCATTGCCGCCGAACGAATCGCTGCGACCAATCGGTCTTTGGTGGATTGCATCTCGCGGCGAAATTCGAGAGACGCGGATTCTGTTGTTGAGAACCTGAATATTTGTATCATCCGGCTGCGCACTTCGTCGACCATGCGTGGATTTCCCGCGACAAGATCCTTTCTCAGCGCCAGAATCGTATTACCTCTGGAAAATATTGTGTCTTTGGGCAGCGCCTCACGAAAGCGTCGCAGGAGATAAACCTCAGATTTTGCGACCGGCGGTCGGGCTTGGCCCGGTGTTATTGGTGTTCCTGCTGGTCCACCCTGGCGCCCGGCGCCGACCACGGCCACACGCCTTTGCTGCTCGCGGCTGCAGTACTGTGCCAGGTCCTTTAGCAAGGCGATATTGATGTCCCAAAGCATGCCATCTACCGGAGCATCAATGAATACGTACTGATCGGCGGCGCCCGGCGGATGCGATGCGACGATTGAAAAGTTCAGATTGACGTCCTTATTTTCTCCCACCATATCGAATAGGAGTTTATTGCCGACTCGCTCCCTGACTGAATCGAGGATGTTGGCGTGGACTCGAGCCTTCAAAAAGTCGCGCTGGGCGCCCCAGTTCGCGTTGATGTTGACAAGATTGTGAATAACTTGACCGAAACCAATGATGGTGATGAAGGCAGTTACGACGACAACCAATGCGGTGAATCCAGTGGGTTTTGCATAGAGCCAACCGAGCGGTGTCATCGTAATGAGAAGTACCAATAGCCATAGGCGAGAAATCTTGAGAAGAACTCTCTTCTCGTCGGCATTGCTACTGTTACGTATGGATTCTGCAACGAAAATTATGAGCGCAATGATGACTACGATTAGACCTTCGAGAATCTTGGAGATTGCGTCAAACTCCTCTGGCAAACCGTCGTTCAGATATCGCCAAATCTTTAGCGGATACCCCGTCACGGAGAAATCCTTTGGCGGATGCGGAATGAGTGCGAAGGCTGCAAGGAGGGCGGCGATAGCGACGAAGGAAGTTACCGATGGAACGTAGCTATTGCGAAGATGCATCCACGCTCGGTTGAACAAATAATCCGTTGACGCGGCTGCTCCTCGAAACAAGTTATGGTAGGACGCGCGGAGTAATGCGGGTAAGGTTGGCAGGTTTTGTCCATGGCGCTTCGCGCTTCGCGATTTGCTCATGTTACGAATTTCGACCTTCACCATCCCGGAGAGCCAACCGCGACGCCAGCGACAATATGAACGCCACACCGGGAACCCGATGCACAACAATAATATTGCCAAAAGGGTATGGGGAAAGTAGCGCCAGTGAACGGCGGCAGCACTGAATGAGAGTGCCACAACCGCGACGCGAGAGAGAGCCTCACGCGCAGCATCAAATAAGGGGCAGGCTGCAGAGTTCTGCATGGGCGCATCCCCGATCAGAGCTTCTCCAAACACCTTGAACGACCGGCCTGTTGCGCACCGGGATGTATCGTTACGTCAGTAATCATTTGCGCCGCTCCATAGCTGATGTGGCCAACT
>Ga0187871_10002226_pt1 | contig 16027 bp, 13 predicted proteins | sample June2016WEW_16_1_FD_132988 | JGI IMG/M metagenome (GOLD analysis project Ga0187871, IMG submission 132988) | Peatland microbial communities from SPRUCE experiment site at the Marcell Experimental Forest, Minnesota, USA - June2016WEW_16_10 | ecosystem: Environmental > Terrestrial > Soil >... | reverse complement strand
GCGATGCTGGCGTGCCCGATCGCAATGCGGCCGGAAAGGAAATCCGCGAGTGCGTCGAGCGATCCGGCGATGGGGGAGTTGCCGACGCCCCAGGTGTCGGTCGGACTTGAGGCGGCAAGCGGTCCCTGGGTGCCATCGAAGGTGAACGTCCCGGGGGCATTCGCATCATAAAACACATCCAGGCGTGAATAACGGTAGTCGCCGCCAAAACGGAACTGGTGGGAGCCCACGGTGTAGGTGAAGGTTTGATCGATGTGACCGGTGGTGTCGATGCGTCCGAGCGGCGGCGTCAAGCCGGTTGAATCGAATCCTGAAATGTTGATGGTAGGCGAGCCAAAATCGGTAGGATCCGTTACGCCGGTTTCCATTCCGACGGAGGCCATGTTGAAGCCGTGGTTGGCGTCATCGAACACCTGCTTGAAATAGTTTACGCCCACCAATGTTTGCGCCAATAGGCGAGGCGTAATCACGGCGTTGTATACCAGGGAGAAGTTGTGCATACGGCTGGGGCAGGCCTGGAAGTAGGAGGGCATTGCGGAGCCAACGTATTCCGTCTGATTGCCGGTACCGCCGAAGTAGCGGATGGCAATGTTGTTCTTCTCGTTAAACTGATGATCGAGTTTAATCACGCCGTTGTAACTGTTCGAGAGATTAATGCCGGCGCCCGCATAATTGTGCAAAATGTCAGAGCCGGTCAGGCTGTTGGCTGGCCAGAGGTAGTTGATCACGTTCGGCATGAGCGGGTTCACCGCTACGCCATCCCGGGCCATCACGGCTTCGGCTGCCGAAACCCATGCGCCTGACGGCGTGGTTCCCGGGGCGGTTAAAGCCTGTCTGTAGTTCTGCTGCTCATAGTTCATGAAGAAGAAGGTGTGATTCTTCACGATGGGGCCGCCGAGTGAGAAACCCTCCTGGTTGTTGCGGAGTTCCGACGTTGGCGAACCAGGGGGTGTGAACCAGTCACTCGCGGCAAGGGCCTCGTTCCGATTGAAGTAATAGACCGAGCCATGGAAGTTGTTGGTCCCCGACTTGACCACTACATTCAGGACGCCGCCCGAATTGCGGCCTTCCTCGGCATTGCTGCTGCTCTGCAGGGAGAATTCGTCGATCGAATCAATCGGCAGGAGCACGCCGCCAATGCCCGACACACCGCCTTGATTGACGGAATTGACGTTGTGCCAAAGGTCGTTGTTGTCGGCTCCGTCGATCTTCCAGTCAATGCCGTTGAACCGGGACCCGTTGAGGGAGCCATTGGCGTTGGCGCCGGGGTTGAACTTCAGCAACTGCGTGAAATCGCGGCCATTCAAAGGAATGTCCAGGATCTGCTTGGTGTCGATCAGGCTGGTTTCCGCCGACGAAGCCGTCTCAATCGCGACGGTCGAGGCCTCAACCTGGACGGTCGTCGCCTGCTTTGCCACTTCCAGTTTCAGTGCGACGGTGGCGATCCTGCCGGCGTCAACCACTACGCCGGATACGATAACCCTGTCGAAGCCCGGCTGGGCGACGGTAATGTCGTACTTGCCGAGCGGGAGATCCTGAAAAACGAACTCACCGGTTGAAGAAGTAAGGCTCGCGCGTCAGGCCCGTATCCGGACTGACCAGCTTGACCGCGGCGGCAGCCACAGCGGCGCCCGTGGCGTCGGTTACGGTACCCGCGATGCCTCCGCGAAAAGTCTGCGCAATCAGCGCTACCGGCGCGAGAGTGGCCAGAAACAACACAACGGAAATCGTTCTGCGGATCATGAGCAAAATCTCCCTTTTTGGTGTTATGGTCACGGCCTGGTTGAAGGTCGCATAATACGGTTACAACCAGCTTGGATCTTGTGGGGCGGGCATTCTGCCCGCAGCCGGCTTTCAACCGGCCCTGGCCGCCTGAAAAGGTGGCTGCGGCCAAGATTGGCCGCCCCACATCAGCCTCACTCGTCATTCAAACATTGGAGCGTTCACGGCTCAAACCCAACCAGAGGACAACCGACGCTACATGGCGACTCCCGTTCGGCGATTGGAACGCGGACTTGGACAGGGTGCTTTTTCTTGTCCCCCAGGTTTGTAACAGTATACATCGAGCCGCTCGATCCATCCAGAGAATTAAGAGTTTTTAATGCTTGACCTGCCCGACGCAGGATCGCCGCTGCCTGGCTTTTCGTGGCTGCAAACCGTAAGGCCAGTGTTATACTGAAGCAACTCTGGCTTGCTGCACTCAGGCCTCGTCTAATGCGATTGTGAGCAAGTGTTCCCCGCGAATTGGAACATCCAGGGTTCGGCTCCAAGTCCTGAGCGTGTTTATCACAAGGAGAGGAGACAAGCATGGCAAGGGCAACCCTTACGAGACAAGAAGAACGCAATCCCCTAAACAGGGAATTCTCGCGTCGCAGCTTCCACAGATTCGCTTCTTTACTGGCGGCAGGCGCGGCGCTTCCCTTCTACAACGAGCGGGCGCTCGCGCAGCTCTCGATGCTGAAGAACATGCCTCCCGATGCGGTCAAGATCAACGCCAACGAGAACCCCATGGGGCCGTGTCCGGAGGCGGCGGAGGCCATCCATGCGGTGGTGCAAAAGGGCGGCAGGTATTTGTACGAAGAAACCTTTGCGATGGCCAGTACGCTGGCGGAACAGGAAGGCGTGAAGTTCTCCTGGGATCCGGCGGCGAGCTATATACAGGCATTCGCGGGATCGAGCGATCCGCTGCATCGCGCGGTGCTGGCGTTTTGCTCCAAGGATAAGCCCTTCGTGGTGGGCGACCCGGGTTACGAGGCCGGTGCGCGCGCCGCGAAATACATCGGCGCCGCGGCCGTTACGGTCCCGCTGGTGAAGGGTAGCGCGGCCCACGATGTGAAGGCCCTCGCCGCGGCGCACCCCAGCCCCGGTGTGATTTACGTTTGCAATCCGAATAACCCTACCGGAACCGTGACCTCCAAAGCGGACATCGAGTGGCTGGTGGCCAACAAGCCCGCCGGCTCGGTTGTGCTTCTGGATGAGGCGTACATTCACTTGTCCGATTCGGCGGTCAGGAGTTCTTATCTGGCGGCCGCGGATAAGGACGTGATCGTCCTCAGAACATTTTCGAAGCTGTACGGAATGGCGGGCCTGCGGGCGGGCGCTGCCATCGCACGGCCGGACCTGCTGCAGAAGATGAACGTGTACATGGCCGGAGCCTTGCCGGTGACTGCCATGGTGGGCGCCAACGCCAGCCTCAAGGTGAAGAACCTGGTGGCGGAGCGGCGCGCCACCATTGCCGCCATCCGCACCGAGACGTTTGAATTCCTGGACAAGCGCAACATCGAGTTCCTCCCCTCGGAAGCCAACATGTTCATGATGAACGTGAAGCGGCCGGGCAAGGACTTCTACGAGCAGATGGCGAAGCACAAGGTCTACATAGGCCGTGTCTGGCCGGTGTGGCCGACCTGGGTTCGCGTCACCGTGGGCACGCGCGAGGAGATGGCGAAGTTTCGCGAGGCGTGCGTACAGTGCTACGCCGCCTGACGGAACTGCTGCGCGGGAGCATCGCCAGGCGGGGCGGGGAGGTTTAGAAGTGCCCCGCACCACTTGGCCGGTTCTGGCACGCAGCCGCAAACGCTACACGTGGCGGGTCTTCGCGGGCGACATCTCCGGGGGGTTGATCGCGGCCCTCATTGCCCTGCCGTATGGCCTGGCGCTGGCGTCCATGATGGGGCTGCCTCCGACGCTAGGTATCGTCACGTCGGTGGTGACTGCCCCGGTTACGGCACTGCTGGGACGCAATCCCGTTCTGATCGGCGGCACTGCCAGCGCCACGGTCCCATTTATCGCGCTGGCAGTTGCGCAGCACGGCGTGGGCGGCGCGGCGCAGGTCTGTTTAGTCGCTTCGGTGTTCATGATGTGCTTCTGCGTGCTGCAACTGGGGCAATACATATTGAAGGTGCCGCACGCGGTGGTGACGGGATTCTCGTGCGGCATCGGGGCCATGATGGTGCTCACGCAGCTTTCCCCGATGCTCGGCGTGCAGGTTGCGGTCGACCGCACCACGACCAACCTGCTGTATCAAGCAGCGGTAGTCCTGGGGCACGTTGCCGGCGCGCGTCCGGGGACCGTCGCGATCAGCCTCGCGGTGATCGGCGTCTCGTTGCTGGCGGCACGTGTCCACGCGCGGCTTCCGGGTCCGCTGCTGGGTATTCTGGCCGGCATGGGCATTGCCACTGTGCTCGGAATCAAGCAGGGCCTGGTTGGGGTCATCGATTTCCGCGTGCCGCCCTTCGCGGGCTTCTTGTGGCAACCGGCGGATGTCTGGACCGTTCTCCCGTCGGGGCTGGGACTGGCGTTCGTATCGTCGGTGAACATTCTGCTGACCTCGCGCGTGGTGGATCACTTTCGCGGCCGGCACCGTCCGTTGATGCGCACCGACGCCGACCGGGAGTTGGGGGCTTATGGGATCGCCAATCTCGGTGCGGCGATGTTCGGCGCGCCGATGAGCGTGGGCATCCCGGCGCGCAGTTTGGCCAGCGTGCGCTGCGGCGCGACGACACGCCTGTCGAATCTCGCGCATGCGGCCATCCTGCTGGGGATGGTGGCGCTGGGCCGCAATGCGATCGCGCGCGTGCCCATGGCCGCCTTGGCGGCGGTGACGGCGTGGGTCGGAATCGGGTTGCTCGAATGGAGCACCTGGAGGCGGCTGGCGCGCATGCGGCGCGTGGATGCGGCGGCGTTCCTGGTGACGGCTATGGGAGTTCTAACCTTCAACGCCGTGGCGGCGGTGGCCCTCGGGTGCTCGCTTTACGGCGTGCATAAGTTGTGGCTTCTGCGGCCACGGCGCCAAGTGCGGGGCGACGGGTTTCCGTCACTCGACCGTGGAGCGGTAGCTTACGAGAGAGAAATGGAGGGGCTTCCGCAGAGTGCTGCTTCCAACCAGGCACGGGTTGTTTCGGAGTCTTTTGGGCCGCCGATTGATTCGTGACGCGGTATCGGGAAGGCGGCTGCGCGCTTCATACGAAAGAACTCAGCCTACTCAAGGATGTTCCGGGTCCAGAACGCGGAGTCCTTCCAGCGCTGCGACCGCGCATAGCCCGCGTCCGCGGCGAGGAAGTGGTCGATAAGGGCCTGGCACTCCGACCTGAACGCGACGACTTGCGCCGACGAGGATTGCTTGAAGACATCGGCAGGCGCGGCGGGCTCGAACCGGCGACCCTCTGCTAGAAGGCAGATGACCCAAGCTCTACACGTCTAAACGAGATTGCCTCCCACAATGGGCAGGTCGATCTCCACCAACAAACCCGGCTGCGCATTCCGCGCGCGGATGGTGCCCTTGTGCAACTCGACGGCGCGCCGCGCGATGGACAGCCCCAAGCCCGCACCGCCGCTGGCCCGGTCGCGATCCGTTTCCACGCGATAGAAGGCGTCGAAGATGCGCGGCAACTCTTGCTCCGGCACGCCCGGTCCGTAATCCCGAATCCGCAGCGTGGCGCGACCGGCCCCCGCTCCCTGACGGTCGCGGCTCGGTAACGGTTCCAGGCTGGCTTCCACCGCGGTACCTTCGGGCGCATGGCGGATGGCGTTGCGAATCACGTTTTCGATGGCCCGCCGCAGCAATTCGGCATCGCCCTGGATGGTCACCGACTGCGCGCCCATCAGGCGCACTTCGCTCCCGTGCGCCCGCGCTTCAAGCGCCGACTCGGTCACCAGTTCCTCCAACAATCGATCCAGCCGCACCGGCTCGCGGCGCAGCGAATCTGGTTCGCCTTCGGCGCGCGTGACCTGCAGCAGACCGCCGACCAGCGAATTGAGCCGCTCGGCTTCCCGGTCGATGCGGTCGAGGTGCTGCTCGCGGTTTTCTCCGGAGCGCGCCAACTCCACGGCGACTCGCAACCGCGCCAGCGGCGAGCGCAGCTCATGGGATATATCCAGCAGCAACCTGTGCTCGGCGTCGACCAGCGTTTGGATGCGATCCGCCATGCGGTCGAAGGTGCGGCCCAGGTCGCCCAACTCGTCGCGCCTGCGTGTTTTGGCGCGTGCGGCCAGATCGCCGCGGCCGAAACGCTCCACGGCGCGCTGGAGCTGGCGCACCGGATGGGTCAGGTAATACGCCAGCAGGTAACAGAGAAAGACGCCGGCCGCCATCATCCACCAATGCTGCGGCGCCAGGAACCAGTAGCCGAGGCGCGCGTGCGGGATCACGAAAATGAACCAATACCTGCCGTCCCCCGAGTTGCGCGAGATGGCCGCGCCGCGCAGGCGGACGGCCCGAAAGCGGGACTCCTCGCGCGACTGGTCGAGCAGGCCGGATTCGTCGGCGCCGGTGAGCAAGTCGTGCCCGGACGCGTCGGCGAGAATGCCCTCGCCCCCGAAGGCCGCGTGGAAGCGGTGCGTGAACTGCTGCAAACCCGGCTGGCCGCCGGTCTCATAAGCGGCGCGCGCCTCGGCAAGCTGGAACGCCACCACGCGCGTCAGATAGGGGCGAGATCCAGACAGGCCCGAAAGAAAGGCCGATCCGATGGTGGTGATCACCAGCGTGGCCCCGAACCACAACAGGATTTTGGCGAAGAGCGAATTCATTCGGGCACCTCGTCCGGGGATGACAGGCTGAAGCCTGTTCCACCCGACCTCAGAAACTGGTAGCCGACGCTGCGAATGGTTTTGATGAACGGACGCTTGGTTTCCAATTTGCGGCGGATGTGGCTGATGTGCATATCGATGGAGCGGTCGAACGGGGTGGCTTTGCGGTTGTAGAGGTTTTCCATCAGATCGTCGCGCGAGAGCACCCGGCCGGCGGCGCGCATCAGGATTTCCAGGATGTCGAATTCGAAGGTGGTGAGATCCACGGCCTGCCCGTCCACCGTCACCTGGCGGGTGGCGGGGTCGAGCGCCACGCCATTCACTTCCAGGCGCGCTGCGGCGGAGGTGCGCGGTTCGTAGCGCCGCAGGATGGCGCGCACGCGGGCCACCAACTCGCGCGGGTTGAAGGGCTTGGGCAGGTAATCGTCTGCGCCCAGCTCCAGGCCCACGATGCGGTCCACATCGTCGGCGCGCGCGGTCAGCATGAGCACGGGAACGCGGCTCTCTTTGCGCAGGCGGCGCAGGATCTCGAAACCGTCCAGGCCGGGCAGCATGACGTCGAGAATCACGAGGTTGAAGCCGCCGTGGAAGGCCCGTTCCAGGCCGCGGCGGCCTTCATGCACGGACTCGACCGCGAAGCCCTCGCCGGTGAGAAACTCCGTCAGCAGGGAGCAGAGTTCGGTGTCGTCGTCGATTAACAGGAGTCGCACGGCTCCGAATGTAGCATGTCCAAGCGTGTGCGGAAAGTTGTGGCGAAGCGCCGACTGGTGTTACAACGAAGATGAACAACGCCGGGGTGAGGCGTTCCCACGTATGAAGACCCTTGGATGGCTGATGTCATTGGCGCTCTGGGGCACGGTCACGCAGACGATTAACTTCGATTCCGCGAAGCCGGGGTCGGCGCCGCCGGGATGGACTGTGACGCCGAATCCTCAGTGGGAGATTCGGAAAGACTCCAGCGCTCCCAGCCCGCCGTATGTGTTCGCGCAGATCTCCAAGGACGCAGGCGGCGATGCGCCAGATGCCCGATGCCCGCTCGCCATCCTGAACGAGCGGGACGTGAAGGACGGCGATTTAAGCGTGAGGGTGAAGCCGGTGGCCGGCAAGGAGGATCGCGCCGGGGGCCTGGTGTTCCGCTACCGCGACCCGGACAACTACTACGTGGTACGCGCAAATGCGCTGGAGAACAGCATCATGCTGTATAAGGTGGAGTTTGGGAAGCGCACGGCGCTGGCTACGCGAGGCACCCGGCCGAAAAGCTACGGCGTGACACATCCCGTGCCGGTCAATCAGTGGAGCGTGCTCAAAGTGCAGTTCTACGGTCCCAAGTTCAGCGTGTATTTCAATCACCGGCGCTTGTTCGAGGTGCTGGACTCTACGTTCCGGCAGCCCGGCAAGGTTGGACTGTGGACTAGAGCCGACGGCATCACCTACTTCGACGATTTCAGGATTGCAGGGAAGTAGCAAGAAGCCGGCTAAAAGCCAACTCTGGCACCACTCTTCCCGGCAGCACATTACGAGTGGGGCAGGCTCTCAGCCTGCGCGGGGCTCTCAGCCCCGCCTTCGCGAGCTTTGCTCGCGAGCCGGCTAAAAGCCGGCTGCGGGCATGATTGCCCGCCCCACTTTATTTTGCGGGCTGGCCGGCGCTTTCCGCGACGCTGCGCGCCAGGTAATTCACCACCTTGGCCTCGTTGCGCGCCACCTCATAATAGGCGTTTTTCAGCAACTGGTCCTTGCGATTGAGGAGCGTCTCGCGAATGCTCTGCTGCACGCGCGGATCGTTCAGCTCGCGTTGCCCGGCGGATTCCTTGGAGATGATTTTGAAAATGCGGTAGCCCTCCTGCGTCTTGATGATGGGGCTGATGGCGCCGGGGGCCAGGGACATCACCATCTTGCGCAGCTCGACGTTGGCTTTCTCGAGCGCGGACTCGGTGATGAATCCCAGATCGCCGCCGTTAGGCGCGGAGATGGGGTCCTCGGAGTAGTTATGGGCCACCAGGCCGAACTCTTCACCGCGCTGCAGGCGCCCCTGGATTTCACGGATCTTGTGGTTGGCTTCGACATCGTTCTGCGCCTTGCTGTTTCTCAGGTTGCCGGCGCTGGGTTCCGGATTGGGCGTGACCAGGATCTGCGCCATGTGGACGCGCGGCTCGGCCAGATTGAAGCTGGCCTTGTTGGCGTTGTAGAAGGCGGTGACATCGGCGTCGGTGATGGCGATGTGGGAGGTGATGTCCTTATTGATGAGCTTCTGAATGCTCAACTCGCGGCGGATTTTGGACTTGAGATCGTCCAGCGTCATCTTGTTGTCGCGAAGCTGCTGCTCGAACTGTTCTTTGGTCCAGGGCGCCCGCAGCTCGGTGAGCTTGGCTTCGACGTCGGCATCGCCCGCCAGCAGCCCTTGTTTTTCGGCGCGCTGCAACATGATCTCGTTATCGATCAAGCCGCGCAGCACTTCCAGCTTTTGCGCCATGGTCTGCTCGCCGGACTGGCCGGGCGCCGCGAGCTGCGACTGCTGATAGGTCCTCTCCAACTCGGTATCGGAGATGGCGCGATTGTTCACCGTGGCGGCCACGTTGGCGGGCGCCGACTTCTTGCAAGCCGGGACGCACAGCAGAATCGGGAGAAGCGCGACGCTTCCCCAGCGAACCGCGCGCGATGGCCCGCGGTAGCACAAAGCATCAGACATGACGATTCCTCATTGTATATGGGTACAATGGCCTGCGGGAGAGCATCGTTGATGAGAGTCGGCATGATCGGCACGGGCGCCATCTCGCAGAAGCACGCGGAGGCGTATCGCAACATCGGCTACGAGTTGACCGTTTGCACGGACATCCACGCGGAGACCGGGCGGCGCTTTGCGGCGCAACACGGCGCGGAGTTCGTGGAATCGTACGAGGCGGTTTGCCGGCATCCGCGCGTCGACTTCGTGGATGTCTGCACGTTTCCCGATTTCCGCATGCAGGCCCTGGAGGTTTGCGCGGAGGCGGGCAAGCATATCCAGGTGCAGAAGCCCATCTCGACCAATCTGGCGACGGCGCGCGCGATGGTGGAAACGGCGCGCCGTGCGGGCATCAAGCTGGGGGTGGTCAGCCAGCACCGGTTTGACGACTCCAGCCAGTTTCTGCGGCGGGCGATCGCCGCCGGGCGCCTGGGCAAGCTGCTGGAATGCGATTGTTACGTGAAGTGGTACCGGTCGCCGGAATACTACGCGCGGCCGATCAAGGGCAGTTGGGCCACCGAAGGCGGCGGCGCGCTGATCAACCAGGCGATTCACCAGGTGGATATCCTGCGCTGGCTGGCCGGCCCGGTGCGCGAGTTGTACGCCTTCTGGCAGTTGGGCGCGCTGCACAAGATCGAATCCGAGGATGTGGTGAACGCGGTGGTGCGGTATGGCTCGGGCGCCACCGGCGTGATCCAGGCGGCCACCGCCTTTTGGCCCGGGTACACGGAGCGCACCGAATTCCACGGCGCCAAAGGCACCGCCATCATATCCGGCGACAAGCTGACGGCCTGGGATGTGAAGGACGACACAGGCGAGGCGCCGCCGCTGGCGCAGGATGCCGCTTCTGGATCGTCGGATCCGATGGCGATTTCGCTCGAGCCCTTCGAGCGCCAGTTTCTGGATTTCGGCGAGGCCATCCGCACCGGCCGCGAGCCGTTGGTTTCGGGGGAGGAGGGCTACCAGGCGCTCGAGATCGTGGACGCTATTTACCGGTCGTCGAGGAGCGGCGAAAAAGTCACGCTCGCTTAGCTGCAAGGTTTGTTTGTGGGGCAGGCTCCCAGCCTGCTGCGGCCTCTCAGGCCGCCAGAGCGGGTCCTGTGGAGGACCCACGCAGACCTGGAGGTCCGCCCCACCACGGCTGTCGCGTCAAATTGACCGGGTGCCCGCTTGGCTGTACACTCGGAGGTCTATGTTTCGCAGCCGTTGGATGTTGTGGGCCGGCATTCTGGTGTTTCCGCCGCTAGGGCTGGTGTTGTGGTGGATGCGCGGCGGCGTGCGCCCGTTGGCGCGCATCGCGGGCACGCTCGGTATTTGCGTGGTGGCGATCGTCGAGTTGTTCGCCGTGTACGGCATGCGCCTGGAATGGAACGGCGCCATGAAGGTGTCCGGAGTCTCCTTCGAAACCCGGGCGCATCGCGATGCGCGGGTGGAGGCGAGCCGTACGCGACAGCGCGCCGAGGCTCCAGCGCCGGTGGAGACCGCGCGAACCGTTACCGCGCCCGTGCCTGCACGCACCAGCGAGCGCGTCCCGCCGCCTTACTGGACGGACTTCCGTGGTCCGAACCGCGCGGGCATATACGCGGAGACCCAGATCGAAACAGCCTGGCCGGCCTCGGGATTGCCGCGGCTGTGGAAGGAGCCGGTGGGTGGCGGGTACGCATCCTTTACGGTGGGCGAGGGACGCGCGTACACCATCGAGCAACGTCGCGACCGTGAGGCCATCGCGGCGTATGACATCGAGACGGGGCGAGAGCTGTGGGCGTTCGCGTATCCGGCGCTATTCGATGAAATTCTCGGCGGGACCGGGCCGCGCGCTACGCCGGTGTATCACGACGGGCTGATCTATTCGCTGGGCGCGAAGGGCGATTTGTATTGCCTGTGGGCGAAGACCGGCAAGCCGAAATGGTCGAAGAACATCCTGGCGGACAATGGGGCTGAGAATCAGCACTGGGGGATGGCGGCGTCGCCATTGATTGTGGACGGCATGGTGGTGGTGACGCCTGGCGGAGCCCAGGGCAAGAGCATGGCAGCCTACGACCGGTTGAGCGGCGCGCCTGTGTGGCGGGCGCTCGACGACCGGGCGGGATACACATCGCCGATCCTGGCCACCCTGGCCGGGCGCAGGCAGATCGTGTGGATCAGCGGACAGCGCGCGGTAGGGGTGGCGCCCGAGAATGGCGCGCTGCTTTGGGAATATGCGTTCCCGGGGCAGATGGATATGAACTGCTCGCAGCCGGTGGTGGTGGATGAGGCGCACGTGTTGCTCTCGTCGGCGCAGGGTCCGGGCGCTGCGTTGCTGGAGATAAGCAAAACGGGCGAGGCCTATGCGGCGCGCGCCGTGTGGCAGAACAACCGCATGAAGAATAAGTTCAACTCGTCGGTGCTCTACCAGGGTTTCATTTATGGTTTCGACGAAGCCATTCTGGCGTGCATCGATCCCCAGACCGGCGAAGTGAAATGGAAGGGCGGGCGCTACGGTTATGGGCAATTGCTGCTGGCCGGCGGATACCTGGTGGTGGTGACCGAGCAGGGCGACGTGGTGCTGGTGCGGGCCACGCCGGAGGGGCATCGGGAGTTGGCGCGCTTCTCCGCGATCGAGGGACGCACGTGGAACATTCCGGCGATCGATAATGGGCTGCTGCTGGTCCGCAACTCGAGCGAAATGGCGTGTTTCCGGTTGGGACCGGGGGCCGGGAAATGAAATCACCGCTCGTTTGGGCTTGGATGCTGGCGGCGCCGGCTTTGGCGTTTGCGCAGACAGAAGCGCGGCCGCGGATTCGCGACCTGGGTGTGCAGATCGGCATTTTGCAGCCGGGGCCGTTGAACGCGATCACCGATGTGGCGGGCGTCAAGGTCGGCCAGACCACGCTGATCCGGGGAGACAACATTCGTACGGGTGTGACCGCGATTCTGCCGCACGGAGGGAACCTGTTTCGGGAGAAGGTTCCGGGCGCGGTCTTTGTGGGCAACGCTTTTGGGAAACTCATTGGTTCCACCCAGGTGAACGAGTTGGGGGAAATCGAGACGCCCATCCTGCTGACTTCGACGCTCTCGGTGGGCCGGGTTGCGGACGCGTTGATCGGCTATATGTTGAGACTGCCCGGCGATGAAGATGTGAGATCGGTGAATCCGCTGGTAGGCGAGACCAACGACGCTTACTTGAACGACATCCGCTCCCGTCCCATCACGGAAGAGGATGTGGTCTCCGCGATTACCAACGCCAAAGAAGGACCCGTGGAAGAAGGGGCGGTGGGCGCCGGGACCGGCACGATGGCGTTCGGTTTCAAAGGCGGCATCGGAACTTCGTCGCGGCGGCTTCCGAACTCCCAGGGCGGCTACACTGTCGGGGTTTTGGTTCAGACGAACTTCGGGGGCGTCCTGAGTATAGCGGGTGTTCCGGTTGGCAAGGAACTGGGGAGCCCTAATTTATTGAACTACATGCAGCAAAGGGGCGCGGCGGACGCGATGCCGGGTCCCCAGAGCGCCAATGGGTCGATCATGATGGTGGTGGCGACCGATGCTCCGATCGATCACCGCAATCTAGACCGCCTGGCAGCGCGCGCCATGCTGGGACTCGGGCGCACGGGATCGAGCGAGAGCAATGGCAGCGGCGATTATGTGATTGCCTTTTCGGCCGCTGCGGGAGTCCGCATCGAAGCCGACAGCCTCATGTATCGGCCGACGGCGCTGCTGCCGAATGAGAGCATGTCTCCGCTGTTTGAGGCGGTGATCGAGGCGACCGAAGAGGCGATCTACAACTCGATGTTTGGTGCGCACGATATGACTGGGAACGGGCATACGGTGAAGGCGTTGCCGCTGCAGGAGACCATCGCCCTGCTGAAGAAACATGGCGCGATACCTGCGAAATAGGGAGGACAGGTCATGCCAATCGCCCTAACCGAAGTACATGCGCCGGTAGCGCCGCCCGATCCGCCGCGAAAGCGATGGACGCGCGCGGAGTGCGACGTCCTGGAGGCATCCGGTCTGCTGGATCAGGAGAGCCTGGAGCTGGTAGAAGGGGAGTTGATCAGTAGGGCAGGGAGGAAACGGCCTCACGTGAACTCGCTGACCGAGGTGCACGGTTGGTTGGTGCGAGTCTTCGGATTTCGCTCGGTGAACGTAGAGGAGCCCATCGATGTGGCCCCTGAGGATAATCCCACCAACGAACCGGTGCCGGATCTGATCGTTCTGCGGCAGAATCGATCGCGTTTAACCTCGAATCCGCGAGCGCAGGATTTGCTGCTCGTGGTGGAGATCGCCGACACCAGCCTCAACTTCGACCTCACGGTAAAGGCGGCGCTCTACGCCAGGGCCGGTGTGTCCGAATGCTGGGTTCTCGACGTCGGCGGCCGCCGGCTGCTGGTGCACCGCAATCCGCGATCGGGGGCGTTTGCGGACGTGGCTGCTTATAGCGAGCATGAAAGCGCGTCGCCGCTGGCCGCGCCACACGCGCAATTCCACGTGGCGGATGGCCTTCCCGATCGCGTAGCCGTCTGACAACCATATCGCGCGGCACTTCCTTGTGCGGGTCCGGGCTCCCGGTGTCTCATTCTGAAACACGCATCTCAATTCTGTACAGCGGGTCGCGGCATACGCTCTTCAAGTCACAGCAGTAAAGGGACTTAGGCTGGGCATTGGGGTGGCCCGGCCCGTGCAATGGGAGATGGTGATCGGTGGTGCGCCGACCGGCCCATCCCGTGACTGACAGAGTGAGGCAAAAAGGAGCAGATTGTTATGAAGACGTTTTGTGCGCGTTTGTGGCATGACGAGCAAGGTCAGGACCTGATCGAATACACGTTGATGCTGGCCTTCGTGGCGTTGGCTTCGGCGGCGTTATTTTCCACCGCCGGTTCGAGTGTCAACATTATTTGGTCGAAGACCAACTCGCAACTGAGCACCGCGGCGAGCTAGGGATGTTGGTGAGTTCGGCGCGCGGCAGTCGGGAAACAGGGCGGCGGCGAGGGCGGGCAGGTCCCGTTCTCTTGGAGGCTGGGGGCCTCAGGCCGCCCTTGCTTTCGAACTAGGCACGGGAGGCCGATGGTTTCCCTGCGGGAATCTCAAAACCCGGATGGCGGCTGGCCTTACCAGCGAGGCGGGCCGTCCTGGACCGAGTCCACGGCCTATGCGCTGTTGGCGCTCATGGCGCAAAGATCGGTTGGAGAAGGGGTCGGGAAAGGGCTGCGGTGGCTCGCCGCCGCGCAGCTTCCGGATGGCGGTTGGCCGCCGCAGCCGGCGGTCGGCCGGAGCACCTGGGTGACCGCGATAGCGGCGCTGCTGGGGCCGGCGGCGCTAGGTGGGGAGGCCTACCGGCGCGGCATTGTCTGGATCGTAGAGCAAACCGGCCAGGAAACCAAGTTTCTGAGCCGGGTGCGGCAATTCCTGACGGGAAATCCGCAGGGCGATCCTGGTTGGCCCTGGTATCCCGGAACCAGCGCGTGGGTGACGCCCACGGCGTTGTCGATGCTGGCCCTCGGCAAGGCTGCGCGATCGGCAGGCTCTCCGCAAATTCGGGCGCGGCTGGACATGGGCGCTGCGTATCTGCTGGCGCACGCCTGCAGCGATGGAGGCTGGAACCATGGGGCGGCTCGAGCGTTGGATTATGACGCGCGTTCCTATGCGGAAACCACCGGCGTAGCGCTGCTGGCGTTGCACGGCAAGGACTCACCGGCCATTCGCAAAGCCTGCCATTGGGCGCAGGCGCAGTTGCCGGAGTGCCGGGCATCGGAAGCCGAAAGCTGGATGCGGCTGGGATTGCTGGCGCACGGACAGCTTCCATCGGACGCTCCTGGACCGGTGCGCCCGCCCCGATCCATCCAAAACGCAGCCTTGGCGCTGCTGGCGTCGGCCGCCGTCACGGGCCGGAATGTGTTCCTGGAGTGAATAGCACATGGCCTGCGGCCACAGCGGGTATGAAAAAGACGCGCGCTTGGCGCGCGTTGGCGGCCTGAGAGGCCGCCGGGCCCAGAGGGCACCCCCACGGGCCTGCCCCACAGTCGAAGGATCGGAATGGCTGGTTTGAATCGGCGCGAGTTTCTGACAGGGGCGGCAGCCGGTTTAGCTTTGGCTGGCTGCTCGCGAAGGCGCGCGCCCCGGCCGGCGTCGAAACCCGAGCGGCTGGTTTCGGTGGTGCGCCAGCCGGACTACACCCAGGATTTGTACGGTGAACTGCGCCGGGTGCTGGCCGAGCACCGTCTCGATGTCCGCGGGAAACGGGTGCTGCTGAAACCTAACCTGGTAGAGTTCGAGCCGTCGAGCCCTATCAATACGCACCCCTTGCTGGTCGATGCGGCATTGGAAGCCTTCCGCGAGTTGGGGGCTGAAGTCTCGATCGGGGAAGGGCCGGGCCACCGCCGCAACACGCTGGACATGGCGGAGGCGGCGGGATATTTCGAAACCATCCCACGGTTCGAAGATCTCTTCACCGATCTGAACCTCGACGGGGTGACCGAGGTGCGCCTGGCGCGTCCGCAATCCCGGCTGCAGTCGGTTTATCTGGCGCAGCGTGCGGTTTGCTGCGACTTGCTGGTCTCCATGCCCAAGATGAAGACGCATCACTGGGTGGGGGCCACCTTGAGCATGAAGAACCTGTTTGGGACCGTATCCGGCGGAGTCTACGGATGGCCCAAGAACATCCTCCACTGCGCCGGGATTCCGGGCTGCGTGGCGGATTTATACCACGCGCTGCCGCGGCATTTTGCCATAGTCGACGGGATCGTCGGGATGGAAGGCAACGGACCGATTCAGGGCACACCCAAGCGGTCGGGAGTGGTGGTCGCCGGC
>Ga0187871_10002222_pt1 | contig 16047 bp, 9 predicted proteins | sample June2016WEW_16_1_FD_132988 | JGI IMG/M metagenome (GOLD analysis project Ga0187871, IMG submission 132988) | Peatland microbial communities from SPRUCE experiment site at the Marcell Experimental Forest, Minnesota, USA - June2016WEW_16_10 | ecosystem: Environmental > Terrestrial > Soil >... | reverse complement strand
CGCGTGAACTGGTTGGATTTATCCCACTGGGCGGCGGCCTGATCCCCAAAGGCGCAATCGCTTTTGCGGCCACCTACGTTCTGGGCAAGGGGCTCGAACATTTCCACGGCGTCGGCTATGGCTATACGCGCGCGCAACGAAAGGACGCCTACCAGGCCGCCTACGAGCGCGGCAAAGACGTGGTCGGCGCGGTGCTCCGAAAGAGAGAGGCTTAAGTGAGCTGCGCCGGCCGGTTGGGCGCGCTGGTGTTTGTAATTGGCTCCGCCTTGGCGCAGACCAAAGTCGATCCGCAACGCGTGGATCGCCTGCTGGAGCGCGCTGTGGTGCTCGATCTGCACGACGACACCACCCAGATGATTCTCGACGAGGGCTACGACTTAGCCCAACGTCACGACTACGGCCAGGTGGACGTGCCGCGCATGCGGCAAGGCCACGTCGCAGGCGTATTTCTTTCCATCTGGACCGACGCCGTAAAATACACACCCACCGAATCCATCCGCCGCGCGCTCGATCAGATCGACGCCGTGAAACGCGTCGTGGCGCGGCATCCCACTGAACTGGCGCTGGCCACCACCGCCGATCGGGTGCTGGCGGCAAAGAAGCGTGGGCAGATCGCCATCCTGATGGGCGTCGAAGGCGGCCACATGATCGATTCCGATCTGGCGATACTGCGCATTTACTACGATTTAGGTGTCCGCTATCTGACTCTCACCCATACCGGGAATACGCCGTGGGCCGACACTTCCAGCCAGCCCCCCGCGCACAACGGACTCACCGATTTCGGACGCCAGGTAGTTCACGAAATGAACCGGCTGGGCATGCTGGTGGACATTTCGCACGTTTCGGATAAAACGTTTTACGACGCCTTGGAGACATCCGCCGCGCCGGTGATTGCGTCGCATTCCTCCAGCCGCGCCCTGGCCGATGTGCCGCGCAATATGACCGACGACATGCTGCGCGCGCTGGCGAAGAACGGCGGCGTGGTGCACATTAATTTCTTCGAGGGCTTCCTGGACCGCGGCTTCACGAATAGCATGGGTGCCATGAAGGACGCGGAGGCGCAACAGGACCAGATCGAAGGCCGCGCCCCGAAGTTCGGCGACCGCAGTGCCGTGGGCCCCGCGGTGCGCGCCCTGAATGCCCAGCGGATCGCCAGGCTGGGACGCGTGCCGCTCAGCCGCCTGCTCGACCATTTCGATCACGCCGTGAAGGTGGCGGGCGTGGATCACGTCGGCCTGGGGTCGGATTTCGACGGCGCCGACGATCAGTTTCCCGAAGGCATGGAAGACATCTCGAAGATCCCTAACCTGGTGCGCGGATTGATGGAGCGTGGCTATTCCGACGAAGACATCCTGAAGATCCTGGGCGGCAACACGTTACGCGTCATGCGGGCAGCGGAGCGCATCTCCCGCTCGTCCAGCAATTTCTGATCGTGCTTTGCCCGCGCTACTTCGCCGGAAAGGTCCGGGCGACGGCCTCGCCTTCCTTCACGGTCACGGCCTGATTGCACTTGACGCCGCCGATCCGGTCCACCTGCCCGCTGGGCCAGTGGATCTCCAGGTCGGCTTGCGGCGCGACGCCCAGGCCGAAATGCACACGCAGATCGTTTTGCGAAATATAGCCGCCGCCGCTGCGCACTTCGTCCATCAGCCGGCGTCCGCCTTCGGGTCTGCAATAGATACGAGTCCCGATACCCGACCGGTTCGATTTTACCCCGATGGTTCTCACCTTCAGCCAGTTGTTTTTAGTCTGGCTGTCGCAGCGCAACAGTTGCGGCGTGTCGTTAACGCAGTTAATCAGCACGTCCAGATCGCCGTCGTTATCGAAATCGCCGAAAGCGCAGCCGCGCGCGGAGGCTGGTTCCAGGATTCCCGGACCGGCGTCCTGCGATACATCCGCAAATCTGCCGTTACCCAGGTTGTGATAAAGCACCTTACGTTGCCGGTAGCCCTGTTCATCGTTTGGCTGTCCCACTTCCGGATACACGTGGCCGTTCACGGCCAGAATGTCGGGCCAGCCGTCGTTATCGAAGTCGAAGAACCCGACGCCCCATCCCATGAAGCGCGTGTTGCGCCCCAGACCGGCCTGAAAGGTCGTATCTTCAAAGAAGTTCTTGCCCAGATTGTGGTAAAGGCTGGAAGTGTCCCCGGCGAAGTTGGTCTTCACGATATCGAACCGGCCATCGCCATCGTAGTCCGCTACAGACACGCCCATGCCGGCCTGCGGCTTCCCGTCCGGACTATAGGCCACACCCGCTTCAATCGCCACCTCCGAAAACGTCCCGTCGTGATTGTTCCGGTAGAGGGCCGAAGAAGTGGAGTCATCGGCGACATAAATATCGGGCCAGCCATCGTCATCGAAGTCCGAAACCGCCACGCCCAGACCGTAGGTGCTGGAAGTCTTCAGAATTCCTGCTTTCCGGCTGACATCGGCGAAAGTGCCGTCGCCGTTGTTATGGAACAGAATGTTCTTGCCGCCTTCGAGCCCCGGCGGGCCGCACGCTACCACGATGGCTTTGAAGAGGCATGGTCCGGATTCGGGTAGGGGAGCGGTTTTGGGATCGAAATCGATGTAGTTGGCGACGAATAGGTCCAGGTGCCCGTCCTTGTCATAATCCAGGAACGCGCAGCCCGTATTCCATCGCCGCCGCCCGTTGCCCGGATCCGTGGTGACGCCGGCTTTGCGGGCTACATCCGTGAATGTGCCGTTGCCCTCATTGCGCCATAGGGCGCAATCGCCCCAATAGCTGACGAAAAGATCGTCGTGGCCGTCATTATTGTAATCGCCCACGCAGCAGCCCTGCCCCCAACCCGTCCGTCCAATCCCCGCCTTCAGGGTGACGTCGGTGAACGTGCCGTCCCGGTTGTTCTTGTACAGGCGGCTGACGGGCGCCTGATCCGGCTTCCAATCCGCTTCGAAGCGGGTGCCGTTTACCAGGAAGATGTCGAGCCAGCCGTCGTTGTCATAGTCGAAGAAGGCGCATCCGCAGCCGGTGGTCTCCATCAGGAACTTGTTCTTCTGTTCCCCTCCAAAGACGGTCTTGGCCCGCAAACCCGCCTCCCGTGCCACGTTTACAAAGCGCACGCCTAAGGGCAGGCCCAGCATGAGCTGGTCGAAGGAGAATACCGGCACGCCGGCACACAATGACCGGATGAACCGGCGGCGCGGAATCGCGGTCCGTCCGTTAGTCATGACGACGAGGGGTCGGCTGGAGCATGGGTTAGAAGGATCGTCTGGAACGGCAATGGGCCATTCGAAGCCAGACGCGTAGTCATATTATGGCACCCCGATCCGTCGCAGTTCAACGCCCGGCCGCGAATCATGCTGCCGTTCGTCCTCGTTGGTCGCATCCGGGTTCAAACCTTGCCTTTGCGACCCCCTGGCCCCCTGCGCTAAATACCGCCGAGCGCACGTGTAACGCTTAATGTACGGATGTAACGTTATTGTAAGCATAACAAAATACATGATTTGTAACGTTTAACCGTAACAAACGCTCTTGGCACTTGTCCTGGCTCTAATAAAGATCTATTATTCAACCAATCAACGATAGCCGTGCAAAGAAAAGCACGCGCCTGGGTACCACAGAGTCAGAATGGCCCCAGGAAATGGTTAGTTTTGCATCAAAACAATGTGGTATTTGTCAACAACAGGGAGACGATTGATCATGCAAAGTTTGCGGAAAATGGCTTTGTTCGCCGTTTGCAGTTTTTTCGCGCTGGTCTGCTTTAGCGGAACTCTTAGCGCGCAACAGGTTTTCGGTAGCATTTTCGGAACCGTGACCGATCCCACCGGCGCCGCGGTGAACGGGGCCAAGGTCACCATCACTGAAACCACCAAGGGGACTTCTTCGGTGGTGAGCAGCAACGAGTCGGGCAACTATAACAAAGGCCAATTGATCCCTGGTACGTACCAGGTTTCGATTGAGGCCTCCGGATTTCAAAAGGCTGTTTCTACCCCTATTAGTGTCCAGGTCGACTTTGCGGCGCGCTACGACGTGGCCCTCAAGGTCGGTAATGTGACCCAGGAAGTGGAAGTAACGGCCGCCGCGCCCCTGCTTCAATCCGACCGCGCTGACGTTGCGCAAACCTTTACAGCTCAACAAATTGAAGAGCTGCCCAGCATCGGCCGCAACGCTCAGGCCATGGAACTCCTGAATCCCGGGACGGTTCGGTTGGGTTGGGCGCACGCTTCCGACGAGAATCCCCAAGGCAGCGTCCAGATGGAAGTGAACGGCCAGTTATTCAGCGCCATGGGCTACGAGCTGGACGGCACCACGAATCAGGACCCCATCCTGGGCATCATCGTGATCAACCCGACCTTCGATTCGCTGGCCGAAGTCAAGCAGGCCAACCAGAACTTCGACGCCGAATTTGAATATGTCGGCGGCGGAATTGCCACCTACTCCACGAAGTCCGGATCGAACGACTTCCACGGGGACGCGTTCGAGTATCTGCAAACCAATACCCCTGGTTTCACAGACTTCGCCCGTAACCCCTTCACCGGCGTCGCCCCGACCTACCACGACAACCAGTTTGGCGGATCGACCGGCGGACGTATTATAAAGGACAAACTGTTCTTCTTCGGTGACGCGCAGTTGAACCGGCAGTCGCAGGGCGGTTCGGTGCTCACCACCGTGCCCACCGCGGCCGAGCGCAACGGCGACCTGAGCGACTGGCTGGCGGCCAGCCCGAACTACCAGATTTACGACCCGAACACCGGCAACGCGGACGGCACGGGCCGTACGCCTTTCCCGGGCAACAAGATCCCGACTGCCATGATCAGCCCCCAGGCCGCGGCAATTATGGCGTATTTCCCCCTGCCGAACACTAATGTCGCCGGCACCACGTATACCAACAACTACAGCGCTAGCGGCGCGGTTGGCATCACCGGAAACCTCTGGAACACCCGGTGGGATTATTACTTGAACCAAAAGAACACCATTTTCGGCCGTTATAGCTACGCAGCCTACACCGAACAAGCTCCGGGAGCTTTCGGTCTGGAAGCCGGCGGTCCCACCATCGGCAACTACGCAGGCAACTCGAAGGGCCTGAATCAGAGTCTGGCAATCGGCTGGACATCGACGATCACCCCCACGCTGGTAAACGAATTCCGCGTTGGCTACATGCGGTATCACATCTTCGATGTTCCGAACGGCTACGGCACGGATCCAGCGACTACGGCCGGCATTCCGGGCCTGAACCTGGACACGACGTACACCTCCGGCATGCCGGCGTTTTACATCAACAACCCGACCGGACCCTCGGCTGAACTCGGATATGCTCTCGGCGTGAACCAGTGCAACTGCCCGCTGACGCAGACCGAGCGCCAGCTACAGTTCATCGACAATGTGAACAAGATCCACGGCAACCACAGCTTCAAGTTCGGCGCCGATCTTCGCTACGCCCAGAATCTCCGGGTACCCAGCGACACGCACCGCGCCGGCGAGCTAAACTTCAACAGCAGCAACACCGGCGATGTTCTTAGCGCCGGCGGCGGCACCAGTTACGGTCTGGGCCTGGCGAGCTTCCTGCTCGGCGATGTGTCTAGTTTCGGCCGCTACGTCAGCACCAGCACGAACGCCCAGGAACGCCAGCCCCGCTTCTTCTGGTATGGGCAGGATGAATGGCGCGTCAGCCCGAAGCTGACGGTTACCCTCGGCTTGCGGTGGGAAATGATCTTCCCCGAAAGCGTGAATGCGGCCGGCAACGGCGCCACGCTCGATCTGCAAAACGGCTTGATGTATGTTTTTGGCGTGGGCGGCGTGTCCGACCACGGCATCCAGACCATGAACTGGCACCTGCTGGCGCCCAGGGCGGGCATCGCTTACCAGATCGATCCCAAAACGGTCATTCGCGCCGGCTACGGCTGGTCGTATAACCTGGGAACATTTGGTTCCACCTTCGGTCATAATGTGACCCAGAACCCGCCAGTCCTGACCTATCAGAGCCCCAGCACTCCGGGTGGTGTAAACTTCCTTCCGGTGTTTACGCTGGCGCAGGGCCCGCCGGCTCCGCCGACCATCACCGTGGGTTCGAACGGGACTTTCCCGCTGCCGAACGGCATCAATCCGAAGTTCCGCCCGGATACGGTCACGGTACCGACGATCTACCAATACAATGTCACTCTCGAGCGGCAGGTAACGAACAAGATCGTGGTTTCCGGCGGCTATGTTGGAAACGCGGACCGGCATGGATTCATCGGCACGGGCCAGTCGGTGAACCCGAATGAGGCGATCTTCTATCCCGGACAAACCAACACGAACCTGGATCAGCCTTACTATAATTTGTACGGCTGGACGCAAGGTCTGTCTTACTACTGCAACTGCTCGAACGAGAACTACAATTCGTTCCAGGCAACGGCGAAAATCAATGCCTTGCAGGGTTGGACGGTGCAGGGGAATTACACCTACCAGCGCCAGTTCGGCGACGGTTGGGGCTACGATTCCAACTACTACTTCCTTTATGGCGGGATCGGACCGGTACCGGTGACGAGAGCTGAAGGCCAGGGCTATAACAATACCCTGCCGCGCAACCAGATCACGATCGCCCAGAACTACGACATACCGTTCGGCCATGGACGGAAGTACGGTTCCAGTTCCAGCCGCGCGGTGGACGCCGCCTTGGGCGGCTGGACGCTCAGCGGCATCACCACGTTCTATAGCGGTCTTCCGATGGAGCCGAGTTTGGAGAATTACGGAGCGAACACGCAGCCGAACGTAGGCCCGAACAACAGGCCCAATACCGGCAGCGGGGCGCTCTATCCTTCGACCCAGAACCGCAACCAGTGGATGACGGGCTGCCCGGACGGGGTTTGCACCACCGGTCCGTACCTGTTCCCCTCATCCAACACATTCGGCGACTACCCGATCAACACGCTGTATGGTCCGCATTTCATCAACCAGGATTTCTCGATCATGAAGAATTTCCGGATCACGGAAAGGGCTACCTTCGGTTTCCGCATGGATTCGACGAACTTCTTCAACCACACCGCCCTGGGCGGACCGAATACCGATGTGCAGAGTCCGCAGGTTGGACAGATCACCAGCATCGCATTCGGCGGCAACAACGGTTACGGCATGCGTAAGCTGCAATTCTCCGGAACCATCCGTTTCTAGAGAAAATCTCGGCGAACAACCAAAGGCCGGTGGAGCAAATGCTCCGCCGGCCTTTTTTGTTTCGTGGCGCACGCTTCAGCGTGCCGGCGGGACTTTTAAGTCCCGCTTCCGGCGGGACCTTTAGCCCCGCTACGGCGAACTGAAGTTCGCCGCTGCCCGCTGAAGCGTGCGCCACGGGCGTTCTGGGATAATATGTCAATGGAACGGCTGTTTGCCCTGCTTGCGTTGGCCGCATCCGCCGCACAGGCCCAGCCAGTCTCGTTCTATAAAGACGTGGCGCCCATCGTGTATCGCTCCTGCGCGCCGTGTCATCGTCCCGGCGAGCCGGGTCCGTTCCCGTTCCTCACCTACATCGACGTGCGAAAGCATGGCCCGCAGATTGTCTCGGTCATCAAGCGGCATTATATGCCGCCCTGGCTGCCGGAGGCGGGCTACGGCGATTTTCAGGAACAGCGGCGCCTGACGCCCGGCCAGATCCGAACCATCGAGGAATGGGTACGGCAAGGCATGCCGGCGGGCTTGCCGGCCGATGCGCCGCCCCTGCCGAAGTTCGTTCCCGGCTGGCAACTGGGCGAGCCGGATCTGGTAGTCGAGTCTCCCGCACCCTACCGGCTGCGCGCCGATGGCCCGGACGAATACTGGAACTTCGTGCTGCCCCTGAGCGGCACGGTTACGCGCTGGGTCAAAGCCATCGAAATCCGCCCCGGGAATCTACGCGCGGTACACCATGCCAACGTGCTCATCGATCGGACCCGTTCCGCGCGCATGCAGGAAAAGACGCCAGGCGCCGGCTTCGAGGGTATGGACCTGAATATCGAATCGGACGCCTTCGATCCGGATAGTCATTTTCTATTTTGGAAGCCCGGCGGGATTTCCTGGGTCGAGCCGCCCGGTATGGCCTGGCGCGCCGATCCCGGTACCGATCTGGTCCTCAATGTCCACATGCGGCCGACCGGCAAAGAGGAATGGGTGCAACCATCCATCGGTTTGTATTTCACCGATCGGCCGGCCACCAAATATCCCATGTTGGTGCAACTCGAAGACGACGGCGCGCTGGATATTCCAGCGGGCGCCACGGACTTCTTCGTCAGCGACGACTTTGTGGCGCCCATGGACATGGACCTGCTAGCAGTCTATCCGCACGCGCATTACCTGGGCCGATTGCTGGAAGGATACGCGACCTTGCCCGGCGGGACGCGCAAGTGGCTGATCCGTATTCCGGACTGGGACCCGAATTGGCAAGCCGTTTACCGCTACACGGAGCCCGTCTTTCTGCCCAAGGGAAGCGTGATTTCGATGCGCTACCATTACGACAATTCGACGGGCAATCCGCGCAATCCCAATCAACCTCCCCAGCGTGTGCGCGGCGGCAATCAGGCCACCGACGAGATGGCGCACCTCTGGCTGCAGGTTGTGCCGCGCGCCGCCGGGGATCGCCGCATGGAATTGCAGGAAGCCATCATGCGCCATCGCCTGGAAAAATATCCAGGGGAATTCACCGCGCAGTTCAACCTGGGCGCGCTCATGCTGGCCCGCGGCGACCGCGCAGACGCCGTCACTTACTTGCGGGGCGCGGTGGCGGCGCGGCCGGATCATCCCGTGGCGTTGAATACGCTGGGCGCGGCATTGCTTTCGGCTGGAAACTTGGAAGACGCGGCCGGATTATTCGCGCGCGCGCTAAAAGCGAATCCCCGTTACACCAACGCGCGCTATAACCTGGCCAGCGCCCAAGCCGAACAGCAACGCTGGGAACAGGCGGCAGCGGAATTCCGCAAAGTGCTCGCGGAGAATCCTGAAGACGCGGGAGCGCGGCAGCACCTGGGCGAAGTGCTACGCCTGTGGGGCGACCAGAACGCTAAGGCCGGCAGTCTCGAAGAAGCTGCCGCGCATTTGCGCGAGTCGCTGCAGTTCAGGGAGGACGATGCCCTGCTGCATAGCGATCTGGGCACGCTGCTGGCTCGCCTCGGCCGCATCCGGGAAGCCGTTCCCGAATTCGAAGCCGCGCTGCGCCTGGATCCGAATCTGGAGACGGCCAGGCACAATCTGCAGGCCGCGCGCGCCCGGCTGGAGCAGCCGGAGCGCTGACATGGGCCCGCTGCTGCTATTGTTTCTGCAGGTGAGCGCATACCAGTCGGGTGTGCAGGCTTATAGCGAGCACCGCTTCGCGGAGGCCATTCCATTTTTCGAGAAGGCCGCGGCCGGCGGTTCGCAGGCGCTGGTCGCGCAGTTCATGCTCGGGAATGCCTGTTTGCAGGCGCACCAGAACGATCGGGCCGTGCAGGCCTTCGGTAAACTGATGCAAGCCGCACCCGATTCAGCGGCGGCGCATCTGGTGACCGCCGGCATGATGCTGCGCGCGAAGATGCCGCGGGACGCCGCCATCGAAGCCGGCCGCGCCCTGGCGCTCGATTCGCATACGCCGCAGGCACACTACATTCTCGGCCTGGCGGCTCTGAGCCTGGGCGACGACGGCAAGGCGGCCGCCGAGTTTCAACAGGAAATCGCGGGCAATCCCAGCTTCTTTCTGGCCTATTATCGTCTCGGGGACGCGCTTGCGAATCGCGGCGCTTGGGATGATGCGATTCCGGTTCTGGAGCGCGCTATCTGGTTGAATCCCAATCACAGCGGGCCCTACGCGCTGATCGGTAAGGCATACCTGAAGCGCGGCGACCTGGGTGACGCGGAGGCCGCCCTGCGCCATGCACTCCAGATGGACCCGCAAGACCAGGCCATCCGCCAACTGCTCGAACAGGTTTCCAAGCCGTTGGCAGTCCCGGATCCCAAGCCGCCCGCTCCCCCGGTGAGCGGGCGTAAGGAGTACCTGGCGGGCCAGATCCAGCAAGCCATTCCGCTGCTCGAGAAAGCCCGGACCGCCGGCGCCCACGGCAACGAGTTCTTTTTCATGCTGGGGAACAGCTACCTGCAAGCGCATCAAATCCCCAAGGCCCGTGCCGCATTTGCCGATCTGTACGGCGTGCCGCGCGAATCCGGTGCGGCCCGTTTATTCACCGCCCAGATGCTGATGCGTTTGGAATTCGAAGACGATGCCCAAGCCGAGTTGGAAGCCGCCCTGGCGCACGAGCCGAAGCTCCCGGAAGCGCATTTCATGCTGGGCGAAATCGCCATCTACCGCGCCCAGATTGAACGCGCCGTGGACGAACTCAACCGCGAAATCGCGCTCAACCCCGGTTTTGCGATGGCCTACTACCGATTGGGCGACGCTTACACGCGGCGCGAGGATTGGGAACATGCCGTGCCTCCGCTACAGCGCGCCGTATGGCTCGATCCCACGTACAGCGGGCCATACATCCTGTTGGGCAAGACCTATCAGAAGCAAGGCGACCTGCCGGAAGCCGAACGTATGCTGCGCCGCGCCCTGCAAATGGACCCCAAGAATGCTTCGGCGCACTATCTTCTGGGCCGCACTTTGATCCAGTCGGGTCACCCGGAAGAAGGCAAGAAGCTGCTGCAGCGATGGGAAGAGCTACGACGGGAATCGGGCCAATAATAAGAAATCACTAACCTTACGCGTACCCTGGCGTCTCACCATTGAGGATCTACAAATGCGTGTTTTGCTCCAGGACTCCATCTTCGCCTTCCGGCAGTTGCGCAAGAGTCCAGGCTTCGCGATCACCGCGATTCTCTCGCTGGCACTGGGCATTGGGGCCACCACGGCTGTCTTCAGCGTGGTTTACGGCGTCCTGATGAATCCGTATCCGTACAAGGACCCGGACCGCATGGTGCACCTGGTGCTCAAAGACAAAGCCGGCAATAAGCATTGGCCGGGATTGACCGGCCCCCAGATTCGCCAACTCCGCGAGGCCCGATCGATCGAAAGCGTGGTGGGCGAGAATGGGTGGAACCTCACCACCACCGATGAAGATCTTCCGGAAGATGTGTCCGCCGACTATTTGACGCCCAATGCCACTACGCATTTCGGCGTGCCGGCGTTGATCGGCCGCGGCTTCATCCCTTCCGACGCGCCTTTCGGCCAGGATCCACAGCCGGTGGTGGTGCTCGGCTTTAAGTACTGGCAGCGGCATTACGCCGCCAACCCTCAGGTGGTCGGTCGGACGCTGCAGCTTGTCCACAAGACCTACACCATAATCGGCGTGATGCCCTCGCGCTTCACCTGGGGCGATGGAGATGTCTACCTGCCGCTCAAGCTGAATAACGATCCGACGGCGGAATTCGGCGCACACTTGCGGCTCAAACCCGGCGTCAGCCGCGCCACCGCCAATGCCGAGCTGCAGTCGTTGCTCCAGCAGTTCGCCAAGGACACGCCTGCGCATTTTCCGGCGACGTTCCATGTCGCGCTGCAGGGGCTGAACGATCAGTTCGTGGAGCGGCTTGGCGCCACTCTTTTTCTGCTTTTCGGGGCCGTCGGGCTGCTGTTGGCGATCGGCTGCGGGAATGTCTCCATCCTGCTGCTGGCTCGCGGCACCGCGCGCCAGCACGAGCTGGCGGTTCGCGGAGCGATGGGCGCCGGCCGTGGCCGCATCGTGCGCCAATTGTTGACGGAGTCGCTGCAACTCGCGATCGCCGGAGCCGTGCTCGGCGCGCTGCTGGCTTACCAGGGCGTGCATCTGATCGTAAAATGGCTGCCCGAGAATTCTTTTCCTCACGAAGCCGCCATTGGGATCAACTTGCCGGTGCTGGCCTTCAGCGTCGCGCTGGCGCTTGCTACGGGCGTGCTCTTCGGCCTGTCGCCGGCGCTGCATTTGTCGCGTCCGGATCTGGCCGGCATTATGCAGGCCAGCACGCGCCGCATGACTGCCGGAGTGCGAGGCAAGCGCATCCATGGCCTCTTGGTCGCAGCCCAGGTGGCGCTCACGCTATTGCTGCTGGCGAGCGCGGGCGGCGCCATTCGCGGATTCGTCCGCCTGATGCATACCAGCCTCGGCTACGATCCGCACAACACCATGTCGGCCCCCATTCCCGTACACGACAACACCTACATGACCTGGGAAAGCCGGGCGCAATTCTTCGAGCAGCTCCGCGCGCGGATCGCCGCGATGCCGGAAGTCGTTTCCGCCGGTATATCCACTAACGCGACGCCGCCCAGCAACGGCTGGAACACCCATTTCGAGATTCTGGGCAAACCCGTGCCGGAAGAGCGGGAACTGCGGACGAACTTCGTCAGCCCGGAGTATTTCACGGTGTTGCGGATTCCCCTGGTGCAGGGCCGCATGTTCGACCATGCGGAAACCATGCGCGGCGCGCGGTTGGCGCTGGTCAATCAGACCATGGCCCAACAGTATTGGCCTCAGGGAGGACTCCTGGGACAGCAGGTTCGCGTGCCGCAACTCAAAAGCGAGCCGCCTTATTCTCCCGCCGCTGCCGATAGCGACGGCTGGCTTCAAATCGTGGGTGTGGTCGCGGATGCGCGTGACGACGGTCTGCGGGAGCCGGTGAAGCCGGCCATCTATGTGCCCTATACGATGAAGATGCCGATGTTCACCCAGATCCTGGTGCGCACGCACGTGGAGCCGCTGAGCGTGTTGCGGGCGGTGCGCGCGCAAGTGCATGCCGTGAATGCCGATCAGCAGGTGATGGGGAATGTGCGCAATCTCGAGCAATGGATCTCCACCCAGCCGGAGTGGGCGCAAGAACGGCTGGTGGCCACATTGTTCGGCGTTTTCGCTTTGCTGGCCATGCTGTTGTCGGTCTTCGGCCTGTATAGCGTGGTGTCCTATATCGTGGCTCAGCGGACGAACGAGTTCGGCATCCGCATGGCGTTGGGCGCCGGCCGGACACATGTGCTCCGGCTGGTGTTCGCATCCACCGCGCTTAGCGTGGGGGGCGGCATGGTGACCGGGGTCGTGCTCAGCCTGGCGTTGAAGGGCGTGCTGGGCCGCTGGGCGGAAGGCAGTTCCATGGATGCCGGCATTGTGCTGGCCGTGGCCGCGCTCCTGGCCACCGCCGCGACGGTGGCCTGTATGCTGCCGGCTTACCGGGCTTCCGCGATCGATCCGGCCATCGCTTTGCGCTACGAATGAACGCCACGTGGCGCACGCTTCAGCGTGCAGCGGCGAACTTCAGTTCGCCGTCGCGGGACTTACAAGTCTCGCCGGCCACGGGTTGGGGCTTGATCACTATTGCTTGGACGTGTCCGGCCAATGATCCAACAGCGATTTCGCTTCCGGATATTTGACTTGCGCGTATTGCAATTTGACCTTGGCCTCGTCGCTCAGTTTGCCCTGGTTCACCAGGACGCTGCCTAGCACGAAGTTGGCGCTGAACGAATTGCCGTGCAGAGCCATCGCCTGGCGCGCCACGGTCTCGGCCTCCCCGAACCGGTTCTGTCCGCTGAGCAGCGTGGCCAGATTGGTAAATACGACAACGTGCTCCGGATTCGAGTCGATCAGGCGCCGGAATACACGCTCTGCTTCATCCGCGTGGCCGGCGGCGCTCAATTCCAGAGCCAGGTTATTCCAAGCCTGAAAATACAAGGGATCGACGGCCACAGCCTGCCGGTACTTCGCGATGGCTTCGCGATGCTGTTTCTTCTGCGCCAAACGCTCGGCTTTGGCCGCCGCTTTGCGCGCCGCGGGTAAGGGCTGGTGCGGGGAGACGCGATGGGCGGCGACGGTCGGGTCGTCGCGTTCCTCGAAAGTTTGCGGCCGCGGCTGGGGCGCGGGCCGGATGGGAGCGTGGCCCATCTCGCTGACGGCAGTCAGTTGGCGCGTAATCCCCGGGTCGATGCCCTGCGCAATCAGCGCTTGCGCCATCAGCGGAATGCCCGGGATCATCGACGAAAAGCCTCGCATTCTCAGGCCTCCCATGGGATTCAGCGCGAACTAATTGTGAGTGGATGGCTCCGGCCAATTATGCAACAGCTTCTTGGCTTCCGGATATTTCAATTCGGCGTACTCCAGCTTGGTCTTGGCCTCCTCGTTGAATTTGCCCTCGTTAACCAGCGCGGTACCCAGAATATAGTTGGCGCAGAACGAGTAGCCGTGCTTTTTCACCGCCAGGCGCGCTACTTCCTCCGCGTCGCCATACCGCTTTTCGCCGCTGAGCAGCGAGGCCAGGTTTGCAAAAACCACCACGTGCTCCGGGTTAGTTTTGAGCAGGCGCCGCAGGATCTCTTCCGCTTCATCATTCTTGCCGGCCGCCTTCAACTGCAGCGCGAGGTTGTTCCAGGCTTGAAAGTACAGAGGATCGAGAGCCACGGCCTCCCTGTATTTCGCGATGGCTGCATCGGTCTGTTTCTTCTTGGCCAGACGCTCGGCCTGATCGGCAATCTTCGCCACCTCGCGCAAAGGCTCGTGCAATGGAACCGGGTGCGCGGCGACCGTCGGATCGTCGTCTTTTTCGAAGGTTGCCAGGGGAGGGCCTTCCGGCCCGTTGGTTTTATGTCCCAGTTCGCTGACCGAGGCCATCTCCAGCGAGGTCCACGGATCGATGCCCGCACTCTGCGCCGCCAATGCCGCCGCCATGAGCAGGCTTCCCAGGATCAATGCCAAAACATGTCGCATTTGGGTTCTCCCGGCTCTATTGTACTCTGTCTTTTTGGGCCGTGTCCTTCTTTTGCAGCATCCTGCCCAGTTCGGCTTCTTTCGTCTGCTTCACCCGCTCGCCCTTCGCGAAAGCCTCCTTGCTGCCTTCCAAGTCCCCTTTTTGCCGCAGTAGCTGGCCCAGGGTATTGTAAGGTCCCGGATCGTCCGGGTCTAACTGGATCGCCTTGCGCAACGCGGCCTCGGCGCCCTCGCGATCCCCCTTCTGCTTCAGCGCGGTTCCCAGCATGAAGTACGCCTGGCCGTAATCCGGACGCAAGGCGATGGCTGCCTGCATTTCCTTGGCGGCTTCGTCGAAGTCTCCGGTTTGCCAGTGCGCGATGCCCAGCGTGTAGTGCGCCTCGGCCAGGCTGGGGTCGAGCTCCAGCGCCCGCCGCAGCTCACCCTTCGCAGCCTCGATATCGTCCTTGTTCTTCAACGCGACGCCCAAGTCGTAGTGCGCGCCGGCCAGGTCGGGCTCGCGCCTGACGGCTTCACGTAGTTGTTCCACCGCTTTGTCCGGGTCACCCTTCTGGATGTAGGCAAAACCTAAGTTGACGCGCGCCATATTGTAGGATGGGTCGGCATCCAGGATCTTCTTGAATTGCGCAATGCCGTCGTCCGCGCGGCGGGTTTTTACTAGCGTGGTGCCCAGGTTGTTGCGCGCGTCCGGATCGGTGGGATTCAGGTCGACGGCGTGCTGATAAGCCTCGACGGCCGCGCCCAGGTCGCCCGTGTTCTGCAATACCACCCCGAGTGCGTTCCAGGCTTCCCAATGTCTGGCGTCCGCAGATACCGCGGCTTTCAAATGGGGAAGGGCCGCCGCGTCTTCACCCTGCGACTTCAGCACCTCGCCCAGCCGGTACTGGTAATCGAAGTTACCCGGATCGAGCGCGGCGGCGCTTTGCAGATGGGGAATGCTCAAGCCGGGATTGTTCTCCAACCAATACGCGGCGCCCAGATGGTACTGTGCCGGCGCACACTTGGGATCCAGCTCCAAGGCATGCTGAAGGCTCGCGATGGCCTCATCGCGACGGCCCAGGACCGCCAGCAGAAAGCCCACTTCGTCCTGAAGTAGCGCGGATTTGGAATCGAGGCTGGCGGCCTCTTGATAGGCCGCGAGTGCGCCCGCGGCGTCGCCTCTTGCCTTCAACGCCGCGCCGCGGTCCACCAGATCCTGTAACGAATCCGCGGTGGGCGCCGCCGTGCACAGTGCCAGCACTAGAGCCAGGAATCGCACTCGCTCTATTATACTGGACGATAGGGAAGGGGACCCGGGAAAACGCTGTCACCTCGGTTCGGAAATTGTTACTGTCGCCCCACTTTGATAATGTCCCCTTATGGCCTCGTTAGAAATGTCCCCTAAGCTAAAGATCTCCTGAGGAGGTTTTAGCTGGGAAGGACATGGATGAGCAAGCGAGAGTTGCGGCGGGT
>Ga0187871_10002219_pt1 | contig 16054 bp, 16 predicted proteins | sample June2016WEW_16_1_FD_132988 | JGI IMG/M metagenome (GOLD analysis project Ga0187871, IMG submission 132988) | Peatland microbial communities from SPRUCE experiment site at the Marcell Experimental Forest, Minnesota, USA - June2016WEW_16_10 | ecosystem: Environmental > Terrestrial > Soil >... | reverse complement strand
GTACGTCCTTCTGCATAATACACGTTGCAGAAGTGTACGTCCTTTTTTGGTCCTGCCGCTGAAAACTTCACATGGACCGGGGCACCGCTCAACCAGGGCCTCCGCTGTGAGAAATCCGGGTTAGCCATTCATCATTCATAATGTTCATAAAACGTGAAGGCGACATCAGTCGCTGAGGTCCATCTGTACACCTGGTGTCATCAAGATCAATGCCCTAAATGGGGACGGAACGCCACCAGAGATTACCATACGAACCCAATCTGATCCTTTGTTTTCAATAAAAGCTCCGCAATGCAACGCGAAATCGGGAAAACCGCCCTTGGTTGCAGGCGCCCCGCGGCCCGGATTCCCGCCACGCCTGCGGTACCATGGAGGCTATGAGTCCGAATCAGCCGGGGCAGCCGCCCAAGTTGCCCATTCCTGGTGTGAAAAATCTGATCGCGGTAGGCTCCGGCAAAGGCGGCGTCGGAAAAACCACCGTGGCGGTGAACCTGGCCGTGGCGTTCGCCAAACTGGGCCACCCCACCGGCCTGATGGATGCCGACGTCTACGGCCCCAACGTCCCGCTGATGATGGGCATCAATCGCACCCCCATGGCCTACGGCGAGCGCATCCAGCCCCTCGATCAATTCGGCGTGAAGCTGATGTCCATGGGCTTCCTGAATCCCGGCGACAAGCCCCTGGTCTGGCGCGGCCCCATGCTGCACAGCGTCATCCAGCAGTTTCTGCGCGGCGTGGATTGGGGCGAGCTCGACTACCTGGTGATCGACCTGCCCCCCGGCACCGGCGACGTGCAGCTCACCCTCATCCAGACCGCGCCCATCACCGGCGCCATCGTGGTCACCACGCCGTCCGACGTTTCGCTCGAAGACGCGCGCAAGGCCGTGCATATGTTCCATCAGGTGCGAGTGCCGATCCTGGGCATCGTCGAGAACATGAGTTACCTGGTCTGCCCGCACTGCCAGGAGCGCATCGATGTGTTCAGCTATGGCGGCGGCCGGCGCACCGCCGCCGAGATGAAGGTGCATTTCCTGGGCGAGCTGCCGCTCAATCCGGCGGTGCGCGTGGGAGGCGATAGCGGCAAGCCCATCGCGCTTGACCAGGACCCGCGGGGGCCGGGCGCCGGCTTCCTGGAACTGGCGCGCAAGACCATCGCCCGCATCGAAGAGATCGGCCCGCTGGAAGGCCCGCGCATCGAAATCACCGACTAATGGAGGGCGGGCTTCAGCCCGCGCGGGGCTTGAGCCCCGCAAGAACTAACTATGGACCTGACCCGCCGCACCCTAATAACCTCCCTCACCCTCGCGACCGGTGCCTTGGCCGCGCCGCCCACGTTCGAATTGGAAGAAGCCACCGTCGCCGATCTGCAGAAGCGCATGACCGCGGGCAGCCTAACCGCGCACGCGCTCACCGGGCTCTATCTGGACCGTATCGCTGCCATCGACAAGCGCGGCCCCGCGCTTAACACGGTGATTGAACTCAACCCCGACGCCCCGTCGATCGCCGCCGCCCTGGATGCCGAGCGCAAAGCCAAAGGTGCGCGCGGCCCCTTGCACGGCATCCCCGTCCTGATCAAGGACAACATCGACACCGCCGACCGCATGATGACCACCGCCGGCTCGCTGGCCCTGCTCGGTTCCATTGCGGCGCGAGATTCAGCCGTGGCCGAGCGCCTGCGCGCGGCCGGCGCTGTGATTCTGGGCAAGACTAACCTCAGCGAATGGGCCAATTTCCGTTCCAGCCATTCCACCAGCGGCTGGAGTGGACGCGGCGGCCTTACCCGCAACCCCTACGCGCTCGACCGCAATGCCTGCGGCTCCAGCTCCGGATCGGGAGCGGCTGTCTCCGCCAACCTGTGCGCGCTGGCCATCGGCACGGAAACCGACGGCTCCATCGTGTGCCCGGCTTCGACCAACGGCGTGGTCGGGATCAAGCCGACACTCGGCCTCATTCCCGCCACCGGCATCATTCCCATCGCACACTCGCAGGACACCGCCGGACCGATGGCCCGCACGGTCGCCGATGCGGCCATCCTGCTGGGCGCGCTCACCGGCGCAGATTACACCAAGTCGCTCGACCCCAACGGCCTGCGTGGCGCACGCATCGGTGTGGCCCGTGACAAATTCTTCGGCTTCAGCGAAGAGACCGACCGGGTGATGGAAGCGGCCATCGCGGAGATGAAACGGCGCGGCGCGGAGGTCGTCGATCCGGCCGATATCCCCACCGCCGGCAAGTTCGACGATTCCGAATCCGAAGTCCTAAGCTACGAGTTCAAGAACGATTTGAATCTGTACCTCGGCGCGCTGGGACCCAAGGCGCCCGTGCATTCGCTCGCCGACGTGATCGCTTTCAACGAAAGCCATCGCGCGCAGGAAATGCCCTACTTCGGCCAGGACCTCATGATCAAGGCGCAGGCCAAAGGTCCGCTTACCAGCAAAGAATATCTCGACGCGCTCGAAAAGGACCACCGGCTCTCGCGCACCGAAGGCATCGACGCGGTGATGAGCAAGCATCGCCTGGATGCCCTGGTCGCGCCCACCGCCGGTCCGGCCTGGTGTACCGACTTGATCAACGGAGACCATGATCCGGGAGGCAGTTCCACGCCCGCCGCCGTCGCCGGCTATCCGAATATCAATGTCCCCGCGGGCTATGCTTTCGGACTGCCGGTGGGCATCTCCTTCTTCGGCGCGGCGAATTCGGAGGCTCTGCTGATTAAGGTGGCGTACGCTTTCGAGCAGGCTACGCGGCATCGGCGCGCGCCGCAGTTCCTCCCGCGCATCGCGTGATGCACGTTGATGCACTTTCTGATGCTATAATGCATCCATGAAGAACGGGACGAAGAACGGAACGCGCCGGACGACACTCACCCTTCCGATCGAAGCGCTCACAGCGGCTGAGCGCATTGCCGAAAAGCGAAAGGTCACCCTCAGCGTGGTCGTTTCCGAAGCGCTCGAGAAAAACCTGCACGCCGAGGCCCAAGCCAAGCGCGAGGGCGAACGGCGAGTGAAAGCGTGGGAGGCCTATTGTAAATCCCACTCCCAATTGACCGATGAAGAGAGGCTCGTGCTCGATGGTATCATCATGGAGCCGGTGGACGAATAGACTTGATCGATGCACCTCCTGGCCCCTACCTTTTCGACACGAGCGCCGATAGTTGGTTGAGAGATTCACCCAATCCCACTGTCCGGCAATGGCTGGCCGCCTATCTGGCGCAACATCTCATGCACGTCTCTGCGATCACTGTGATGGAGCGGCTTAGGGGCTACGCCCTGCTCCTCACACGGGTCGCGCCCGAACAACGAGCCGAAATCGAGTTAGCGCGGCAGACCTATCTCGATACGCCTGCGAAGGTGTGGCCGGTCGATGCCACCGTTGCCTTGCACGCTGCGGAACTGAGCGTGTTGTTGCCTCGACCGCCCACGCCGCTAAAGCGCTCGCACCGGGTCGCCGAGGTGCGCCAGGAAAGACTGTTCCGCTGGCGCTGCGACATCCTGATCGCCGCGACCGCGCTGGTCGCCGCAATGCCCCTGGTCCACCACAACCCGCGCGACTTCGAGACCATCCGCATGGCTATCGAAACCTCGCCCGAGCGATTTCCTACCCTCGGCCCCTTGAACCTCGTGAGCGTCCTGCGCCTTGCGGTCTGATACGATCTCGTCATGCGTTGTACCACGCTATCCGCCCTGTTGATCGCGGCCGCGGCAATCGCCTCCGCGCAGCCGTCCGCAAACCCAAGGCCGCCCGTTATCGATGTTCACGTCCACACCTTCGGCGGCATTCCCGGAGTCGGGCCGATGTGCCCTTTCAACCCGCAGTTCCTGGCGGCGGACCCGAGCGTCAAAGCCGACCCGATCGGTTGGGCCAAACAGGATTGCACCGATCTGCTGGAGCCCTCCAAGACTCCCGAGGAATACATGAAAGCCGTCCTCGCCGAATACGAGCGGCTGAATGTCACGGCCGTCGTCATGGGTGACCAGAAGTCCGTGCAGAAGTGGAAGGACGCGGCGCCCGGCCGGATCATTCCGGGAACGTCTTTCGAGGACGGTATGAGCGCAGGGAAATACCTCCCCGTCGAGGAGTTGCGAACCGCCTTCACCAAGGGCGGATTCAAGGTGATGGGTGAGGTGGGATTGCAGTACCAGGGTCTCTCACCCAGCGATCCCTCGGTGGACGCCTATTTCGCCCTTGCCGAGGAACTGGACATTCCAGTGGGCATCCACATGGGCACCGGAGGGTCCGGCCGCGCCAACATCACCATGCCGAAATTCCGCGGCTCCATGGGCAATCCGCTCCTGCTCGAGGACCTGGTGGCCCGCCATCCCAAGCTGCGCGTGTGGATCATGCACGCAGGCTATCCCATGATCGACCAGCTACTGACTCTTCTCCAGGCCAACGCCTACGTGTATGTCGACGTTGCGGGACTCATCTGGAGCTACCCGTTAAAGGAAGTCCATAACTACATCCAGCGCATCGTGGAAGCAGGCTTTGAAGACCGCGTCATGTTCGGGACCGACCAACTGGTCTGGCCCAAGCTGATGGCCGCGTCAATTAGCGTGATCGAGGGCGCAACGTATCTTTCGCCGCAGCAAAAACGCGACATCCTCTACAACAACGCCGCGCGTTTCCTGCGGCTGGACAAGGTGGACAAGAAATAGCGGTCACCGGCCGAGGAGCGTGCGTAGGCGGTCGCGCCAGGAATAACGCAGGACCGTGTGCCGGTTTATGCCTTGCCGCGCCCAGCCGTCCGGCGAATGTTCCGCAGCGCCGGTCCGCCGGAAGAATGCCGTACGCACGACCACTTCTTCCAGCACTACCGGCGGTTCCTTCCTGAGAAAATCGAATATCTCATAAACCGAAGGAATCTGGACATCGTCCACCACCAGCCATCCTCCCAGCCTGATCCATGGAAAAAGATAGGCGAACTCGATCTGCGGCAGCGGATAGGCATGCGGACCGTCCAGCAGCACCAAGTCGAGTTCGCCTTCAAACCGGTATCGAGGCAGAGTATCCTTCGTCTCACCCTCGACAAAGGTCACTTTTCCGGTGCGAAGATCGCTCTGTTTTCGAAGTTCGGAAATAGTCCGGTCCTTGCCATCGATGGCAAAAGCCGCGTGGCGATCGCTTGCATGAGACAGAACGATGGTGCTGCCGCCGCACCCTGTTTCAGCGGTGGATCGGAAAGGACCGCGCTTCAGGATCGCGGACAGCGCCATCGGGCTCATCGCATCCCATGGATGAAAACCGCTGGCCCGCTTTACTAAGTCCAAATCCTGCATCCATTCGAGTATGCGTCACGTTGACGCTGCACCCAACCCCTGTTCGGATTGATCGGCGTTGATCTGTGTTCATCCTAAATCCGGCAGTTCGGGACCGCGAGTCGCCCGAAAGGCGTTTGAGCGGAGCAACTTTCAACTGCTCCGCAGATTCACCTTCCGGGTGAGAACTGCGCGCGCCTGCTCCGCAGGCGGGCAGACCACAAAAAACGATGGTCTGCCCCACAGGAGCTTGCTTAAGACGTCCCTGCAACTGCCGGATTTGGGTTCATAGTCGGCCATCGCCGCGGTTGCATTCGGCGAACAAAATCGGCATCCTTCCCCAGGAGCAGGACGCCGAAATATTCAGTCGCTCCCTTCGGACGGCGCCATACCTGTAGCCCCCCTGCCGCGGCTCGTGACGCGCCGCCTACTCGAACTGGCGCTTGAACTCCGCAAACTGCCGCTTCAAATCCGCGACCTCCGCCTCCAGACGATCCACTGTGGCCTGCAACCGGGCGATCGTGTCGTCGCGGTTCTCGCGCACAGCAGGGCTCGAAGGCGCCGCCGCTGCCACTGGCACTGCCGGCGGCTCGCCCGAAAGCAAATGCGCATAGCGCACTTCCTTATATCCCACCTGCCGCGACAACCTGGCCACCAGCGGTTCGGGCTCCCATTCCATCAGACGGATAAGGCAGGCATCCACGGCTTCCAAGTCGTCGAACTGGTAGAGCCGGTCGGTGCGCGAGCGCAATTCACCGGCGGTCTGCGGCCCGCGCAACATCAGCACGCAAAGCACCGCGGCTTCCCGGCGGCCCAGGTTGATGACCTCCGACAATCGGTGCGAATGCTTGGGCACCCGCATATCGTGGCCGCTGAGGCGCACTGCCAGCCCCTTGGCCCGCAATCCGGCCAGCGCCGTCTCAACCGTATCTTCGTCGTACGAGACCACCGGCTCGCGGTTGGATTTCTGGTTGCAAGCGTTCACCAGCGCGTTCAGCGAGAGCGGGTAATATTCGGGCGTCGAGACCTCTTTTTCCATGAGCGCGCCCAGCACTCGCACTTCAACGTCGTCCAGTTGGATGCCCATGCGCCTAACCCTGGCTGGCGGCCCTGGCCTGCGCCAACCCCAGCAAGCGGTTCTCGAAGGTAAAGTCCGGCTGCGGAAAGCGCCCATTGCGATGGCGCAGGTACCACCGCCAGGTCTCCTTCAGACCTTCTTCGAACGGTGTGGGACGCACACCCAGAATGCGCGCCACCTTGCCCATCTTTTCGGTGATGGGCGGTATGTCGAAATACACGCCAAAGTAGGCGGGATCGCCCATCGGATTGCCGCCCGTGCGCAAAATGGCCTCGCGCGGGATGCGCACCAGTTGGCAAGGTTTGCTCGCGGCGCCGGCCAGCGACTGCACCACTTCCGCCTGCGTCAACGCACGGGAATCGCCGATATTGAACGCCTCTCCGTCCGCGTTGGGCACTTCCATGGCGCGGATCATGGCCCGCACCAGGTCCTTCACGTAAACGAACTGCATCAGGCGGTGGCCGTCGCCCGGAATGATGATCGGGCGCGCCAGGCGCATGCGGTCCCAAAAGAAGGCTTCCCGGTAGAACGGATTGCCCGGCCCGTAAATGAATGGCGGCCGGAAAGTGACCACTGGAAGCCCGTGCCGCTGATGCAGGCGGAACAGCATCCGCTCCGTCATGGCCTTATTGCGGACGTAGGGATCCGGGTGGTTGTCCGGCGCCAGCGCGTCGCCTTCATAGTGGTTCAGGCCGTCGCCGTAGGCCGCGACGCTAGACATGAAAATGTAGCGCGACAGGCGGTCGCCGCAGGCCCGCACGGTGGCCTGCACCTGCGCCGCGGTGGTGCCGCGCTCCCAATCGTAGACGTTGTCGTAAACCACGTCGAAGCGCCGCTCATCCAGCGCTTGCTGGACCGATTCGGCGTCGTTGCGGTCCGCCATCAGGTTCTCGACGCGCCGCGCCAGACCGTGCTCCGGCTTGCGGTGCATTACGGCTACATCGTGGCCGGCATCGCACAATTCCTTGACGAGCTGCCGGCCGATGAACGAGGTACCGCCGATGACTAGAACCTTCATAAGTGGGTGCCCGGCGCCGAGTGCTGGATTCTGGTGATCACTTAGTCGTAGTATTCCAATCCGAGGTGGGTGATCAGGTCTTCGCCCCGCATCCAGCGCAGGGTGTTCTTCAGCTTCATCAATTGGATGAAGATATCATGCTCGGGATACAACTCGGGCGCATGCATGGGCGCCTTGAAATAGAAGGACAGCCACTCCTGGATGCCCCGCATGCCGGCGCGCTGCGCCAGGTCGCTGAACAGTACCAGGTCGAGCACCAGCGGCGCCGCCAGAATCGAATCGCGGCACAGGAAGTCGATCTTGATTTGCATCGGGTAGCCCAGCCAGCCGAAGATATCGATGTTATCCCAGCCTTCCTTGGCGTCGCCCCGCGGCGGGTAATAGTTGATGCGCACCTTGTGATAGAAGTCTTTGTAAAGATCCGGATAAAGGTCCGCCTGCAGGATCTGTTGGAGCGCTTCCATCTTGGTTTCTTCCTTGGATTTGAAAGAACCCGGATCGTCCAGCACCTCACCGTCGCGGTTCCCCAGGATGTTGGTCGAGAACCAGCCGTTCAGTCCCAACATACGCGATTTCAGTCCCGGCGCGATCAGCGTCTTCATGAACGTCTGGCCGGTCTTGAAATCCTTGCCGCAAATAGGCACTTGATGTTCGCGCGCCAACTGCAGCAGCGCCGGCGTATCCGTGGTCAGGTGCGGCGCGCCATTGGCGTAAGGGACGCCCATCTTCAGCGCGGCATACGCGTAGATCTGGCTGGGGGAGATTTCGGGATCGTTCTTCTGCAGGCCGCACTCGAAGTCGGCCAGCGTTTGGTGCACCGCGGCGGGCCGGTGAAAGACTTCCGTGGAACCGCACCATATCATGGCCAGGCGCGCCGCGCCGGTGGACTCGCGGAAGCCGCGAATGTCGTCCATCAGCATTTGGGCATGATCCATCTTGGACGCCTCGGGCTTCTTGTTCGGCCCGTCGATGCGGCGCACGTACTCGTGATCGAAGACCGCGGTCATCGGCCGGATCGCGCACAATGGCTCGCGGACTTGTTCCAGCAGCGACTTCTCCAGCACGCCCGCCTTCTCCGCGGCTTCATAACAGTTGTCGGGATAGATGTCCCAAGCCCCGAAAACCAGGTCTTCCAGGCTGGCAAGGGGAACGAAGTCCTTGATGCGGGGGCTGCGGCCCTCGGTGCGCTTTCCGAGGCGGATGGTGGCCATCTGGGTGACCGAGCCTATGGGCTTGGCGAGGTTGCGCTTGATGGCTTCCACGCCGGCGATGAAGGTGGTGGTGACCGCGCCCATGCCGGCGATCAACACGCCGAGCTTCCCTTCCGCCGGTGCGATGGTGGCGTTCTCTTTTTCTGGCAAATGCTTCACTCCTTTCAATTTAGGCACCCTTCGGGCGCGCCTGAAACATGCGGATCCGAAGGGTCCCCCGGGTGGCTAAAGGGGGGCTGCCTGGCCGCACATCGGCTAAGCTGCCGGTGCGGGGCGAAATGTTATAATACCAACTCGATGCGAGACCGTGCGACGGCATCTTTAACCACCGTCATTGTCGACGACGAACAACTGGCTTGCGACGAGTTGGCGTACCTGCTGCGCGACTTCCCGGAAGTGGAGGTGGTGGCCACCGGCCGCAACGGCCTGGAGGCCGTGCAGTTGATCCGCAAGGCCGAGCCGGACCTGGTTTTCATGGACGTTCACATGCCCGGCCAGGATGGCATGTCGGTGGTGCGCGACCTGCGCGAGTCCGGCATGGACCTGCCACATTTTATCTTTGTTACAGCTTACGATCAGTATGCCGTGGAGGCTTTCCGCCTGGAGGCCATGGACTACCTGCTCAAGCCAGTGGACAAGGCGCGCCTGGCGGAGACCATCGATCGCGCGCGGCGGTCGGCACAGGAGAAGAAGGCGCTAACGCCGGAATCCCCCACGCCGCTGGCGTCCTCGTCGCCCCCGCACCGCACCAAGCTGCTGATCCGCAACGCCAACCGCAACTTCATCGTGGATGCGCAGGATGTGATCTACGCCACCATCGACAACGGGATGATCACGCTGGTGGCCACCAACGTGGAGGGGCATTCCAACTACCGCACCATCGAAGATCTGCAAGCCAACCTCGACAAGGACACCTTCTGGCGGGTACACCGCTCGTATCTGGTGAATATTCACAAGATCAAGGAAGTGGTGCCGTGGTTCAAGTCCAGCTACCAGCTCCGCATGGACGATAGGAAGCACACCGAGATCCCCGTCAGCCGCGTGCAGACCAAGCGGCTGCGGGAGTTGCTTAAGCTCTGACCGCGGCGCACGCGGACTTGGCTGCTCTACAGGCTTCGCCACCCGTCCTGAGGTTCCGCAGGAGTACGCGAGCTGGGCGTACGGGCGTCGCCCGGCCGTTGGCACGTCTACAGCCGACTTGGGCTGTACATGTAGGATTCGGTGGTGTCCTAATTTGCCTTTTGTTCGCCTTGGTGGGTTTGCTCTCTGTGTGCCTATCTTATGCTGGGACCGACGAACCATCTACTCAGCCGGATTCCATGAAATGGCACACTCTCTCCCACGTTGAAGACGAGTGGCGCGTTCGGTGGTTGCGGGTCCAGCCTGGAGAGGTGGTACGTCGGCGCGGTGTGGTGCGTTATCTTATCGTCGAGTGTCGAACGGTAGGCAACGCAGAGAATAATGAAAACATCGTACGTGCCATTCCTGGAATACCTCTGAATATCCTCAGCGCTCGCCCCGATGTTGTACTCGATGCTGTACTGGGATGCGGGTCCAGGAAACATTACCTCGCCGACATTCACATTGCGCGCGCATTGCCCTTCCGTTTGATCGCAAAGACGGCTTCGTGCCTCGACAAGGTTCCTGCTGTGGCCCTCCAGCCAGATTGCCGGACTGATTGTTATAGCAGTAGCCGGGCTTTTGCCAAAGTTTTCGATTTCGATCAGTATAGGTACACTGATCTCTCCGCTACTCGTGACCGTCAAGGGACCGTTCAAGTGAATGCTTGGGGAAAGCCACGGCCTCTCGACAAGCACCAGATGTCTGTCAGCTTGCTTCCCTTGGCCCTCTATTGCTTTCAGCGTCCAGACAGCGGCAATTACACCACCAAAACCAATAAACACGAGGGCGACGGTAGCGTACGCGGCAATGGATGCGAGCAAGAGCGTCCGTCCCTCGACGTACGCTGCGTGATATCCGGCGTCTTTTGCCTTTTCGGCCTCTTCTGGGGTTTGGCTATGGCCCTGCGTATCGACAACAAAAGGGACTTCCGCCGTGCCGCTCTCAGCCTTCTTAGTGGTGTCTTTTTTGCTGTCGGGATGGCGTTTTGGTTCTTTAGTTTCCTGCACCCCTACACCTTGGGTTTGCCCCGGGGTTTGCCCCCAGAGTGGTTGCCAGCAAAATGGAATCCCTGCCCACAGGACTACCGCGACTATTTTCCGCATTGGTAGATTTTAGCGCGGTGCTGGCTTTAGACCAGTCCGTTTCTAATTTCCCCTTTCAAACCGTGCGTGCCGTTTTCCGGCGCACGGCTTACCGATGATCTTCTAGGTGTGGCTTGCGCCGGGTATTTCACAGTGCATATCAACTTATGCAAACCCATTCCGTATAGCTGATCGCCGGTGTATGGAGCCCGTTTTGTTGGCCGTTGCCCACCCCGCCGATACTGCCAGCGTCGCAAGCTCGTCACCACAAAATAGTCCATCTTGTTGAACTCCCGGTCGGCGTTCCCCGTCCGGAAATAGTTCCCCCAGCCGCGAGGCACGGGCGTCAGTTTCGCGATGATCTGCTTCACTTCTTGCCCGCTTTGCCGCTTGCTGGTCAGCTCTCGCACGCGATCGCGAAGTTTCGCCTAAGAAGATCGGACGCCCCAAGCTCCCCCATGGGCGAGGCTAAAGGTCGTATCGTGCCGATCCGCTTCAATGCAGCCGATCTTAAACGCATTGAATCGGCAGCGCGAGCAAGCCAGCAGACCGTATCGGAATGGATTCGCGGAACGGTGGCGGCTGTGATGGAGGCGCGATAGCCCCATGCGGCGATCAGGTCATTCTCTGCGCAAAATCTTGCCACTTGCGAAAGGGATACTTCTTGTTCCCGTAACTCCACTGCACGCCGCCCTGGCCGATGGAGAGCGTACCGACGTGCTCGGCCCCACTCCATATTTTGATCTTCATGGATTGCTTCGTGTTGCGTCTGCCAATCTCAACCGATTGCGGCAGGTCTGCCATAACCTTGGAGATGTTCCATTCCCCTGCGTTTTCCCAAGCGCGCTTTGCGATCTCGGATCTGTTCTTTTTGGGCATGGCAGATCATTCTATCAAAGTTTCGCTTTCAAATTAGGACACTACCTAGGATTCGTTGGCTCCGTCGCCGTAGAGCTTCCCGACAGCAACGCATCTACAGCCACCTGGGGTTGTACAGGCAGGATTCGGCAACTCGGGGACGGCTTTGATGGGCCAGACCCTATCGTGTAGTTTTTTACATTCCTCGCACGGCCCGTCATCCGAGCCCAGGACGGCGACGCCAACCACGACACCACTTCTCCGCCACGACTCCAGGTTGCGGCGTAGCGCCACGTACGCAACGAGAGTGTGGACGGGCTTCATCTCCTTCGTGAAACGAGGGAGACGCCTCATCCCGAGCATAGCCATCACTGCATGTATTCGCGCTTCGTGGATTTCCGCCGCCGAGTAGGGTAGGAGTGCAGGAGGCGTGTCGGTAAGGGCCGTCATGATGTCGTCCCTCGAACACGGGATCAACGGCATCTCGGAGCGAAATGGCGGTCGGTCTTGGTCAAACGCACTGTAGATCAGCATCGCATCTTCGACCTTGCCCCCCCGCAGAGCAGCTTCAACTCGCAGAGCAACTTCCTCAACGTCGCTATCCATGGCCTGGTGGTGACTGTAGCGATCTGCCAGGGCAGCACCCAACGTTGAACAATGCATCAGACCACGAGCCGCTACTGCTGCGGAGATTCCCGAGAAGTCTGAGGCTAGTAACCTCCGAGCAAGATCCCCTTTACGACCAGATACTTTGACCCCGCGCTCTCTCAGCATCTCTTTCAGTTCGCTAATCAAAAATATTGATTGGACGCCGTTGTGATCGCCTGGAGTCAAGGAGTAAGGAACCAGTAACCCGTCTCGGACGAAACCTTGGATCGCAGACCCACAGCTCTCGCCGAGAGCGGCTTCTAAATAACTGACACCGGTCACGAAGTCTGGATTCACCGGGTCGAGGAAACGGCTGAGGAGCCGGGACCGAGCCAATGTACGGATGATCGGCTCCGGTTGAGAACTTGTGGCCGGGGCGGGAAGTGGGCAGATTTCCGGGGGCCTCTTACCAGGCCCGAACAACCAACCGAGTAGGCGCACAACCTTTTTCGTAGCAGATTTCATCGGCGGAGTCCATGCTGCGACGGCTGTAGCAGGGTGTTCCGGAGAATGCCAACGGGCGCAGCTGCTCGGCTCTGAAGAGGCATATAATCGGGTTATGTCAATCAAAACCGCGACGGTGACCGTAGTCCTCGTCCGCTCCGCATACGTCCTAGAGAATTTCGCCGTTCGGTCCTTTGCTCAATACTCCGGCGCCCTGAACGATTACGCATCCGAAGCGGGAGTGACGGTAGAATCCCTTCTCCAGCAATGGCAAAAGGAACCGTATATCCCGCTGCAAGTCGAACGATACGACGGGGGGCACCACTTCGGGCCGACCATGGGGATGCTGGTAGATGACGGGGCCGCGAACCAGGCATTGCCACCCGATGCCGCTAGGCAGAAGGTCATGGAGATCACAATCCCTTGGGGCGAAGTCCTTGGAGTGCTAGGTCAACAGGCCGCGAAACAGCCCATAGGTCTTATCGCCAGTCCGGTTGGATAGCCGCGCATGAACCTGGACCGGACTTACGGGGCGACCGCGATGGTGACCTGATCCGCCGTCGTCACGCCGCCAATTTGGATCTGTAAGGGCACCGCGTCCCCCGTGGGCGTGGCGGGGTCCGGGACCACACCGATCTGATACTCGCTCACGAATTGCGGCGAGAGCACGGAATAAACGAACTGGGCCTGGACGCCGCCGATGAATACGGTCGGCTGCAGTAAGGTGTTCCGTAGGATGCCATCCGACGCGGCCACGTAGTTGTCGATAGGCGGGGTTACCGATCCGAGCCCGGTGCAGGCAACGATCAGGGCGTGTTTCGAGCTCACAGAGATTGGGGCCGCTGTGAAGGGCCCAATGGGCGCGCCGGCTGGCGCGGCGAGCGCCCCTGTGGTGTTGTCGTACGCAAAAGCCTGGCCAAGCCCGTTTGCGGTTGTGGTGAAAATGCCGGGCGACACCGGCGCCACCGTCACATTCTCCGGGGCCGACGCGCCGCTGCTGCGGGTAACCACGATGTTCGCCGTGCCGCTGTCCTGGCCCGATAGCAACACGTTAAACGGGAGTTGCGCATTAATCTGGTTCTGACTTACAAAGTACAGCCCCGCGGGAATGTTGTTTAACGTCACGGACGTAACGTCGCTCAAGGCTGTTGGCAGCGGGATGGCGCTTGCGGCGGCCGTTGAGGCGGCCAGGTTTGTGCCAAAGATGGAAACGATGGAACCGGGCGCTACACCCTGCGTCGTGTAGCTCCCGGAATTCAAGACGCCTCCGGCGTTAACCGCCGGCACTGACGGGCCAAGGCCCACCGACAGGCTAAAGATGGTCCCATTGCCGCCTATCCCGCCATCCGCGGTCGTCCCGTAGAGGTACCCACTGGTGGCCTGCGCAAGCCCCGCATCGGGGTTGTCGCCGTCCGTGCAAGACGGGGCGTCTTGTGCGCAGAAGCCGTGTAGCGTCGTCAGCGTCCCACTCGGGGTTATCTTGAAGGCGGTCCCGCCGCAGGCGAGGGGACAGTTGACCCCGCCATCGAACGTTGTCCCGTAGAAGTCCCCATTCGCGGCCTGGACGAGCCCACCGTTGGGGTTTTCGCCATCCGCGCACCCGCCTTGGGCACAGAAGCTGTATAGCGTCATGAGCGTGCCGCTCGGGGTCATGTTGAAGACCGTCCCACAGCCTCCATTGCAGCTGGTGTTGGCCCCGCCATTTGCGGTTGTCCCGTAGAAGTCGCCATTGGTAGCCTGGATCAGCCCGGCTTCGGGTAGACACCCGTCCGCGCACCCGCTTTGGGCGCAGAAGCTATATAGCGTCGTCAGTGTGCCGCCTGGGGTGATTTTGAAGACCGTCCCACCGCCGTTGCCCAACGCGAGGTTGGCCCCGCCGCCGGACGTTGTCCCGTAGAAGTTCCCGTCAGTACCTTGAACCAGCGCTGCTTGGGGGCCGGAACCGTCGCTCCCGTCGAAGGTGTGTAGCGTCGTCAGTGTGCCGCCCGGGGTCATTTTGAAGACCGTGCCGCAGCCACCTCCTGAAGGGCATTGGCTGGCGCCGCCCAATTCCGTTGTCCCGTAGAAGTTCCCGTCGGTACCCTGGATCAGCCCTGCCGGCGATTGTCCGTCCGGACACCCACTTTGCGCGCAGAAGCTGTATAGCGTCGTCAGTGTGCCACTCGGGGTCATTTTGAAGACCGTGCCGCAGCCATTCGTATATCCATTAAGCTGGCATTGGTTGGCCCCACCCAGCGCCGTTGTCCCGTAGAAGTCCCCATTGGTGGCCTGGATCAGCCCCAGCGGCCATTCGCCATCGGTGCACGCCGGGTAGCCTAGGGCGCAGAAGTAGTATAGCGTCGTAAGCATGCCGCTCAGGGTAATTTTGAAGATCGTGCCACAGCTCGTGGCATAGCAGGCGGTGTTCGTCCCGCCATACAAGGTGGTCCCGTAGAGGTTTCCGTCTGCGCCCCGGACGAGCCCTCCAGAGGGGTACCAGCCATCCGCAGCGTCAAACATGTGCAGCGTGGTGAAGGTCTGCGCGGGCAGGGCAATGGCCGTCGTTGCGCATAGCAGAGACCAAAGAATCCACCGGCGAGGTTGCATATCGGCAAATTTAGCAGAGCGGGCCTTTAGACAGTGATTGTAGCATTCTAGTCCTTAAGCAATCAGCCAAAAGCTGGTACTTTAGCGAGCGCCGTCCTAGAATCCGGGGCTTCGTCACAGTCCCGCAGAAACGCTGCATGGTAGCCTGGCCCGGCGCCAGGCGTCCTGAAAGGGGTGTCGTCCTTCCTTGCGCCACCCCGGCAAAATGGCTTAATCTGAGGATGTGACGGCTGAACAAAGAAACCGCCTGGATGAGGCGATCTGGATAAACCCCGGGCGCGTGAGCGGTACTCCTTGTTTCCGGGGCACGCGTGTACCCGTGCAGAGCCTCATCGATTTTCTCGAAGGCGGCGAAACCATCGACCAGTTTCTGGCGCTCTATCCATCCATCACACGGCAGCAAGTCCTTGCCGTGCTTGACCTCGCCAATACGCAGATTCTAGAATGCGCATCCTCATTGACGAATGCGTACATCCCAGGGTGAAGCAACTCTTCCGCGGCCATGAGGTCGCGACAGTCCGCGATCAAGGTTGGGGCGCGATGGAAGACGGTCCACTCTTAGCGGTAGCGCAGGAGCAATTCGACCTTTTCGTCACAAATGATGGCGGTCGAGTTCCAGCAGAATATCGCGGCGTACTACCGCGCCATCCGGATGGAGTTGCTGGATGCACTCACAAATGTCCGACTGGGTGAGGTGGTCCACATTGCCGCGCCGCCGGCTTGATGGACGATAGAAGCCCACCGTCGTTCGC
>Ga0187871_10002218_pt1 | contig 16060 bp, 15 predicted proteins | sample June2016WEW_16_1_FD_132988 | JGI IMG/M metagenome (GOLD analysis project Ga0187871, IMG submission 132988) | Peatland microbial communities from SPRUCE experiment site at the Marcell Experimental Forest, Minnesota, USA - June2016WEW_16_10 | ecosystem: Environmental > Terrestrial > Soil >... | reverse complement strand
GGGCTTTGACGAGGAGAGCGCGCAAATCGTTGTCCTGATGCGGGAGGCGGCGATCCTGCTGTTTGAAGCCTTTCCCGAAGCCTTCTTACTTTACGGAGGAGCTAATCTGATTCTTTTTCACGACAGCCTGCGCACGTCGCGAGACCTGGACCTGCTGTCGCGAGGGGCGCAGATACCGGAGGCCAACGGGCTCGCGCAGGTCCTGGTGGAAGGACTGCAGGAATTGGGAAAACTGCTGGGATGGTCGCCACTCGCAGTGAAAAGGCAGGTGGTAACGGCCGGTCTGCTGAAGCTGGAAGTGGCAGGCGGAGACGGCAGAAGCTTATTCACCGTGGACCTGGGAGGGCTCGGTTCGGTCCTGCAAACGGGGATCGAAGAGCGCGCGCTGGAAGCGGTTTCCCTGAGTACCCGGACGACGATAAAGCTGGTGTCGCGGAACCACCTGCTGCTGCAGAAAGCCGAGGCGTTCGTGTTCCGCCGCGGAATCAAGGCGCGGGATGCTTACGATATCCGATTGCTGCTACACGCAGGAGCGGCGCTGCCCGAGGAGCTGGAAAATCATCTAAGCGACGCCCTGGCGATGCGCGAAATCGGGAGCGAGGAGCTGGCGGATCGTATCGAGCAGGTGACGGCGAAGCTTTGCCACGCGCAACTGGCCGGAATCCTGCCAGCCGGAGAGTACCGGGCCCTGGAACGCGAGGGCTTCGAGCCGTTGCAGTCGGCATTGAAGCAAATATTTGGAAGGTGGCTGTAAGGGGGCGGGATTCGTGGACTGGGTAAAAGCACTCGCGGAGGAAGCCAAGAGGAAGCCGCTGGTGAGAATCGCGGAAGCGGCGGCAAAGCACAAACTGTCGGCCGGGAGCGCCGGCCAGGCACTGAAGAGGCAGGAGAGGCGGGGGCTGCTGGAGAGGCTGGCGGACGGGGTCTACCTGAACAAGCTGGCGGCGTCGGTGACGGCCCGGGACGTGGTCAACGAACTGGTTCCGGAGTCCTACATTTCGCTAGGGACGGCGCTGGCGGAATGGGGCCTTTCCAGCCAAAGTCCCAGGATGACGCAGTGCGTGACGGTTGCGCGGGGGCGGAAGATTCAGACCCCCTCGATGAACATCGCGTACCGGAAAATCAGCGCGGACCTGTTCTGGGGCTTCACGGAAAAAAAGGCGCGATACGGCAAATACAGAATCGCGGAGCCGGAAAAGGCGCTGCTGGACTGGATTTACTTCACGCTGAAGGACGGGCTGGCGGTGGAGTTCGATGAAATCAATTTCGAGAAAGTAAGCCGGTCGAAACTGGTGGGGTACGCGAAGAAGTATCCGTCGACGGTGATCCAGACGTTGTTTTTTCCGTTGCTGGAAGGGCAAATCGCGGGGTTGCGGCCTTGAGCAGAGCAGCTCTTTCCAGTCGTCAGCGCATTCGGTAGTCACCCCCGCCTAGAAATTCTATGAGATCGAGATCGCGAAGAACCTGGAGTTGTTGGCGGATTTTGTCGCGCACGTGGGCGTTCTTTGGATGGAGTTTGGCCAGCGTATCGCTGCGCGCGTAAACATCCGCCAGGGAAAAGTCCGTCGTTCCGACGGCCCGGACTACATTCAGAACGTCGAGGGTCCATCCGCGTTTCTCAACCGCAAGTTTTTCGAGTGGACGCAAACGCCGGTAATCTCTACGAACATCAGCCGGCGAGCGTGGATTGCCGGCCTCAACTAAAGCGATGCGGGCATCCTGCGGGATTTTCTCGAGAAGGATGTTGCAGCCTACCCATCCAGCGCGGCGGGCTGTCGGTGCGAGAGGTTTGCGGCATTCGATCGCCGAGAGAGCGAATGCGAAATGCGGAATGAGAATCACCGTGCGAACGGCCCACCGCGGGAGGTCGTAATGAAGAACGAAAAGATTCGGCGTCCGATCACCGAGGATCGCTCGCTTCATTTCGGAGTATGCGGCGTCAAGAATCTTGCGGCCGAACGGTTTGGATTGGCTTTTCAACTGAAAGGGAGACTCGCACGACGGACAACGATAGTCGACGGCGGCATTGTTCTTTGGAGTCGGCTCCAATCGCGGGGAATTGCAGGACGGGCAGAAGAAATGGATTGCGCCCCAGGCTTCGGTGCCAATTCGGGCGCGCTGCGAGGCGCTCTTGTAGTTGGCGAGGCCCTTGAGCGGGAGATGCAAATCCACGCGGGGATTAGATCACACGGGCTTTGGAGAGGAAAGTGCTGCCTGAAGAGCCGACGTTGTGATTTTCAGGGAGGATAGAAAATGTCTGAAGCACAATTCATCAACTATTATCGGTGCCCTTTCGATGGGGAAGAGTGGGCCGACGTGTGGAGTTGCTGTTGCAATGATATGTGCCCGAAATGCAAAACGAAGGATATTGAGCCGTATAAAAGCGAGGATGTGGTTCACACGAAGCCCAGGAAGCGGAAGAAGACGCCTAAGCAAGCGGGTTAGACGGGTTGTGACCGTCCGAAGAAGCAAGCCCTCAGCGGCTGAAGCCGGATTCAACCCTAGATTATCGGCACGGTTGAAGCCGTGCCCTCCCGGTCCGGGACGTTACGTCCAGTCCCGATCTTTGAGTTCATGCGGCTGTCATGCGGGGCGCGGCGCCGGTGGTGCATACTGGGCGCTGCGCTTGTGACGCGCGCGTGATTTGGAAGGAATGGCGGGAGGCGGACATGGCGGCGGCTTTGACGGGGGAGCAGGTTCGGTTGATGCATGGGTATTGGCGGGCGGCAAATTACCTTTCTGTGGGGCAGATCTATTTGAAGGACAATCCGCTTTTGGAGCGGCCGCTTACACTGGACGATGTGAAGCCGCGCTTGCTTGGGCATTGGGGCACGACTTCCGGGCTTAACTTTATTTATACGCACTTGAACCGGGTGATCAACGAGCGCGATTTGAACATGGTGTACGTCATCGGGCCGGGGCATGGCGGGCCGGGGATTGTGGCGCACACGTATCTGGAAGGGACGTACACGGAGATTTATCCGAACATCGAGAGGAATCGCGACGGGATCAAGCGGTTGTTCCGGCAATTTTCCTGGCCTTACGGGATTCCCAGCCACGTGGCGCCGGAGACGCCTGGGTCGATTCACGAGGGCGGGGAACTCGGGTACTCGTTGCTGCACGCGTACGGGGCGGCCTACGACAATCCCGATCTGGTGGTGACGTGCATCGTGGGGGATGGCGAGGCGGAGACCGGGCCTTGCGCGACCAGTTGGCACGCGAACAAGTTTTTGAATGCGGCGAAGGATGGGGCGGTGCTGCCCATTCTGCACTTGAATGGGTACAAGATCGCGAACCCTACCGTGCTGGCGCGAATTTCGCACAACGAGCTGGAAGCGTTGTTTCGCGGATACGGATATACGCCGCATTTCTTGGAGGGCGACGATCCGGAGGTAATGCACCCGCAGATGGCGGCGGTGCTGGACAAAATGCTGGACGAGATCGCGGCGATTCAGAAGTCGGCGCGGGAAGGCGGGAACACCGAGCGGCCGCGATGGCCGATGCTAATTTTGCGCACGCCGAAGGGCTGGACGGGGCCGAAGATGGTGGACGGCAAACCGGTGGAAGGGACCTGGAGGGCGCACCAGGTGCCGGTTGCGGAGCTGCGCGAGAAGCCGGAGCACCTGAAAATTCTCGAGCGGTGGATGCGCAGCTATAAACCGGAGGAGCTGTTCGACGCGAACGGAACGCTGGTGCCGGAACTGGCGGACCTTCCGCCGAAGGGCCGGCGGCGGATGGGAATGAACCCGCATTCGAATGGCGGGTTGCTGCTGGAGCCTTTGCGATTGCCGGCGTTTCGCAGTTTTGCAGTGGAGGTAAAGGAGCCGGGCTCGCCCGAGACCGAGGCGACGCGCGTGCTGGGCAAATATTTGCGCGAGGTGATGAAGTGCAACCTGGAGTCGCGGAATTTTCGGGTATTCGGGCCGGATGAGACGGCATCGAACCGGCTAGAGGCGATCTTGGAGGTTACCGGCAAGACCTGGGAGGCGGCGACGCTGCCAGTGGACGAGCACCTGGCGATCGACGGCCGGGTGATGGAAATTTTGAGCGAGCACATGTGTCAGGGTTGGCTGGAAGGGTATCTGCTGACCGGGCGGCACGGTTTTTTTTCGTGCTACGAGGCGTTCATTCACATTGTGGATTCGATGTTCAACCAGCACGCCAAGTGGCTGAAAGTTACGCGGACGATTCCGTGGCGGAAGCCGATTGCATCGCTAAACTATTTGCTGACGTCGCACGTCTGGCGGCAGGATCACAACGGGTTTTCGCACCAGGACCCAGGATTCATCGACCACGTGGCGAACAAGAAAGCCGACGTGGTGCGGATTTATCTGCCGCCGGACACGAATTGCCTGCTGTCGGTGGCGGACCACTGCTTGCGCAGCCGGAACTATGTGAACCTGATCGTGGCGGGAAAGCAGCCGGCGCCCAACTGGCTGGATATGGATGCTGCAGTGACGCACTGCACGGCGGGTCTGGGGGCGTGGGATTGGGCCGGACATGAGCCGGAATCACCCGACGTGGTGATGGCTTGCGCGGGGGATGTGCCCACGCTGGAGATTCTGGCGGCGGTGACGTTGCTGCGGGAGGAATTGCCCGATCTGCGGATTCGCGTGGTGAACGTGGTGGATTTGATGGCGCTGCAACCGCTGAGCGAGCATCCGCACGGGCTGGCGGATGAGGATTTTGACGCACTGTTTACCAAGGACAAGCCCGTGGTGTTCGCGTTCCACGGCTATCCGACGCTGATTCACCGGCTGACGTACCGGCGGCGGAATCACGACAACATGCACGTGCGGGGTTACGTGGAGGAAGGGACGACGACGACGCCGTTCGACATGGTGGTGCTGAATCGCATGGACCGGTTTCAGCTGGCGCTGGACGTGGTCCGAAGGGTGCCGCGACTGAAGAGCATTGCGGACCAGGCCACGCAGCGGTTCACGGAAGCGATGCAGCGGCACAAGTTGTACGTGATCGAGCACGGCGAAGATATGCCCGAAGTTGCTAATTGGAAATGGACGGCGAGATAACAGGTGAAGAAGGAATGGAAGAATGAAGTAAAGAAGTAATGAAGTAAAGAGGTAACGAAGGAACTTAGGAGACCTTACCGTTCTTCGATGACAGTGCGGAAACGGAGTTTACGCCCTCCGGCAGGCGGGGTAGACAAGAGTGTCTGTCCTACCGGAACCCTTATGATGTCCAACCTAACGATGAGCGGCGATGCTGTTTTTGTGGTGAATAGCGGATCGTCTTCGCTGAAGTTCGGTGTGTTCGCGGAGCGCGAGCGTGACGGGCATGCCGAGGTTCGGGCATTGTACCGCGGGGCCGTGGAGGGGATCGGCGGCGGGCAGGGGAAGATATGGCTGCGCACGGGCACTGGGGAGGCGTTGCTGGAGAGGCCGCAAGCTTTTCCCGCGCAGACGGACGCCGCGCGGGCGGTTGCCCGGGAATTGTCGGAGATGGCAGTGCCTAGTTTGCGAGGCGTGGGACACCGCGTGGTGCATGGCGGGCCATCGTTGACGACTCATCAGAAAATTACCCCCGAAGTCCTGCAGAAATTAGAGGCGGCGGCGCACTTCGCGCCGCTGCACGTGCCGGTGGCGCTGGAGTTGATTCGCGAAACGCAGCAACTCTTTCCGGGAGTGTCGCAATTCGCGTGCTTCGATACGGCGTTTCACCGGACGCTGCCCGAGGCGGCGGCACGCTTGCCACTGCCGGAAAAATTCTGGGACGCGGGAGTTCGCAGGTACGGCTTTCACGGGCTATCCTGCGAGTCGATCGTGCATGCGCTGGGCGTGGATGTGCCGGCGCGGTTGATCGTGGCGCATCTCGGCAATGGAGCAAGCGTCACGGCGATCGCGAAGGGCTTGTCGGTGGACACGACGATGGGGCTGACGCCGACGGGCGGCATTGTGATGGGGACGCGGCCAGGCGATCTGGACCCGGGCGTGTCGCTGCACATTCTCCGCGGCAACGGAAACAACGTGGAGGGGCTGGAGCGGGTGCTGGATAAAGAATCGGGGTTGTTGGGGATTTCGGGTACTTCGCCGGACATGCGGTCGCTACATGAAGCGGCGGACGAAAATCCCCGGGCGCGATTGGCGATCGAGATGTTTGCGCGCTCGGCGAAGAAGGCGATTGGGAGTTACGTGGCGGTTCTTGGCGGGCTCGATCTGTTGGTGTTCACCGGGGGAATCGGGGAGCACGACGGGGCGGTGCGCGAGAAAATCTGCGAAGGGATGGAGTGCTTCGGCGTGCGGCCCGACCGGGAAGCAAACCAACAAAGCGCGGGGACCATCAGTTCAGGGGGCAGCGCGGCGCGCGTCCGCGTGGTGACGAGTGATGAAGAGAGACAAATCGCGCGGATTGTGTTTCGGCTAACGGAAGATGATTGATGGCGGGAAATTTGGCGGGCGGAACTTTTGCCGGGGTTGAAGCCGGGCGGGGCAAGCCCCGCCCCTACAAGGTAACTTTGGCTCGATCACGGACGCTTCTGAGGCGAGCACAAGAGCGCCCGCTTCCCTTCGACACTAAGGGCAAGCAGAAAGCGGCCGCCCCGGATTAGGCTCCGGCGCCCTTGGAGAAGCTGGAGACGGCAGCGGCTTCGGTGTCGTAGACGTCGAAGACGGTGAGCAGCTTGGTGATTTGCAGGACTTCCTGGAACTTGCTGCCGAGGTGGCAGAGGCGCAGCGAGGCGCCCTGACCCTTGGCGCTATGATGCGCGGCGACAAGCGTACCGAGGCCCGCGCTGTCGATAAAGGTGATGTTGTCCATGTTCAGGACAATTTTCTTTTTGCCCTCGGCGAGCAGGCCTTTTACTTTTTCGCGCAACGCGTTGCTCTCTTCTCCAAGAACGATGCGGCCGTCCAGCGCCACCACGGACACGCCATCCACTTCGCGGTTCGTCATCTTCAATGCCACGTTCGTATCCTCCTAAATTTAGCGGCAGCGGTTCCAAGGGCAACCAGCCTGGGACCGCACAGCTTATCAGTAATAGTCCGCGCAGGACATGTAATATCCGCAGACCAGGCAAATCAACTTGCAGCGCCGGGACTGCAGGCGCTGCGAGCAAACCGGGCAATACCGGGAAGCGTCTTCGTGGGCCACGGCCGAGAAGTCACTCGGCTTTGTTGCGGCCGAATCTGAATCCTCCTGCGCAGGTACAGAGTGCGCAAGGAAAACACCTCGCGGCTCCGACGGCACCGGAACCCCTCGTTCTTTCGCGACACGTTCCACGGCCCGACGGTTATAGCACATCCCCTAGCAAGGGAAAAGCGGGCTGGTCTCGCAGCGTGGGCTGCGCAGAGAATAGGTGGCCGACGGGAGGAGCGGGAAGAGGAGTGCTCAATTCGCATGACGACGACGGAGCTTGAAACCTATAGGCCAACGGGCGCATCATTTAAGTGTAGGATAAATGCGTAACTGCAGCATGAATGGGCTGTAAGACGGACCTAGAGTTCCCGCTTGCGTTCCGGGGAAGGTGCACCATGCGCCGAATCTGGATGGTTGGGAGTTTTTTTCTGATTCTTCCGGGTGTTGCGACGGCGCAACATCGTGGGGGAATGGGAGTTGCGGGGCCGGTTGTTGCTGTGGCTCCGCGCGGAGTTGCTGGCGGTGCGCCGCACGTCGTGGCGCGAGTGCCAGCTGGAACACGCCCAGCGACCGTTGTACGTCATACGCGAGCAGTCGGAACACCAAGCCGCAATATTGGCGTCGCTTCAGGGCTGACAAACCTTCCTGTATTTTCCAGCGGAATGAATGTTCCAGGATTGGGTTTTGACTATCCCCATTTGGCAGCGGTGAATCCACAGCATGGGCGAGGACGTTCTGGGTTTGGAGCGGGCGTTCCGTTTGGGTATGGCTACGGAGGATACTTGTTGTCCCCCGAGATTGTTGTCGAGAATCCGCAGGCGGTGGAGGAGGCGCAGCAGGGTCCTCCAGACGATTCCGGCGCAAATCCTGTGGTGGCCGACGCAGGGAGCGGCGCGGAGCGACAATATTATTCGAGGCCCGCGCCGGAACCTCCGGTGGATACGTCGGAGTATGTTTTTGTGCGGCGCGACGGCGGGTTGCTGTTCGCGGTGGCGTACTCCTGGGACAACGGCACGTTGCGCTATGTGACCCGCGACGGAGTGCGGAAGAGCGTCACGCAAGACGCTTTAGATATGGATGCGACGCAGCAGTTTAACGAGCAACGTGGATTGAGTTTTCGAGTTCCTGCCTAGATTTACTTACGCCTGCAACGACTTGCTGGAGCGATTCGATTATTTCATTTTGTTTCGGGGAGACCGGTCTAAAGACCGGCCACTACTTCGCGGGTTCGGGCATCACGTAGCCGGAGGTTGCGGGCAGGCCTGCTCTCTCGAATTGGACCGTGGAGTGGTCGATGTTGAAATCGTGGGCGGCTTTTTCCTGGATGGCGGAGAGGATGCGCTCACATTCGTCCATGTGCATGTCCGGAATGCGGGCGTGCAGGCTAAGCGCGTTGTGACCGGCGCCGAGGGACCAGATGTGGACATCGTGAACTTCGTAGACGCCCTCGATCGTGAGCATAGCGCGAGCGACATCCTCGACGCTGCAGTCGTGCGGGCGACCTTCGAGGAGGACGTGGGCGGATTCTTGAAGGATGCCGATGCTAGACCAAAGAACGAGGATACCGATGGCGAGGCCGAGGAGCGGGTCGATCCAGCGAAGGCCGGTAGCTCCGATGACGATGGCGCCAACGATGATGGCGATATTGGAGAGAGCGTCGCCGAAATTGTGGACGAGGATGCTGCGCAAGTTGAGATCGCCGCGGCCCCGAACCAGCGCGAGGGTGATGCCGCCGTTTACCGCGAGGGCCGCGACCGAAGTCCAGATCATCCAGCTTTCGACGACGTCCACGGGGGAACGAAAGCGCTCGATCGATTCGTAGCCGAGCCATAACGCCAGGACCACGAGAAGAAGAGCGTTGGTGAAGGCGGCCAGGATACCGGCGCGATGGTAGCCGTAGGTTTTCTCGGAGTCGGCGGGACGTTCGGCCCAGCGCATGGCAAGCCAGGAGATGCCGAGGGCGGGGACGTCGGAAAGATTGTGCACCGCGTCGTTGAGTAGAGCTACGGAATGGCCGAGAAGGCCGCCGACAATTTCGGCGGCGACGAGACCTAGCGTGGCAGCCATGGCCCAGGCGAGAACCGAGGGGCGCATGGCCGGATGCTCGTGGCCGTGGTGATGGTGGCCATGACCATGGCTGTGACCGTGATCGTGATGACCCTGACCGGCGGCAGTACTTTGGTCCTGCCCGTGGTCGTGAGCGTGTTCGTGCGAGTGCGTATGCATCGCGGTAACCTTCATTCTACCCGCTCGGGGCGGCCGGCGCGAAGTCTACGGCCCGCTTAGTGGACATCTTGACACGCTGCCGCTGCGATTTCATTGACGGTGCTGCGGCCTACTGCCACCATCAAGCAAGGCAATCCATTTCCCGATTCTGCGTGCGGGAGAAGACCGCTCGCCATGTCGAATACTGAACTATGAGTGTTCCCATTGCCAAATTGAGCTTCTGGGGCGTGCGCGGGGCCACGCCGACGGTGGACCCGGCGACGTGGCGGTATGGCGGAAACACGCCTTGCCTGGAACTGATCGCCCCGGACGGCACGCAGATCATTTTGGATTGCGGCACGGGCCTGCGGATGCTGGGCAATCGATTGGCGGCCGCGAATGGTGACCGGATTCCCGAAACGCATATCTTCGTTACCCACTACCACTGGGACCACATTCAAGGCATCCCATTCTTCGCGCCACTGTATTCAGAGAAAAATGAATTTCACTTTTACAGCTTTCGCTCGAAGTTTCTGGGGCGCGACAGTTTAAAACAGGTTTTTGAAACGCAGATGGCGCTGCCGTATTTTCCAGTGGATATGTCGGCGATGAACGCCAAGCGCAGGTTTCAGGAAGTGGCCGGAGGCGATGCGTTTTACGTCGGAGAGAATAAGGTTACGACGCGGGCGCTGAATCATCCCCAAGGGTGCCTGGGGTTCCGGATCGAAACGCCGGCAGGAACGGTGGTGTATGCCACCGACAACGAGCCGGGCAATCAAGAGCTGGATAAGGGTTTGCAGGAATTAGCCGACGGCGCGGACATTTTTATCAATGACGCCCAGTACACGCCGGAACAGCTCGCCGGGCCGAAACGCGGTTGGGGGCATTCGTCCTGGAAAGAGGGTGTACGTGTGGCGCGTGAAGTAAATGCGAAGACACTGGTGTTGTTTCATCACGATCCGGATTCGACGGATCGAATGGTGGATACGATTTTGCGGCAAGGACGCGAGGAATTTGACTCGGTGTTTGCGGCCAGCGAAGGGATGGTGATCACCCTGGGGGCTCCCGGCGGCCGCGTGGACGCGCACATGCCGGGAACGCGGACGGCGTTGCGACGCGAAGCCCAATTCCGGGCGCGGGTGTCGGGCGTGACCGAGGGTGGGCGACCGTTCGATGAAGAGACTCTGGTGAGTGATTTGTCGCTACAGGGAGCGATGATTTCGCTGCGGCACAGCCCGCGGCTGCAGTCGGAGCTGCAGGTGATCATGGAGACGCCGGGGCCGAATGGCCTGCAGGCCGCGATGCGACTGCGCGGATACGTGGTGCGCATCGACGCGGGCACGGAGAAGGGGCAGAGCGCGGTTGGGGTGGTTTTTACAGATTAAGTGGTTCTTTCCTTGCAAATTTCCACCGAGACTTGAACCGCAGCAGATTTCTTGGCATCGCTGCGCCTGCCGTGTAGTCTGGGTCGGGTGAAAACGTTGGGAAAAAAATCAAATTTCGTGCCGGTGAGCGCGCTGGATAAACGTGTGCCTTCACGGCGGGAACTGCTGCGAGGCCTGGTACGGCAGGCACCCTTCGTGGCGAAGAATTTTCAGCTTTATTTCCGGAATGCCTGGCGGCGGCAGGTGCTGCACACCAAGGTCGTGGCGCCCTATGCCGTTACATTCTACGTGACGCACAAGTGCAATCTTGCCTGCAGCTATTGCACGCAGAAGGAACCCGACGTTTTCAGCGACGAGTTACCAACGGCAGAGACGCTGCGTCTGCTGGGAAGAATCCGCAAAGAAACCGACTCGATCGTGATTACGGGTGGAGAACCGACACTGCGGGCGGATATCGAAGAGATCGTGGAGGCGGCGCGATTCCGGCACAAGTTCCGATCTCTGCTGCTGATCACCAACGGGACGCTTCTGGATCGCAAAGCGAAAATTCTCAACGCTGTGACCGGGTTGGTGGTCAGCCTGGACGCGCTGCGATCGGATCCGACGAATCCGCTGTCGAAACCCGCTGCTTTGCCAAAGGTGCTGGAAAATCTGCAGTTTGCTACAGAGCGACTAGGCAGTCCTCGCCGAATCACCATCAGCACGGTGATCGAGGAATGGAACATCGCGGAAGTGGAGCGGCTTCTGGACTGGTGCGGAGAACAAGGGTTTGTGTTTGCGGCGCAATCGGCGCAGATGGAAAAAATGCCGAATCTCGCGCTGCTGAAGAATCCGCGCTACCAGGCGCTGGTGGACACCATCATCGCGCGGCGGCGCGAAAACAAGCAGCCGATCAACGGAACGCCGCGGACAATCGAGACGCTGTTGAGGTTCCGGGAGTTTGAGTGCTTTCCGACGATGTTTCCGCGTGTTTATCCGAACGGGGATGTGTTCTATCCGTGCGAGCCGTTGCGGAAAATTGTCGGGAACCTCTTGCGTGATGGATCGCTGCGGAAGATTTTCGCGCAGGGGAAGAAGAAGTACGGAGACATTCCGCCTTGCCAGGGGATTTGCTACCTGTTTGGGAATGTGCTTTCGCACTACTACGTGAATGATTTTTGGGGGCTTGCGGGGGATTTTATACGGTAGGAAGTTAACCGTCAAAAAGAACGGAAAAATTTAACACAGAGAGCACGGAGTGCGCAGAGAGGCGAAGAGGGTTGCGGAGAATCGCTAGCTTAGCTCGGCGATTTTCTTGTCGAGGTGGGCGAGGGCTGCTTCCAGGGATTTGCGATGGTTGGGATGGGTTGCCGCGGCTAAGTCGTTGGTAATGCGGGTGCGGGACATCTGCAGATCCTTGATGCTTTGCTCCCGCAGGTGCTGTTCGGCTGTCTTGGGCTCGTGGTTCGACGGCGACTTCTTGGTTTCCACATCTACCACTTGAGCTTCGACGTTCTTACTTTCCCAACCTCTAGCCATGCCTATATTGTGTCACAGTCCGCGCAGACGGGGGACGTTTAATCGGCAAAAGTTTCGGCGAAATCAGCTAAACGCTAGCTGCACGGGCTCGCGGCAAAATCGGCAAAGAAGAGCGCATTACCCCGCGAATGGTGCTCTCCGCGACGCGCGCAAAGTGCTCGGCGAAAATACCGCGATACAGGAACTCCTCGATCTGTTCGGTGCGGCGGACCCGAACAGTCCACAGGCCATCCATCTCTTCCGCATTTACCGACGAAACTTCCGATACCGGGATGGTTTGCAGGACCTGGAAACGCGAATCCAACGCCCAAATGTAGTCGGCGCCTACGAAAAGCTGAACCGAGCCTGCGGAACCGGAACGAGACATATATTTGCCGCCATTCACGACTACCAGCGCGCCCAGCTCGCGGGCTTTGTCGTCCACGGTGACAAACGATGTCGCCGGCGGGAGCAGCGCTCCGGTGAGGAACATGGCCATGCCCGCGATTGCGGCGAGCCAACTGTTCCAGAACGCCAGCGGCAGAATGACCAGGGCGGCGCCAGCAATCCCCAGCAAAACACGGAACGCGGTCCAGGAGCGCTCGTCGCGGCGCAGGTTCAAAATCTTAGGCACCAGCAGAACAACGGCGAAAAGCGCGCCGATAGCGAGTTTCTGCAGGCGCGCTCCGAGGTTTTCTGTCTGTGAGTCTGCCGAGGTAGCCGTACTGTTCATGGTCGATCTTTCTATGGTGTAGATTCTACAAGCTCTCAAAGGATGCAATGAAGTTTCAGGGCGCCAAACCATTGATCTCGCGCATACGAGCGAAGGCGCGGCGGACGTGCGGAATGGTGATCGAGCCGCCCACAATTAGGGCAACGTTCAAAGCGTCGATGACTTCGTTGCGGTTCCAGCCTTCTTCCCCGCAACGCACCAGGTGATACGTAATGCAGTCGTCACAGCGTAGCACCGCCGACGCGACTAGGCCCAATAGCTCCTTGGTCTTGGTACCCAGCGGCCCAGACTCGTAGGTTTGGTGGTCCAGGGCGAAAAAGCGCTTTATCCCCAAGTGGCCGCAGCCGAGAATTTCCTCGTTGAGATCGGCGCGAGTCTTCTGAAAATCATCCAGCCCGCCGGGCATTGTTCCTCCGGAAATATCGCAAAATCCATACGTTTTAGATGGGGAGGTTATTATGGACTGATCGGCGGATTTACGTGATTGGCGCTTGGGGAATCGGATTATTTTGTCGCGTAACTAGCAAGGGGTCGTTCTAGTACTCGACCGGGGCGCTGCCCCGTGGCTTTGGCAGATTCCCAGACGATTTGGCCGTTGACGAAGACTTTTTCGATGCCCGTGGGCACCTCGAATGGCTTAGCGAACGTGGAGCGATCGATCACCGTATCTGGGTTGAACAGAACCAGGTCGGCGAAAGCGCCTTTGCGAATCACCCCGCGATCCTTCCAGCCAAGACGCTGAGCAGGCAGCGACGTCATCTTCCTCACGGCATCGGGCAGCGTCAGCCAGTGTTTCTCTCGGACGTACACACCGAGCACGCGCGGGAACGTCCCCGCGCCGCGCGGATGGGGAACGCCGATGCCACCGTCACTCGCGACCATCACCCAAGGCTGTGTGTAGAAAGCCTTGATGTCGCTCTCGATCATCGACTGGCCGATGACGTTGGCTTCGGTGTTGGCGGCGTCGCCTTCGCGGACGATTCGAATGAACATGTCCACGGGCGTGGTGTTGTGAAGAAGCGCGAGGTCTTCAATCGTGTGCCCTTGGTACGAGGGGTTCGGAGAGAACCCGACGATGGTGACGCGGCTGGCGCCGCCAACGTCGGCCAAGGCTTTCTCGACGCTCTGGGGATTTTCGTATTGTTTGTCGGGCACCAGCACTTGCATGTTGGACTCCCACGCATCGTAGGGATAGCAATCGGCGAGGAAGTCGAGACCTCGTTTTCGAGCGGCTTCGATGATACGGATGTATTCAGGCGCTTTGTTCCAGACGCCGACGGTGCCTAGCTTGATATGCGAATGCTCGACAGGAATGTGGGCGCGCTCGCCGATGGCTATCTCTTCATTCAGCGCGTCGAAACTTTTGTCGGCTTCATCGCGGATATGGGTCATGTAGAAGCCGCCGAGCTTCGCCGCCGCGCCAGACATCGCGACCACTTCGTCGGTGGTGCTGTAACCGCCGATCTGGTATTCGAGGCCGCTCGATAGGCCGATTGCGCCTTCACCCATGGCCTGATCTACGAGCTGGATCATCTTGGCAACTTCGGCTTCGGTCGCGGGGCGCTTGAAATCTTTGCCCATCACCTGCTCGCGAATGGTGGCGTGCCCGACCATCAAGGCGAGATTCAGCGAGGCCGGATTCTTACGGCGGGCGGCGAGCCACGGAGCGATAGGCCACGGAGAAAAGCCGTCGGCGCCCAGGACTACCGTGGTGATACCTTGTGCGATTTGCGTCTCGGCGAGCGGATCGGCTTCGAGGCCTCGCGTGGAATGGTTGTGGATGTCGATGAAGCCGGGCGCCAAGACCAGGCCCGCGGCATCTATCGCGCGCTCGTTCGGTTTGGGCTTGATGTTTCCGATTTTGACGATGCGGTCGCCTGAGATTCGAACATTGGCTTTGCGCAGAGGTTTGCCGGTGCCGTCGGCGACTTGTGCGTTAAGGATTACGGTGCTGGGCGATTTATCCTGGGCGCCGGCGAAGTCCATGGAAAAGACGAACGAAGCTGCAATGAGTATGAGAGCTGATCGATGGATTCGAATGGTGGATCTCCTGGACATCGTGGTGCTGTTGAGCGTCACTGTGATTTTGTTAATCGGCAGTGGGGGCTAGCGCTTTCTCGACGAGGTCCTTTGCGCCGGGTTTGCCCGCGAGAACCAGGTCCGACCATTCGGCGCCAACCTTCGAAAGCCGGACGGCTTCGCTCGTCAGCGATTCGGGCCCACCGGAATCGGCGTTGCCAAAGAAAATGCGATCCATGGGATGGGCGGCGGCGAGTCGATTTTTCGTGTATTGGCCAGGTGTCGCCATGTACATCGGATGACCGCGGCGATAAATGCGGACTTCGATGGGATCGACGTTGAATTCGGGCATGAGCTTTTGAAAATCGGCGAGAACTCGGGCGGCCAGATTCTTGCAGTCTGCCTCGTCGAGCAGCGTGGAGCGCTGGTTTTCGCGCAGCGGAGTGTAAAACGAGAGGATGTTGTTTTTCTGCTTGTAGCCGGGTTGATTGCGAACGGTCCAATCCGCTACGATGAAATCCGTGAAGGAATTGCCGGGGCACCAGTTGTCGTAGCCGCGGTTGTACACCGGCTTGTCGAAAATCACATTGACGACCGGATAAGGCGCGAAGCGAGTGCGGCGCATCGCGGTTTTCTGGTCGTAAGGAAGGTTCAGAACCAGGCGGGAGGTAATGTGTTTCGGCGTACACATGAGGACGGCCTTCGCCGCGACCGTCGCCAGTTTTCCTTCATGGAAGTAGGTGATGCGGACAGCGTCTTTGTCTTGCACGACGGCAACGACGATGGCCTCCCCAACCATTCGGTCTTTGTACTTTGGCTTCAGCACTTCCACGAGTTTATGCGTGATGCACCCTAGGCCGCCCGGGAGGATCACGCGCTTGGCGTCGCCTCCATTTACCAGTTCGTGCGCCGCCCCGATTCCGACGAATGCGGAAGAGTCTTCGCAGATAGCTCCCCAATTCGACGGACCGTATCCGTCCCACCATTGCTGAACTTCCGGAGCGTAAGCGGCGGCGGTGTATTTCGTCAGCGGTTCGGAGTCGAGCTCTGCCATCCGTTCGCGAATGTTGATTTTCATGGTGTTGTCCCGGAATTTGCGGAAACTTTCGCGCACGTCCTTGGGATAGGG
>Ga0187871_10002216_pt1 | contig 16074 bp, 13 predicted proteins | sample June2016WEW_16_1_FD_132988 | JGI IMG/M metagenome (GOLD analysis project Ga0187871, IMG submission 132988) | Peatland microbial communities from SPRUCE experiment site at the Marcell Experimental Forest, Minnesota, USA - June2016WEW_16_10 | ecosystem: Environmental > Terrestrial > Soil >... | reverse complement strand
GCGGCCGCCCAGGCCGGTGAAATTCCCGCCAATGACCGGCGCACCGATTACGAGCTGATGAGCCCCGAGCTGCGCCAAATGCAGGATGACGACACCGTCAACCCGGGGATGCTCTGGGTGCTCGATGGCGAGGCGTTGTGGCAGCGCAAGGAAGGATCGCGGGGTAAGTCCTGCGCCGATTGTCATGACGGGGCGTCGGCCAGCATGAAGGGGGTCGCCGCGCGCTATCCCACCATCGACCCGAAGCTCGGCCAGCCGATCGATCTCGAAGGGCGTATCAACGCGTGCCGGACGACGCATCAGGGCGCACAGCCCTTGGACTTCGAGAGCAAGGAGCTGTTGGCGCTGACGGTCTATGTGGCCCGGCAATCGAAAGGATTGCCCATCGACATCCCCGACAATCCCGCGACCACCCGCTTCATCGACGCGGGCCGGTCAATTTTCGAGCGACGCCAGGGTCAGCTCAACCTGTCCTGCGCGCAGTGTCATGACGACAATTGGGGGCAGAAACTGGCCGGCGCTACGATCCCGCAAGGGCACCCGAACGGCTATCCGGTTTACCGGCTCGAATGGCAAAGCCTCGGCTCGCTGCAGCGGCGGCTGCGCAACTGCCTCTTCGGCATGCGCGCCGAGCCCTATGCCTATGGCGCGTCCGAGATGACCGAGCTTGAACTCTTTCTCGCCTGGCGGGCCCGCGGTCTCGCGATCGAGACACCGGCGGTGCGCCCTTAGTCCAATCATTGCGGCTGCTTTGGGGCGATTGTGTTGAAAAACTCCGGACTCAGCAGATTTGGGCTGCTTCCGCGTAACAATGCTTCAAATGGATCGGGTGCATTGAATCGTTGATGCGCAGACGAACTCGGATACGACATAATATTGCTCGTGGATTTTGCTTGTGGAGTTTTTCAACACAAATGGGGCAGAACCGGTCGAGCGCATAGCCCACCACGAGGGACCGTTGCGGGTCGATCCTACCCCTTGGCGAAAGTCGTCTCGCGGGGCTAAAGCGGACCTTTAGTGGCGGTGTTGCGCGGATTGCCACCGCCGAGCCGAAGCCGCAGAGCAAAACTTGAAAATTGGCCGCGGTTCGGAAGGGCGAGGAATGAATTCCGACTCCCCGTCCGCGCCCGGCCGTTTTCCCCGAGTAGCGGAGCGCACTTGTCCTCCCAACAGGCATCGTGATGTCCGCGGCTAGCTGGGCGCTGGCAGCGGAATTGCCATAGCGCGGGCGGATTGCGTAGGGGAAGCGGATGGTTGCGGACCTTCGCTGTAGGACAGCAGCAGCGGTCCCGGGCTTTTCCACGCGGGCTATGCGGCTCTTCCAGAGCGCCTAACAGCCCACTAAGCCGCGCGTCGCTGGTACCCCCCACAAAACTGGCAATAATCAAGGGGCTAAGATTTTGAGCTGTAACCTTTTGATTCTGTTGTGGCTCCCCGGGCCGGATTCGAACCAGCGACCCAGCGGTTAACAGCCGCTTGCTCTACCACTGAGCTACCGGGGATCAGAGGTGTCGAGCATATAGGCGTGCCGCTCCGCAGGGGTCAAGCCCATGCCACGCCGGCACGCGCAGCGTAGGGTGCCGGTGCGTACTCGACTGACGGAACCGGCGAGGTCAGATGGTCAAGATGCGCGTGCGCGTGCGCGCCCGCAGCGGTTCTCCAACGCTTCCGCTTCTCGTTCAAGATCCTCGGCTGTGCGCAGCCGGGAGTCCCAGATCGCGGGGTTTTCGGTCCGCTCGGCAAATTCGCGGTACCAGGCGGCGAGATCGCGCAACCTCTGTGCTTGGCCCATGCGGAAACAGTTCTCTTTGACGAGGTTTCAACAAGCAAACCGCGCCGCAAAACGATCGTTCCGGTCCGCCCGATTTCAAAGCTCGCCGCGCTCAACCGCCCCTAAGCGCCGGTATCTCGGCGATCATCTTAAATACTTCTTCACCATAATCGAGGATCAGCACACAGGCGCGCTCGCTGGCGCTTTTGCGACGGGCTTCGATTTCATCGGCAAATTCCGGCTATTCCCAAAGTCCAACCTCTTGTGTCAAATCACGGTTCCGGACGTTCACCGGATCAAGGAGGCACCCTCATGCCGCGCGCAACCTGGAACGGATTTTTGCGTCTGTCGCTCGTCTCATGTCCGATTTTTCTGACCCCGTCGACGAGCGAGGCGAAGAACATCCGCCTGCATCAGATCAATCCGAAGACCGGCAACCGGGTGAAGCAGCAACTCGTCGACAGCGAGACCGACGAGGTCGTAGAGCGCTCCGATGTCGAGCGCGGCTATGAGTACGAGCGGCACCAATACGTCATCATCCCCGACGAGGAGCTGAAGGCGCTCAGGATCGAATCGTCGCAAACCATCGATCTCGACCGTTTCGTCAAGCGCGACGACATCGACCCGCTCTATCTCGATGCGCCGTACTACGTTTATCCGGACGGTAAGATCGCGGTCGAAACCTTCCGAGTGATCGGCGAGGCTATGGCAGAGAGCGGGCGCGTGGGGATCGGCCGCATCGTGCTATCGAGCCGCGAGCGGCAGGTGCTGGTCGAGCCGCGCGGCGGCGGCATGCTGATGCGCACGTTGCGCAGCGCCGACGAGGTACGCGAAGCGGAGTTTGGCGATGCGGCGGGCGAGGCCGATCCCGACATGGTCGCGGTTGCGAAGACGATCATCGACCGCCGCGCCGGTGAGTTCGATCCGGAGGAATTCCGCGACCGCTACCAGGATGCGCTGCGCGAGCTGGTCGAGAGCAAAGTCAAGGGCAAGGGCGTGATCAAGAAGACTGCCGCCGCCGCGCCGCCGAAGGTCATCGACCTGATGGAGGCGCTGAAGCGCAGCCTGGCCGAAGGCGGCGGGGGAGCCGGCGCGAAAGCGGCGCGCAAGGCGAAAGCCGCGCCCGACCGCCGGCAGGCAACCATGCTGCTGCCGGTCGAGGGCGGCAAGGCCAAGCCCGCTGCCGCCAAATCGCGTAGCGCACCAAGCCGAGAGCGCAAAAAGGCGTGATGAGCGGCGGCAAGCTCGCTCCGTATCGCAGCAAACGCGACTTCACCAAAACCGCCGAGCCGAGCGATCGATCGACGGTCGCACCATCCTACCGGCTGCGTTATGTGGTGCAAAAGCATGCTGCGACGCGTCTGCATTACGACTTCCGCCTCGAACTCGACGGCGTGTTCAAATCCTGGGCGGTGACCAAGGGCCCCTCGCTCGATCCGCACGACAAGCGGCTCGCGGTCGAGGTCGAGGATCATCCGCTCGCCTACGGCGATTTCGAAGGCACGATCCCCAAGGGCCAATACGGCGGCGGCACGGTCCAGCTATGGGATCGCGGCTATTGGGAGCCGGATCCTGGGTTCGACCCGCAACAAGCGCTGAGCGATGGCGAATTGAAGTTCCATCTCGACGGTGAGCGACTGCATGGCGGCTGGGTGCTGGTCCGCATGAAGCATGACCGCACCCGCAGCAAGCGCACCAATTGGCTCCTGATCAAGCACCGCGACGACGCGGCGCATGATGACGACGACGGTGCGCTGCTCGCTGCCGACCGCTCGGTCGCGTCGGGCCGAACGATGGCGGCGATCGCCGCGGGCAAGGGCAGGGGCGCCAAGCCGTTCTTGCTGGCGGAGGCGAATGTCGTCGCGCCCGACGCGGTCTGGCAGTCGAAAAAGGTGGACCGCAGGGTGGCGGGGACTCCGATGCCGGGTTTCATCGAGCCTCAGCTATGCCGTGCGGTCGCGCGCCCACCGAACGATGCCGGCTGGGTCCACGAGATCAAGTTCGACGGCTACCGGATGCAGCTGCGGGTCGCCAGCGGTCGGGCGGCGCTGAAGACTCGCAAAAATCTCGACTGGACCGACAAGTTCCCGGAAATCGCGGAAGCCGCCGGCGGGCTTCCCGACGTGCTGATCGACGGCGAGGTCGTTGCGCTCAACAGCGAGGGCGTGCCGGATTTCTCGGCACTGCAGGCCGCGCTCTCCGAGCGCAAGACCGGCGGTCTCGTCTTGTTCGCCTTTGATCTGCTGCATGCGCAGGGTGAGGATTTGCGGCGCCGGAAGTTATCCCTACGCAAGGAACGGCTCAAGGAACTGCTGGAAGCCAACGGCGATCGCGGGTCGCGGTTGCGCTATGTCGAGCATTTCGCGGCCGATGGCGACGCGGTGCTGAAATCGGCCCGCGAGACTGGTCTTGAAGGTATCGTGTCGAAGCGACTCGACGCACCTTACGCGTCCGGCCGTGGCGGGGGGTGGACAAAGGCTAAATGTCGGCCGGGCCACGAAGTGATCATCGGTGGCTGGAGCACGACGGAGGGGCGCTTCCGCTCGCTCCTTGTCGGCGTGCATCGCGGCGACCATCTCGCCTATATCGGACGCGTCGGCACCGGCTTTGACGCGGCCAAGGTCGAGGCGTTGGTTCCGCGCTTGGAGGCTGCCGCTGCCGACAAAAGCCCGTTCGGCGGTGCCAACGCGCCCCGTCGCCAGCCCGGCGTGCATTGGCTGAGCCCGGAATTGGTCGCCGAGATCGAGTTCGGCGGGTGGACCGGCGACGGCAATATCCGCCAGGCCGCCTTCAAGGGGTTGCGCATGGACAAGCTAGCCGCGGAGGTCGAGCCGGAATTGCCGGCCCCGACCTCGACCCGGGTTGGGGAGCCGAAATCCGGAAAGACGCCGGCCGCGCGCGGGCGGACCGTCATGATGGGGGTCGCGATCTCGCATCCCGACAAGGCGCTGTGGCCCGATGGCGGCGACGGCAACCCGGTCACCAAGCTCGACCTCGCCGAATACTACGCGGCGATGGCGGATTGGATCCTGCCGCATATCGCCGGCCGGCCGTGCTCGATCATCCGCGCGCCGGATGGGATCACCGGCGAATCCTGGTTCCAGCGCCATATCGCACCGGGAAGCTCGAAGCTGCTGACCGCCGTTTCGGTCTCGGGCGAGCGCAAGCCTTATCTGCAGATCGACCGCGCCGACGCGTTGATCGCGGTGGCGCAGGATGCTGGAGTCGAGCTCCACCCGTGGAACTGCGCGCCGGGCCGGCCTGATGTGCCGGGGCGGCTGGTATTTGATCTCGACCCGGCGCCCGACCTCCCGTTCACCGCGGTTGTCGAGGCGGCAACCGAAATCCGCGACCGGCTCGAGGGTCTCGGTCTCGCCGCCTTCTGCAAGACCACCGGCGGCAAGGGGCTGCATGTCGTCGTGCCCTTAAGGGCGCCGAAAAGCGGCAGTCCGGACTGGGACGTCGCCAAGGTCTTCGCCCGCGCGGTGTGCGAGCAGATGGAAAAGGACAGCCCCGGGCGCTACCTGATCAACATGGCCAAGGCCAAGCGTGGCGGGCGCATCTTCCTCGATTACCTGCGCAACGACCGGATGTCGACGGCAGTGGCTGTGCTTTCGCCGCGCGGCCGGCCTGGTGCGACGGTTTCGATGCCGCTCACTTGGAAGCAGGTGAGGAAGGGTCTCGACCCCAAGGCGTTCAACATACGGACGGCGCCGGCCCTGTGCGCGAAAACGGCGGGTTGGCTGGATTACGCCGCCGCCGCGCTACCGCTGGCGCCGGCGATCAAGAAGCTGGCCCGTGGGTCGAGCCAGGCCGGGCTTCGGTGATCGGCGAGGCGTAAATGTGACTGATCCCTAGGTCGGCTGGGTAAGGCACCAGCGCCAAGGCGTCGCGATAAGGTGAAGTCGCGATGGAATACGGGGCCGGAACGGGCTCCGCGTATCGTCGGAATCTTTGCCGCCAGCATGGTTCTCGCGGGCTCGCGAACGCACAAAAAATTACATCTTTTCCTTATTTTTGGTCCTATTTTCCTCTGGAAACGGATTTAGATTCTGGGTTAACACATAAGAGATACGGATCGTCGTAATTTTTCATCTTTCCACAGCTGCAGCGCGGGATTTTTGCCAGGGGCGAGTTGATGACGAGTACAAGCGTCAAGGTCCTGGTCATTGAAGACGACCGGTTGATCCGGCGGCTGCTGAGCGCGTCCCTGCCGTCGCGCGGGTTCATCGTCTCTGAGGCGGAGACGGGCGGGGCGGGGCTCGATGCGGTCAGGAAGGAACGGCCGGATCTGATCATCCTCGATCTCGGCCTTCCCGACATGAGCGGTCTCGGCCTGTTGCGTCACATCCGCGGGGATTTCGACATTCCGATCGTCGTCCTGTCGTACACCGCAGCCGTGACGACCAAGGTCGAGGCGCTCGACGGCGGCGCCAGTGATTACGTCACGAAGCCGTTCAACGTCGACGAGCTCGCGGCACGATTGCGGGTGGCGCTGCGCCATCGGTTGCAGCGCGAGGGCACCGCCCCGGTGTTCCGCAACGGCGAGCTGATGATCGACCTGGTTCGCCACCGGATCATGCGTGGGCCGATGAATATCAAGGTATCGCCGACCGAGTTCGCGATCCTGCGGCTGCTCGTGCAGGATGCCGGCAAGGTGCTGACCCATGACCAGGTGCTGCGGGACATCTGGAAGCATCGCCGTAATATAGATTACCTAAGGGTGTATATGCGCCAGCTACGCAAGCGGATCGAGATCGATCCGCACAACCCGCAATACATTGTTACGGTTCCCGGCGTCGGCTATCAGCTGCTGACCGCCGATTAATTCTCAGTCATTGAACGGCTTTTGAGCCACAAAGCCATTACGTGGAGCTCGCGGGGTAGGTTTATGTTATAAGAATATTATACTTCTGTAGTTAATATATATTTTTATGATATGAGAATTTTCAAATATACTAAGGTATTCCAAGTATATAAATTAATATAAAAAATAATAGCGATATATTACAGATGGCACACTCGTTGCGCTTTGATCGGACCGCGACGAACCTTGCTGGTGGGGACTACCGAAAAACCGAGGAGAGCGCTTTGACCGCCGCGCCGTCGCGGGCGCTTGTCCGCGGCTGGTGCAACGGCGAACCGCAGGACTCGGTCGCGAGCGAGGTGTCGATGAAGCTGATGGGGCGAATGAATGGTCAGGAGTGTGTTACTCGCCGCGATCGGGTTGGTGCTTGTCGCGGCGACACATCAACCGGCGGCGGCACAGGCGCTATTGGCCAGCGCGTTGCCCGCTGCCGGGACGACGGCGGTGTACGCCGCGCCGACATCTCCAGCGCTCTCTGCGACCCCGACCCAGATATTGGTCGCACAAATTCCCGCCTCGCCGACCGCCGCGCCGCCATCGTGCGCGGGGGTCAGCCCCTATGACAATTATGCCTGTCTCGACGCCTATCTCGGCGATGACGTCATCGGCCGGCTTTACAACTACTACAAGCTGGAATGGGGTCAGCCCGGGCCGCCGGCCGACCCTAGCGCACCGCCGTCTCGCATCGACGGCTGGCCGCGGACCCCAGAGACGACGCCGCCGATGCCGTTCACCGAATGGCCCTATGGCGGCACCACGTCGATCGGGGTGACCCCGACCGCGTCGGTCGACAGCCCGCTAATGGTCGCGATCGCGAATACCGGCCCTGGCCAGTGGCTCAACAGCACCGGCATCCAGATTTATGGCTGGGTCGATCCGGGCCTCAACATCAGCAACGAGACCGTGCGGCCGGGCGGCAACTCGCCGATCGCCTATAACTACACTCCGAATACGATCGAGCTCGATCAGTTCGTGCTCTATGTCGATCGGCTCCCCGACACGGTGCAAACCGATCACGTCGATTGGGGGATGCGGATGTCGCTGATTTACGGCGAAAACTACCGCTATACGACCGCCTATGGCATCGCCAGCTATCAGTTTCTGAAGAACAATCAGGTCAACGGCTACGACTTCCCGATGATGTACGGCGAGCTGTATTTCCCGCAGGTCATGCGTGGATTGATGGTGCGCGTCGGCCGCTACATCTCGTTGCCGGATATCGAAGCCCAGCTGGCGCCGAATAACTACATGTACACGCATTCGCTGACCTATGCCTACGACAACTACACCAATGAAGGTCTGCAAACCACGCTGGCGATCACCAAGGATTTGTTTCTGCAGCTGGGAGTGTCCGACGGCACCGAGGCGGCGATATGGCATCTGGGGAACAACATAGCCAACCCCGATCCGAACCCGCTCTATCCCGGCACGACGATGCCGAAGGATCCCGGTGCCCAACCGACTTTCACCGGCTGCTTCCGCTACAACTGGAATGACGGCTGGGACAACATCAATGGCTGCGCTAACGGCATCAATTCCGGCACCTGGGGCTATAACAATTTGCAGTGGTATGGTCTGACCGCCTACCACAAATGGAACGACCAGTGGCACGTCGCCTTCGAGATGTACGATGAGCACCAGAACAACGTGCTCAATATCGACAACCCGACCGCGGCGGGGATTCTCGCCGCGGGCGGGACGCCGTTCTCGCCGCAATACATGCCCTTCAACGCACCCAACGGAGCGCAGTGCGGGGACAGCACCAAACTGAGCTGCTATGCCCACGCGACCGGCGTCACCGCCTACGTCAATTACTCCCCCGAACCGCTGGACAATTTCTCGCTGCGACCGGAATTCTACAGCGACTGGCAGGGGCAGCGCACAGGTACCAAGGCTATGTATTACGGTCTCGGGTTTGGCTGGCAGCACTGGCTGTCACCGCAAATCGAGTTCCGGCCGGAGGTCGATTACTACCGGTCCAACGGCGCCAACGCGTTCAACGGGGATTCGAATGCCGGCATTCCGCCGAGCCGCAACTGGATCGTGATTGGCGCGATGGACATGATTTTCCACTTCTAGTGCCGGTGAGCCTGAGGATGACGCCTCGGTCGCCGATGAGTTGGAGTGACCATTTTATGACCGACCTCTATGTCGACCTCGACGCCCAGAGAGTCCTCCCGCAGGTCTTGCGCGTGGCCGAACGCTATTCGCTCGAGCTCTATATCGTCACCCGGGACTATCTCCACGCCGATGCCAATGTTCACTTGATCCTGGCGCAGGAAGATCTGCCAGATCCGGGTGCCTGGATCGCCGCCAATATTCGCCAGGGCGATATCTGCGTCACCGCCGATATCGGCCTCGCGACGAGTTGCACGCTGCGTGGTGCACAGGCGCTGTCACCAGCTGGCTGGTTGTGGGGCGACCGTAGCGTCCACCCCGCGCTCCATTCCGCACCGAACCCGCGAGCCGTGGCGCAACGTCTTGAGGCGACGATCATCGCGGGGCGCGCGGCGAACCGGGTCGCGCTCGTATCATGGCGCGGCGCGGCGCGCACCGAGCTTGGGGTTGCTCTAGCACCGAGACCTGCGTGGCAACCTAAGGGCGGCGGCGTTTGTGCCGGAGCTACTCCGCCGCCGCTTCGATTACCCCTTCGGTAATCGTCGAGTTGCGCTCGGCGCCCCACAGCTTCCGGGTCGCCTTGAAACGCTGGAGAAGAAACTCCCCGGACTGGACCGGCGGATAGAGGGCATCGGCATCGGCGACACCGAGATCGCGCGGGTCGACGAGCGTGCGGAAATTGGGGTTGCAGAACAGCGGCATCGAATAGCGCGGCTTGTCTTGGAGATGGACAACGCGGTGCACGGTCGCCTTGAAGCGGCCATTGGTCCAGCGCTTCATCAGCTCGCCGATATTGATCACAAAGCCGCCCCGGAGCGGCGGCGCAGAGATCCATTTGCCATCCTTGCCCATCACTTCGAGGCCGCCCAGATTGTCCTGCCACAGGATGGTGACGATGCCATGATCGGTGTGCGGGCCCGCCGCCTGGTCGGAAATGTGCAGCCCGGCGGCGCCGAGATAGTGGTTGACCACCATGTCGGCGACCGGCTTGGTAAAATTGCGGGTGAAGAAATCCCCGGGTTGACCGAGGTAGAGCGCGAAACCCTCCAGGATCTTCATGCCCAGCCGAAAGGTTTCCCAGTAGTAGGCCTCGATCGCCTCCTGGAAGCCGGGGATGTCGGGGTACTGGTTCGGCGCGTAGAGCGGCGTGCCGGCGAGCACTTCGGGGTCGTCCTCGCTCACCGGGAAACCGAGATCGAAACTGTCCCGCGCGTTCGGCTTGCCGTTGCTGTGAACCGAATCCCAGATGTCGCGATAGCCGCGGTTGTTTTTGTCGGCCTTGACCTTGAGCCGCTCAGCCTCGGGCAGCGAGAAGAACTGGTCGACCATTGCGACGGCTCGGTCGCTGACCTCGACCGGAACGTTGTGGTTGACCGCGTAAAAAAAGCCGATGTCGTCGCAGGCGGCGCCGAGCTTTGCGGCGACTTTCTTCTTGGCTCCCGGGTCGTCCGAGCAGAGCGCGGCGATATCGATCACCGGAATGCTGCCTGCCGTCATCTCTTTCCTCCAAGCCCAACCTATCCGCGCCGCGGGTCGGCTGTCCGCCAATCCAGCCGTGTGCCGAACGCGTGGACCAGTGAATATATCAGGAAGGACAGCCCCGTAGCGACCAAAGCCACGGCGTACACCTGGTCGCCACGATAATTCTGCATCGCATGGTTGATCACATAGCCTAGCCCGGTCGACGAGATCATCCATTCCGCCGCGATCGCGACGATGATCGAGCTAGAGCCAGTGATTTCCTGCGCCGCGACGATCGATGGGAGCGCGTAGATCAGCCGCACCTGGCTGAAAGTCTGCCACCAACTCGCATTGAGGATGCGCATGCGGTCGAGCTGGACCTCGTCGGCCGCGTGCAGACCCTGCATCGTATTGACCAGGACCGGAAAGAACCCGGCCAGCGCGACGATCGTCGTTTTGCTCAAGATCGAATCGCCAAAGGCCAGCATCAGCACCGAGATCATTGCGATATAGGGCACATTGCGCAGCGTGATCGCGGCCGGCATCAGCATGTACCGGGTCGGCGGCAGCAGATCGAACAGCACGGCGAGGCCGATGCCGGCGATGTTGGCCCAGACAAAACCGATCGTCGCGACCTGCAAGGTGTAGAGCAGATTTTCGAAGATGAAGGCGCGATCGACCCACAGCACGTCGAGAACCCGCTCGGGCAGCGGGATCACGAAGGCCGGCAGGCCCGAGAACCAGATCGCCAGATACCACAGCAGGAGCACCGAGCCGATCGGCGTCAGAATGCGCAGCGCGAACCAGCCGAGCCGCGCCAAGAGCCGCGCCGGCGATGGCGCCGGGCTTGGCTCTGCGGCGAGGATCGCGTCGGCCGGCACCGTCAGGCGGCCTCCGCACGATCCGCCAAGAGTTCGCGCACATGGGCGGTGATCGTGACAAAGCGCGGGTCCTGGCGGAACGACGGATCGCGCGGCCGCGGCACCGATACCGGTACCACCTCAAGCACGCGGCCGGGTGCCGGTGAGAAGACCACCAAGCGATCGGCCAACATGACCGCCTCGTCGATATGGTGGGTGACGAACAGCACGGTCTTGGGTCGGACGGTGAGTTCGCGGTCGAACCATTCGCCGATTTCTTCGCGCTTCATCTCGTCGAGCGCCGCGAATGGCTCGTCCATCAAGAGGACGCTCGGATCGTGCGCCATCGCCGACGCGATATTGACCCGCTGCAGCATGCCGCCCGAAAGCTGGCGGGCACGCTTCAACTCATGCCCCTCGAGCCCGAACTCGCGCAGCACCTTGGCGGGGTCGAAGCCGACCCGGCCGGCGATTTTCTGGGTGAACCGAACGTCGTCGATCGCCCGCTTCCAGGGAAGCACGGCGGGGCGTTGCGAAACCAGACCCAAAAGGCGCTTGCGGCGCGCTTCGGCTGCCGTATCGGAGCCGATCCGAACCTCGCCGCTCGTCGGCTCCTGCAGGTCGGCGACAATGCGCAGGAGCGTGGTCTTACCGCACCCCGAGGGGCCGACCAGCGCGATGAACTCGCCGGACGCGATCTCCAGATCGACCGGGCGCAGCGCCCAATTGTCGCCGAAACGCCGCGACACATTGCGGATCGAGATCGCGGCCATCAGTGGGTGCTCGGGGCGGCCAGATAGTCGTCGGTCATGACTTCGGAGACCGGCACGGTCGCAGGGATCTGGTCGCCTTCTTTGAGGAAGGTGATCATCTGCCCCCAGTTCGCTGGGTTCATCCACAAGAGGCCGTGCTCTTTCGAGTCCGCGCTCTGGTACAGCTGGTTCTGCAGCTTGAAGCGCCAGGCAAGTTTTTTCGCGTCCTCGGTCTGACCCGGGAATTTGGCGAGAATGTCGACCGCTTCGTCGGGATGGTCGATCGCGAACTGCATGCCGCGCTGCACGGCCCTCAGGTAATGTCGCACCAGCTCGGGGTTGTTCTTGAGGGTGTCGGCCGAGGCAAAGATCACGTCAACGTAGATCGGGATGCCGTAATCGGCAAAGCGCATCGCCTTCCATGTCTTGCCCTTCAAGGTCGGCGGCGCGTCGGGCTTCGCCGCCTCCTGCTCGATCTGATAGGTCTGGTTGACGACCCAGCCGAGGAAGAAGTCGACCTGCCCGACCATCAGCGGCTCGGCGGTTCCCTGAACCGTCACCAGCTTGACCTTCGATGCGTCGACGCCGTTCTTCTTCGCGAAGGCGCGGAAGGTGAATTCGGTATTGGCCTGCAAGCCGAGGGTCTTGCCCTCCAAATCCTTGGGCTTGGGCAACGGCGCGTCGGGCTCGCCGAGGCTGATATAGGCCGCCGGCGATTGCTGGAACAGCGTGCCGATCGCGACGACATCGACCGGATCCTTCGCCAGACGCGCGGTCACGAGCGCCATGCCGTTGGTCGCGAGACCAAATTGCGCCTGCCCCACCGCGACGATTGGGATCGGGTTCTTGCCCGGTCCACCATCGACCGTCTTGTGGTCGATGCCCTCGTCCTTGAAGAAGCCCTTGGCCTCGGCGATGAGGATCGGAGCATATTCGCCGAGGCGCAGCCAGCCGAGCTGGGTGACGACCGGTGTGTCCTCGGCGTTCGCGCCGATCGGCGCTAGACCGGCCAGGGCAACCGCCGCAACGCGGAGAAATCTCGCAATCCCCAGACACATCCGCACGGCGACGTCCCCCTCAGCCCCCGATCCGCCGCAAGACCTACGCGCAGTCTGGGGGTGCAAGCGTCATGCCGCCATGCTGTCGTGTCGACCGACGGCGGTTCGCGTAATTTTCGCCCTGTTTGAATGACTTGGCTAGATGGAGGCCGGAAGCGGGCCGTGCCCTTGAGGCTCCGAACTGGCGCCGCCGTGGTCGCTTGCGCGGAGCACGAGCGAAAAACATACTTGTGTTCCATCGCTCGGGGGAGAAACGGCTGTCGAGATCAGACAGTCGCGCTTCGGCGACCATCTCGTTTTGCACGCTGCCGAACGCATCGATGCTCAGACGAGCGAAGCCTTTCAAGCCGAGCTGCTTGCAGCGGTAGCCGACGGCGGGACCAATCTCATCATCGACTTCGCGCAGGTTGAATACATCTCCAGTGCTGGGTTTCGTGCGCTGCGCGGCACGGCGCCGCGCCCGACCGCGTGCGCGCCGAACCAGAATTTCCCAACTTGCCGCATCAGCTATTCCCCTGTCCCGTTTCGACCATAATTGATTCTTCAACCTGCCGGCAATCTCAGCGCGGCCGGCAATCCTCAAGATCTCGATCTGCCGTGGCAGGCTGTCGTTACGCCCTCGCGCCATGAGACGGCACGGCATTGGAGAACAATTGCTCTAAATTGCCGACGATACTTGGTCACTCTGCAAGGCCTTCGGTGGATAATCACCGGGCGATATCTCTTTGGGTGATGGCGGAAATATGAGCATCCCAACCGACACCCCAGGCAGCCAGGTTTGCAAAGCTGGCAGCGGTCAGTTCATCGCCTTTTGGCAGGGGCAGATCGTTCACAAGCTTGACGGCGGACTGCGCTATTTCGAGACCGAACAAGCAGCCTGGAATTTCTTAGCGCGGCGCGACCTGGTAAGCGACAGCATGGTTGGCGCTAGGCCGACGCGGCGAACTGGCCGAGATAAGCCTACCCTTCGTGACTGACGGCGCGCCTGCGAGCGCCGGACTGACGCTCGAAATCGCCTAGATGGCGCGGATCTGCGCGTCGGGTTGCGCCGTGACCTCGGTGCGAAAAGCGACGTTAGACCGTGGGCCAGTCTTGTGTCGGCCGCGCAGGCTCTCGCCTTCTAATTGCAGTCGATAGGCATTGTGGGTTATCCGGTCCAGGACCGCGGCGGCAACGCCGGCGTCCCCGATCACCTGAGGCCAGCGCTCAACCGTCACCTGACTTGCGATAAGCGTGCTTCCCAGCCCGCAACGGTCCTCGATAACCTCAAGCAGATCACGGCGTTGCTCCGCCCCAAACGGCTCCATTCCCCAGTCGTCGAGGATCAGCAACTCAGCGTTGTGTAGCGCTCGCAGGCGACGGGAATACTGCCCGGTGCCCCGCGCCGCGCTCAGATCGGCCAGCAACCGAGGCAGGCGCTCATAGCGTACCGATCGATCGTCGCGGCAGGCCTTTTCCCCCAGCGCACAGGCTAACCAAGTTTTGCCCACCCCGGTTGGCCCGTCGATAATCACATTTTCCTTGTCGATGATCCACTTTCCGATCGCAAGCCAGTGAAATAGCGCATCGTCAAATCCGCGCGCCGCATTGTAGTCCAAGTCAGCTATCGACGCCTGGTAGCGCAATTTCGCGGCCCGCAATCGGCCGGCCAAGCGTTTTTCTTTGCGGTCAGCAAGCTCGGCCTCGGCGAGGTGCGACAACCAGCCAACAACTAGTGGGGAGCTGCAGGTCAAATCGCTCTTGAGCTGTGCGAGCTCTCTGGCCATTCCGTGGAGCCCGAGTTCCTGAAGTTGGTCAGATAGGGGTTGCGGTGGCGCATCGATCGTTTGATGCCGCGGGGGGGCTACTTGGCGGAGGGGTTCGACCTCCGCTGATATCCGCGACATAGACGCGGGTCGCTGCCATGAAACCGCGAGGAACCTGGTCGGGTCGGAGGCGAGCGCTTGCCGTAAGTTGGTGCTGTGCCGTTTCATCCGGCCCGTTCCAATTAATGCGGATTCTTGAAATTAATCGCTGATCTCGCCGAATAAGGTGCGCATCTCGGCAGCGGCCTTCCCGTCGGGCTCGAATTCAGTGACCCCTTGTCCTGCGGTAATCGCGCGCGCGTAGGCGACCAAATTCGAGACGCTCACGGGGACCAGATTGAGGCCCATGTCGCAGATGGCGCCCTCGGCTTGGCAACGGTCGATCGTACGCGCCTGCACCGCATTGAGCACGACGGCGGCGTTTTTTCTGCGGAGCTGGGTGAGCTGGATCGTCGTGGCCAGGTACTGCAAGTCGACGATGGTTGGCCGACACGGAATCAGCACGAGATCGGCGGCATCGATCGTCGAGACGAGAATGCCCTCTGCGTGCGCGGCAGTATCGATCACGATCAGCTTCGCGCCGAGCTCTCTGGCAGAGGTTAGGGCTTGGGGAAGTCGCGCCGCCATGGCGGAGATTACGGTCGGTGTGCGGCCTGTCATCGCCCGCAGATCGCCCCACTTGGCGGAAGCCTGCTGCGGATCCACATCGACCACAATGGTGCGCACGCCCGCTTCCTCCGCGGCAACTGCCAGATTTAGACCAACCGTGGTCTTGCCGGTGCCACCTTTGAGGCTCGCCATAGCGAGAACTCCGGTCATGCAAATTATGCCCTTTGTCGAGATCCCATCGAGTTATCGAGACGTTCCCACTAAGTAATTAATGAGTTATTTAGGTATATGGTTAAATTAACCACGTAGTCACGCTAACTCGTTTTGCTTGCCACAAATCGTGCAGTAACCCGTCATTCCCGCAGCATCGTCGCGACCTGGTCGAGGCGGCGAATGCGCGCGTACATTTTCATCGCCTTGTCGAGGCTGTAGGCGTGGGCGGCCACGTCGCCGCCCCAGCAGCATTCGCGCACCACGACAGACGCGAGGTCGAGGTTGAAGGCCTCGCGGACGCTCGTCTCGACGCCGCGATTGGTGGCGCCGCCGCCGATGATGATGGTGTCGCGCCGCAGCATGTGCAGGAGCTCGGCGACGCCAGTCCCGTAAAAGGCGCTCGGCCGCCGCTTGAGGAAGACGTAATCCTCAGGTCCCGGCGCGATTTCGTCGGGGAAACCGGCCTCTGCCGTGCCCTCGACGGCGTTGGTGAGTGGCGGCACCCCGGTCTCCGCCGAAAGGTCGGTGGGCAGCATGACGACGTCGGCGCCATTGGCGCG
>Ga0187871_10002213_pt1 | contig 16093 bp, 11 predicted proteins | sample June2016WEW_16_1_FD_132988 | JGI IMG/M metagenome (GOLD analysis project Ga0187871, IMG submission 132988) | Peatland microbial communities from SPRUCE experiment site at the Marcell Experimental Forest, Minnesota, USA - June2016WEW_16_10 | ecosystem: Environmental > Terrestrial > Soil >... | reverse complement strand
CAGGGCATTACTGAAAGCGCAAGCAAGATCAGGAGCAGCTTTGGGCAAAAAATGGCAAATACCAGCCAAAACCCCACCACGCCCCGGCCATCTTCAATCCGCCGGCGTTTCCACACAGTCTGCTAGACTTGTGCCGCGCGTATCTGCGCTAACCGGAGCAGGCCTGTTCGGGTAACGCCCCCTCACTTGCGACCCGCGTCGATCTTACCAGTCACCCGGTTCTCTTAAATTTTCGTCCTCTTGCTTACGTTCTTTCGGGGTCATCGCGCGGCGTCTTTTCCAATTCCAGATGTTCAGCCGAACAAGGACTGCGAGAACGCCACACAGGAGCGCCAACAGGATTGGCTCAGACATTCTTCTGTCCACAGTGTGATGCGTGTGGCCACGAGCGTAATGGGCTGCTAGGCTGGATGCTAGGCGGCTATTCGTCCACACATAAATATCTTACTAAAATCAAGTACTTAAGCGCAAGGGTGGCGGAAGGGGTGGGATTCGAACCCACGGTAGGCTTGCACCCACGGCGGTTTTCAAGACCGCTGCCTTAAACCACTCGGCCACCCTTCCACGAAAATGGCATCTGGCCCGAAGCTCTGTCTGCCTAAAATGCTTTATTTGATGTCTTCAAGATTTGCTGTTTTCAAGTCCGCCGATATGGCTTTGGCTGTAGAGCTGTACGCCGAGTTGTTTGATGAGCTCCAGCTGCGTTTCCAAAAAGTCGATGTGATGCTCCTCGTCGATGAGGAGGTCGTCATAGAGCTCCTTGGACACACGGTCATGAACGGAGATGCAATATTCGGCGGCTTCTGTATAGAGGGCGCGTGCGGCGATTTCGGCGGCAAGGTCGCAGCGGATAATTTCCTCCACCGTTTGTCCGATCCGCAGCGGATCAAGGACTTGGAGATTGGGAAACCCTTCGAGAAAAAGTATGCGCGTGACAAAGCGATCGGCATGGCGCATTTCCTCGATCGATTCTTCGCGCCATTTCTTCGCTAATTCCTTAAATCCCCAATTATCAAAAATGCGGTAATGCAGCCAATATTGATTGATGGATGTCAGTTCGCTGCGCAGGCTGCGATTGAGATAGTCGAGGACTCTGTCGTCGCCTCTCATGATGCCGATCTCCTTGATAGGTTTCTTATTCCGGCCAAGCCGCGAGGACGGCCGAGAGCCTGACACTGCCACACAGCACTATTAGCAGATAAACCGTCCTAAAAAAGATGGCTGGATGGGGCGGGCTAGCCTAGACCAGGATAGCTTCAAGTTCGATCGCTCACGGTCTCTATCAATGGGTTTTCCCGCATGATTATTGATCATGGTCGCGGGCGAGACAATAGGGGCGTATTGTCTACAGCGGGCAGAGTGACTCTTCGTCCAACTCGCGGTTCGTCAGGCACGACGTTCCGGTCGGTGTCGTCTCCGCCAAGGCCTCGCTGATGATGGTCCTCAAGGTGGCGATGCAACGCCCGCAATTCGGACTGCAACCGAGACATTTATAGACCGCGCCTGGTGTCCGCGGGCACGTCCCGCTGGCCACGATATCCCTGATTTTTGCGTCGGTCAGGACATTGCAAGAACATACGATCATTCAGGCACCGGTGGACGAGGCGAGGGACGCATGGACAGAAGTTTTCTAACTCACTATTGAATAATACACAAGATAAGAATTGTAGATTACAAATGTTCAAAAATAGAATCTCGGTGCTTCGTAGTTTAGATTCGCTAAAAATTACTTCCCGGCGAAAAGCAGACCTATAGACCCTTTTCAGCGCGCGGGCTGGCTGATAAGGCCCACCTCGTCAGCCAACCTTAGTGGCACTCATATACGCCGCGAGATTGACACCGTGCTGACGCTCGCCCCCGCGATGCATATAAAGAAATGGGTGCGCAAGCATGCAATGCAAGTTCGAAGCCATCAAACTACCATGACGAACCATTTTTTTCAAAAAATCCGCGATGCAATGAGCGGGCGGGAAAGCCGGACTTTCCTCGAAACCCCCTCAGGCGTGAGCTGGACTTATGCTGACGTGGCCGCGCTTTCCGCACGCTATGCCTCGGCGCTCGTGGAACTCGGACTTGAAGCTGGCGACCGCGTCGCCGTACAGGTCGAGAAATCGCCTGAGGCGCTCATGCTCTATCTCGGCACGATCCGCGCGGGAGCGGTTTTCCTCCCTCTCAACCCTGCCTATACAAACGCCGAACTCGATTATTTTCTTGGCGACGCGGAGCCCACTATCCTTATCTGCGATCCAGCGCGTCGTGCTGCCTTGGCGTCGGTCACGGCGAGGGCAAAGGTGCGATCGCTCGAAACACTAGGGCCCGATGGCCAAGGCTCGTTGCGCGATCGAAGCGACGCCTCGGCGCCCCATTTCAAGGATGCCCCGCGCGGGCCGGATGATCTTGCCGCGATCCTATATACATCCGGCACCACCGGCCGCTCGAAAGGCGCCATGCTGACCCATGGAAATCTCGCCACGAACGCGGAGGTGCTTGCCACGCTCTGGCGATTCTCGCAGGCCGATGTGCTGCTGCACGCGCTTCCCATCTATCACACGCATGGGCTTTTTGTGGCCGTCAACACCTTACTTCTGAGCGGCGGCAATATCCTGTTCCTGCCGAAATTCGATTCGACCCAATGTCTGGCGCTAATGCCGCTGGCAACTACGATGATGGGTGTTCCGACATTTTATACGAGGCTCCTGAGGCACGAAAATTTGTCGCGCGAGAGCACGGCACATATGCGGCTTTTCATTTCCGGCTCCGCGCCGCTTCTCGAAGAGACCCACCGCGCTTGGTTCGAGCGGACCGGACATATCATTCTCGAACGCTATGGGATGACCGAAACCAACATGACCACGTCCAATCCCTATGACGGCGAGCGTAAGGCTGGAACCGTCGGTTTTCCCCTGCCCGGCGTTTCGCTGCGCATAGCGGAACCGGAAACCGGAGCGATTTTGGGCCAAGCGGAAACCGGCGTCATCGAAGTCAAAGGGCCAAATGTTTTCAAGGGCTATTGGCGCAATCCCGAAAAGACCGCGGCGGAATTTCGCAGCGACGGCTTTTTCATCACCGACGATCTCGGCAAGATCGACGAAAGCGGCTATGTGCATATCCTTGGGCGTGCCAAGGATTTGATCATTTCCGGCGGCTTCAACGTCTATCCGAAGGAAGTCGAAGCCGAAATCGACGCGCTTGACGGCGTGATCGAGAGCGCGGTTATCGGCCTGCCGCACGGGGATTTTGGCGAGGGGGTTGCGGCGATCGTCGTGCCTGCGCCGGGCGCCTCGCTCGAAGAGCAATCGGTACAAGACGCGCTTGCCACTCGGCTCGCCAAATTCAAATTGCCAAAGCGTGTGATCTTTGTCGATGATCTGCCGCGCAATGCAATGGGCAAGGTGCAAAAGAATCTGCTGCGCGAGACTTTCAAGGATTTGTTCGCACGCGCTCAGAGTTGAATTCCATGTTGTGAGCCGCCCCGGCCGGCTCAAGCATGTCCCGAGGTTCCCAGGCTTTTTCGATCGCCTCATGGCGTTCCCGCATCCAATTGAACGTTATCAGCATTTGAATGATGGGAATGATGGTTCATGAATGATGACGCGCTTGTTGGCGTGATCCTCATGCATTCGAAAACTGCGCGATCGATAGCAGCGCTCAAGATCAGCATCAACGCTCTATAGAGAATATTTTTCCTAATAAAAATAAATTACAGAATATCTAGCTATAAGTCGTCGAATGAAAAGGTTCATATGCCATGTAAAATTACTATCATATTAGTTCGCTATAACAAGTGAGCCTCAGTGTAATGGCGAAAACTTTGCTTCACTTTGGATAGCGAGAACGTAAACTTCTGTCAAAGGATTAGCAACGATGTCCTCTCAAGACTACCGAGTTCAAGAGAACCGTTACCGCCCGGACGATTTTGCCGATGATCCTCGCCGCGAGCGTTACGAGGATGCGCGCCGTTATCAAAGCGGCCGCCGGGACTTTCAGGGTCAAGCCGGATACGGCCGCGGCCGTGATTTCGGCCCGCGCGACGAGTATGGGCGCGACGGCGATGCCATTGGCCGCCGTTGGAGTGAGCCGTCCGGCCGCGGCCGTTACGAGGAGGAGTATTTTGGCGGCGATAGATTTATCGCTGAGCGTGAGTATTACGATCGCGGCCGCGAGCCGCGCAATTATGGGAACCCAGAATTGGAGGGCTATGGCAGCCGCCTGGCCGGTCAATATCAAACTGGCGGTTATCGCGGAGGCGAACGCGATTATGGCGTTAGCCGCAACCCGCGCTTCGCCGCCTACGGCGACGATCGCCGCGATGATTACGCACAGGACAACCAGGGCGTGCGACGCTTGGTATCGGACCGCGGTGACAATTGGGCCAGGGGGGCTGGCGACACGCGTGACGAGCATGCGCGTTACCACGGCGTCGGACCGAAAAATTACAAGCGCTCCGATGAGCGCATTCGCGAGGACGTCTCCGATCATTTGAGCAATGATCCCTATATCGACGCTTCGGAGATCGAAGTGAATGTCCATAATTCGGAGATCACATTGAGTGGTTCGGTCGAAAGCCGCGTTCAGCGCCGCCGTGCGGAACTCGCCGCCGAGCAAGTTTCGGGCGTGAGCCAGATTCAGAACAATCTGCGCGTAAAACATGCAAGCCACGGCGCCCAATCGGCCGGGGGGGCAGCCGACCAGGCGAATGCCCCGAAAATCGCTGCTCAAGCGAGGTAATGCACTCGTCTTGTGGCAGGTCTTAGGAGACGCCTTCGTCCGTCTCCAGCATGTTCCGAAAAAGATATTCGGCTTTTTCGATTAGGACATGCTCCAAGTCTTTGAATCTGAGCGTTTCCTGTGAAACGCTCTAGGCTCGGCGCATTGCTCCTAGTTCGAAAGCCAAATCAGACCGGCGGTCGCAAACGGTGACCGCTGGTTTTTTTGCCCAGGAATGGCATGATGTTTGCTTGCTGGATCCTTGTAAGATAAGCGCCTTTGCTCCTCCGGGCAGAGCAACCAATGTTAAGCGGCGGCGGTCATGTCTGAAAAGGTGGTAAGTCTACGCGGCAATTTTAACGTGCCGCCAGCGCAACCCAATAACACCCTGATTGAGGAAATCGAGCGCTTGCTCGAAGCCGCCCGCGCCGGCGAGATCGTCGGCATGGCGGGCACCTATGTTCACAAGGATAAGGCCGTCTCCTATTCCTATGCCGGCGCGGTCGCGAGCTATGGAATGCTCGGCGGCCTCGATTGCGTCAAGGAACGGCTTTTGCGCATCGCCCTTGCCAAGGAATAAGGGCCGCTGTTACGATTGTGGCGCTGGCCGGCGAATTAACGGCACGCCGGAACAAGCTGTTGCATCCAACGTCCTTCCAAATAGATCGGCGTGGCGGTTAAACTACCCTGCGAAGCAATGAACTCTTTGATGCGAGCCGGATACCACTGCAGCATATAGCTATTGGCTTCAGGATCGTCCCCGGCGGTTCCCAGCTTTCCATATCGAAAATACGAGGCATGAAAGACAAATTGCGCGCTCGGCTCGGCGCATAGGTAGGGCGACTTTAGATATAGGGTACAGGCCGAGCCGCAAAGCCCACGCACGATGATGCGGCGGCCCTTGGCTTCCCATTCCCGTTCACGCTGCGCGTATTTGGAGACTTCGCCACCTTCATCATACTTAATAATGATCGCGGGCGGATTAGACAGATACGGCATTTTCACCCAACATCCATCGTGCATGTAAGACGGCCGCGGCGGAAAAATCCGGCGGCCGTCTGCGCACGTCCAAATCGATATATGGTGCAAGTCTTGCCATTAGAGCATATCCCGAAAAAGTTGCGGACTCTCTCGAAGGACATGCTCCAAGTCTTTGAATCTCAGTGTTTCCTTTTCGATCCCGTGAGGCCACATGATCAGGAAGCGCTCTGCACGGCTTGATTGCAGCGCCCTATTCTCCGGCTTCCCTTTCCTCGAGCTTTTCCTTGGCTTCGAGGTCTTCCCCCGTCACCTGATCGACGATGCGCATCGAAAGGCGTACTTTGCCACGGTCGTCGAAGCCGAGCAGCTTCACTTTGACCTTGTCACCTTCCTTGACGACATCCGAGGTTTTGGCGACCCTTCCCTTGGCGAGCTGGGAGATGTGGACGAGGCCATCCTTGGCGCCGAAGAAATTCACGAAGGCGCCGAAATCGACCACCTTCACGACCGTACCCTCGTAGATTTGACCGACTTCCGGATCATTCGCGATGGATTTGATCCAATTGATCGCAGCGCGGATTGAATTGCCATCGGAGGAGGCGACCTTCACGGTGCCGTCGTCCTCGATATTGATCTTGGCGCCGGTTTTTTCGACGATCTCGCGAATGACCTTGCCGCCGGTCCCGATCACTTCGCGGATCTTGTCGGTCGGAATCTTCAAGGTCTCGATACGCGGCGCGAATTCACCGAGTTCGGCCCGCGCCCCGGTAAGCGCCTTGCTCATTTCACCCAAAATATGCAGCCGGCCCGCCTTCGCCTGATCCAAGGCAACCCGCATGATCTCTTCGTTGATGCCGGTGATCTTGATGTCCATCTGCAGCGAGGTGACGCCTTCCTCGGTGCCCGCCACCTTGAAATCCATGTCGCCCAGATGATCCTCGTCGCCGAGAATATCGGAGAGGACCGCGTAGCGCTCGCCCTCGAGGATCAGGCCCATCGCGATGCCCGCGGTCGGCCGCTTCAGGGGCACGCCCGCGTCCATCAGGGCAAGTGACGAGCCGCACACCGTCGCCATAGAGGATGAGCCGTTCGACTCGGTGATCTCGGAGACGATCCGCACCGTATAGGGAAATTCCGCCGCGGCTGGCAGCATCGGACGGATGGCGCGCCAGGCAAGCTTGCCATGGCCGATTTCGCGCCGCCCCGGCGAGCCCATTCGGCCGGTCTCGCCGACCGAATAAGGCGGAAAATTATAATGCAGGAGGAAGCGCTCCTTATAGGTGCCCTCGAGACTGTCGACGAATTGCTCGTCCTCGCCGGTGCCGAGCGTCGCGACGACCAGCGCCTGCGTCTCGCCACGGGTGAACAACGCCGAGCCATGCGTGCGCGGCAAAACGCCAACTTCCGCGACGATCGGGCGAACCGTCTTCACATCGCGCCCGTCGATCCGGATGCCGGTATCGAGAATGTTCCAGCGGACAACCTTGGCCTGCAGATCGTGAAAGACCTCGGCCACCTGCTCCTTGGAAAATTCCGGCTCGGAATCGGCCGGGAAAAGCGCCGTGAAAACCTTCGTCTTCACCGCGTCGACTGCGTTATAGCGCTCCTGTTTCACGGTGATCTTATAGGCCTCGCGCAATCCCGCTTCGGCGATATGGCGCACCGCCGTCTCTGCTGCGCTTTTGTCGGCAACGGCGAGTTCACGCGGCTGCTTGGCGGCTTTTTCGGCGAGCCTGATGATCGCGTCGATCACCGGCTGGAAACCGGCATGCCCCGCCATGACGGCCTCGAGCATCACCGCCTCGGAAAGTTCCTTGGCTTCGGATTCGACCATCAGCACGGCGTCGCTGGTTCCCGCGACCACGAGATCAAGCGAGGATTGTTTTAGCTCTTCCAGGGTGGGATTGACCTTTACGGCACCATTGATGAGGCCGACGCGTGCGGCCCCGACCGGGCCCATGAAGGGAATGCCCGAAAGCGTCAGCGCCGCCGAAGCCGCGACCAGCGCCAAAATATCGGGATCGTTCTCGAGGTCATGCGACAGAACGGTGGCCACGACTTGCGTATCGTTGCGATAGCCGTCGGGAAACAATGGCCGGATCGGGCGGTCGATCAAGCGGGAGACAAGCGTCTCCTTTTCCGAAGGCCGGCCCTCGCGCTTGAAATAGCCGCCGGGAATGCGCCCCGCCGCAAAAGCCTTTTCTTGATAATTGACCGTCAGGGGAAAGAAATCGATCCCGGCCTTGGCCTCCTTCATGGAGACGACGGTGGCGAGAACCGTGGTTTCGCCATAGGTCGCAACGACGGCGCCGTCGGCCTGACGGGCGACCTTGCCGGTTTCGAGCACGAGCTTTCGCCCGGCCCAATCAAGTTCCTCACGATGGATTTCAAACATTTCGCGTCTTTCTGGGTCAAGGCGAAGCCCAAACCAGAGCAAGACGGCGAGCAGCTGCGAAACAGCGGCTGGCGATCCTGCCACATGGATTGGTCTTCGCCAGATACGGCGCGGCGGCCCAATGCCGCCGCTTTCCGGAAAATACAAGCCGTTACGGGCTTTGTCTCATATTATATCGCTCTGAAAGGCTATCTTGAGCGCATAACGTGCAAAAGCTAATTAACTTCTTGCATGAAGGATATACGCTATCACATTGATTTTTTGTGAGTCTTCGCCGCTCCTAGAAATCAATGTGAAGGACAGGCACCCTGCCATAAAATCCTGCGGACGGCAGTTTTGCAAGCCGAACAGCCCCATGGAAACTGCGCAGATCTAAGTTTAGCGCCGGATGCCAAGGCGCTCGATCAGCGATTTGTAGCGCGGCTCGTCCCGCGTCTTCACATAATCGAGGAGCTGGCGGCGCTGCGACACGAGCTTGAGCAGTCCCCGGCGCGAGTGATTGTCTTTCACATGCGTCTTAAAATGCTCTGTCAGATTGGCGATCCGCTCCGTCAAGATCGCAACCTGGACCTCGGGGGAGCCGGTATCGCCCTGCTTCAAGGCATAGTCTTTCACAAGCGCCTGTTTGCGCTCGGCGGTAATCGACATCGGATAACCCCTTTAAAAAAGTGGGACAAGTCAAAGTGCCGCCCGCGCGGCCCGGCCGGGATGTCGTCCAGCGGGGTTCATGCGGATGCGTCGAAGGGGCGCTTTATACACCAAATCCACCGCGAGGGAAGGGGCAAGACAGTTTCCATCGGGTTTTGAACCTTAGGCAGGGACTGTTAGAAGGTGAAGGCCGAACAGGAATGCTCTCGATGGAAAGGCCCCCTCTTCGCTTCTCGTAGACGGGCAATCATTGCAATTTTGGATGACTGAAGATTAAAAATTCGATTGATACCGGGAACGAAGCTTTTTCGATAAACGTTTTGCAACTTTCTAAAGAATTTGTTTCTCAACCTGGATTGACGAAAACATAAGCAACTCCGCATCCGGCGATAGCCAGCCGGGATCGATCCCAGCGCGACCATCGCAGAACGTACCGCGCAATCCAGCTAGAGAGCGTTGGGGGTTACGCTCATGGCCGATGATAACAAACCCGGGTCAAATTTGGCGAGCAGCGGCGCCGTGGTTGCTGCCATTGCTGCGATGGGGCTTTACTACTTCCATCGGGAGGCGCCGCTTGTGGACTCGCGGCCAACGGAGATAGCGGTGGGCATCCATGAACAAGCCACGCCGCAGACGATCGTTGCGCGTTTATGGCAGGACCCACTCGAAGCGGTCGAAAAATCTCAGCATAAATTAGGCAAGCAGACCACTGAGCAACAGTGCCAGGAACAATCAAATCCTGAAAACCCCTGCAAATCACCATTGGAGGAGGCGGACCGGGATACAATTGTACTAGGTGTCGCCGTGCCTGGACCTCCCTATCAGGAAGATGCCGAGCGCCGGCGTCGCACGCGCTATGCCGTGTTGGCGGGCCTTGAACGGGCGGGTTTCGTGCCCAAAGACGCGCGTCACCTTGGCTATTTTGTATGGGCACATTCTCCTGTGTCCATTGGGTTGGAAATCCCGCCAGCGATGCGGCTCGTATCTTGGAGACCGCCACCCAACGAGAAGCATACGAATTCGACCATCAAGTTAAAATTGCCGATATTTGGTTTATTGCAGGGCGATCGTTTGCATCTAGCCATCTCCCCCCTTACGAAAACTACCACAGTTCCATACGAGTGGTTTGAGAAGACTCAAAACAGTCAACATGAGGGAAAAGTTGCTACGAAGCGTATCCTTATTATTTGGTTAAGAGAAGACTCTTTTAGAGAGGAACCTCTTACAAAATTTTCTTCGCTGTTTAAATTTTTAAACCAACACAGTTTTAACGAAAACAATATTAAAATTATTGGCCCATATTCATCAGACATGCTACATGATATGGTTCGAGAGACGGCGAGAAAATTTCACGGCATCATGTGTGATGACAATGAGAACAAGAAGAGCAAATGGTGCAACTGGCCCGAGTTGGAGAACGTCACCTTCTATGCATATGGTGCCAGCGCAGATGACGATCAGCTTCTCGAAACCTTAAGCAACCGCCCTCAAAGCATCGAGGGCTATTTAGATCAGTTCGGTATTCAGCTGCAAAGAACAATTGCAACTGACTCCACTCTCGCCGATGGCCTTCGCCGTGAACTTCTGCTTCGGCGAGTCGATCCAAGTTCTGACCATCGGGATCAGGTCGCGTTGATCTCCGAATGGGATACATTTTATGGCCAGACTCTTCCTAAAGTCGTTGAACGCGAATTTGCAAATGACGCCGAGCCTCACCACGATTGGATACACAAATTTACCTATTTGATAGGGCTCGATGGCCTGTTACCGTCGGCAGAAGGCAAAGACGAAACGAAGGAAGACAAAACAACTGCGACAGGAGAAAAACCAGGAAACACTACAGATTTTTTCAAAATCGAGACTGATACCCAAAGTCTTGAGCGTCCGATTGGCAAGAGCCAATTCGATTATCTCCGGCGGATCAGCGAGCATTTGCACAAAATCGACGATGATCTCCGGAAGAAAGGGCCTAACCAAAAAATAAAGGCAATCGGTATCCTCGGCGGCGATGTGTTCGACAAATTGCTGGTCCTACGAGCACTGCGGCCCGAGTTTCCGGAGGCGCTGTTCTTCACCACCGATTTTGACGAAGTTTACACGATCAAGAGCGAACTCCCGTTCACGCGCAATCTGATCATTTCATCAAGCTTCGGCCCCAACCTCAGCGATTGGTTGCAGGGCGATATTCCATTTTTCCGCGATACTTATGAAACTTCGGCCTTTCTTGCCACGCAGCTGGCAATAGGAAATCTTACTGAAAATTTGCAAACACCCAATAATTTATCAAGTGATCTTTCAAATCAACTCAGGGCCCCCCGCATATTTGAAGTCGAACGAAACGGCGAGGTATTGCCATTCGACTGGGGCATACCGGCTGCTTCTTCACCGCAAAGTCACGACCAAAAAAACGGAGACAAACCGTTGATCGCGGTCAACGATCCTCTCACAGAAGGGCGCTCCGAAAGGCCATGCTGGAAAGGCAACGACGTGAGCCATTGCGGCTACATCCAGCCGGTTGATTTTGAGGAATTAACAAAGCTCGCTGATCCGAACGACCCGAAAGTCATCGAGACACTTTATCCGACATATGAGGAAACTAGCCGGCATACATTAGCTTGGGGACTCGCGGCCGGAGCCATCCTTCTGGAGCTGTTTTCCGCTTTCCGCATTGTGCCGAAGGGTGCACGCTTCGAAGTGCAGTTTATCGCCCTAGGTCTCTTCGTCGGCGCCATGACATGCGCTTTTTGGGAGCCAGTGGCCCAGTTTCTGACCGAATATGGTGACGGCGAGCCGATCATAATTCTGCAAGGCGTGAGTGTCTGGCCAACGGTGGTCTTTCGATTTCTCGGGATGATCCTGTCGTTTTACTTCGTTGGGCTAGCGCTTTGCAGTCTTCATGAGAACCTAAACGAGATCGGTACGGCCTTGGATCTCGATCCGAAACCGATGCCTTTGTGGAAGGAGGTCATCAGCATCCACGTGGATATAGGAAATTTGTATAAATATATGATGGGCTTATTTGATGATCGGGATAAGAGCGATCAGCCTAGTGTCAAGCAGGCCTGGGAGAATTATGTTGCTCAGGAACGGTTCTGGCCGCGTTTTATCCGCGTAACGTTTTATACCTTAGTCATGTTTGGGTTTTTCAAATATGCCCTCGTCCCGATGTTTGGCAGAACGATAAACCCGGCGCGGGGCGTGCTTGCTTACAACCTCTATATTTTGACGACAGGTCTTGACGTCTTCCTCATGCAATTTTTGACGTTCTTTGTCTTTGATGCGACGTTGTTCTGCCTGTTCTTTGTCAACAAACTGCGTCGTGGCCAGACAGAATGGCCGCTGACGACAATGGGGGTCTACAAAAACCGCTTGCGGCTGCAACCGAATCTTGTTCATGATTGGATCGGTCTCGACTTCGTGGCGAAGCGAACGCGTTGCATCGGCTCCCTCATCTATTTTCCCTTTGTACTGATCGCGTTGCTGATCGTGTCCCGCAGCACGGTATTCGCCAATTACGCCCCGAGCCTGACGATCCTCATTGCGCAAGGACTCAGTCTCACAGTCGTTTTCGGCTGTGCCATTGGCCTGTGGTGGGAGGCGAGGGCCACTCGGAACACGGCCAAGCAAAATCTGACGGATGCGATCATTCGCGCCAAGGATTCCAATGGAAACACGTTCTTTGCGGAGCAGCTGGAAACCTTGCTGAGCCGTGTTGATCGACTCAACTATGGCGCTTTCGGTCCGCTCTCGCAGCAGCCGCTCGTTTGGGCGTTGCTGTACCCATTGAGCAGTGCCGGTGGGATCGCTCTCCTCGAGAATGGAATATTTCCTGGCCTTTAGTGCGTGGCCACGATACTTCTGCGCGACCTTACGAATTTCTCGCCGCCAGACGTGTGAGGCTTTGTAAGGTTTTCCGCTCCAATCGGACAAAAACGTTTCACGTGAAACACTTTTGACCGATTGAGGGCCTCAATCGGTCAAAACTGATGGCTTTTAGCAGGGTGCGCATCATAGAGCCAATCGTAGCGGGCGAGCAGTTTTTCTGGTCCTAGCGAGCGCAATGCGGCATCCCGCAGAAAAGCAGCCGGACCGCCTAGATGATAGATCGTAGCTTGCCGACGTGATTCTTTTTGAACGCGAACCGCCCGAGGCAGCCGCTTCTCCTGGTACGCAAGAAGACCAGCTTCGATCGTTTGGCCGCGTGCCAAAACCTCCCCCAAAACGCCCGCATCTTCTATCGCCTGGGCCGCGCCCTGGGCCAGGAAGGGCAGCATGGGATGCGCCGCATCGCCCATCAGCGCGACACGGCCCGCGACAAAGCTTGCGGCTGGATTGCGATCCGCGAGCGGCCATTTCTGCCACGCAAGAGCAGCGAGGAGCAAATCCCTCGCGGTTTTGTCCCAGCGCTCAAAACGCGCTTCGAGAAATCCTGGCTCGCCGGGGCTCGACCAAAATTCTTTTTCATCAGGGTGGAAATCCTCGTCCACGATCGCGACGACATTGACGATGGCGCCGCCACGCAAGGGATAATGGACAAGATGCGCCTTGCGCCCGAGCCAAAGGTTGGTTTCCTTGCGGCGCATGGCAACGGGCACGCGGGCAGCCTCGACCGTCGCGCGCCAGGCGGTGCGGCCCGAAAATCTCAAAGCATCGCCGTGCAGCCTTTGCCGAACGAAGGAGCGCAGCCCGTCGGCGCCGATAAGGCAATCGCCCGCCACCTTTAGCCGGACCGCGCCTTGCGCGATCGCCACCGCGACGCCACCGCTGCTGGGGGCAAAGCCCGCGACGGCGGTTCCGGTCTGAAGTGTGATGCTGCCTTCGCGCGCGACCGTTTCCAGAAGCGCCCGCTGCAGATCGGCGCGATGAACGACAAGATAGGGCGCCCCCCAACGCTTTTCCGCACTTTCGAGAGGCATGAGCGCAAGGGTCGCGCCATCCCGCGCGCGGCGGATTCGGATCGCTTCCGGGCGGAGCGCGAAGGGCGTCAAGTGTTCCAGCACGCCGAGGTGTTGCAGAATGGCGCTGGCATTCGGCGACAGTTGGAGCCCTGCCCCAGTTTCTTCGAGGACTTTCGCCTTTTCGTAAAGGCTGACCCGCCAGCCTACGCGTGCGAGACTGAGTGCCACGCTCAACCCGCCGATCCCGGCACCGGCGATCACTGCGTGCGGCGGATTCATCGCAGCAATCGCGGCGGCCTATCCGTGCGCAGCCTCAGGCTCCGCCAAAGATTCAGCATCGCCGCCTGGCTCGAAAACACATTCGGCTGGTTCGCAGCCTCCGTGCAGTATCTCGTCATAAACATAATGGGTCGAGCAATATGGGCAGATAGCGTCACTGTCAGCGCCCATATCGATGAAAATATGCGGATGGTCGAAAGGCGGCAAAGCGCCGACGCACATGAATTCCTTGGCGCCGACCCGCACGAGCGGAACGCCCGGCTGGTTGTGAAAATGCGGAATGCTGTGCGCGGCCATGACCCTGCCCCATGTCAACGAAATCGCTGGCAACATAAGCGAATGGCGAGGGCTTGGATAGTCCTTCGGCATCAGCTCCAAGGGCCGTTCCGACTTGCCGCCAAAATTGAGCCACGGTGTCGCACCCCTCGACAATTTGAGCCAGATCAAATCCTCACAAGATCAACGGCACATTATGCGACCCGCTCGGTAGGCCATTTGGCAGGCCGTCATCCCCTAGTAGGGAAGGGACTCTTGGCGCCGCCGGACGAATCCTACCGGGCAGACATAAATAACAAAGGGAGATGGACGATGGCTACAGTACTTCCAACCGCCGGCGGCACAATCGATACCGTTGAAGGCAGCGGTCCAAGCATTGTCATTCTGGTCGCGATGATAATTATCTTTGGCGTGGCCGCATTTTTTACCGGCCGCTTATACGGACGGAACGGAATGATCGCGGTTATTGCTGGTTTTTTCGTCGTTGTGATCGGGCTCTATTCACTGGGAGGCTTGCACTTCGGCTAATCAATCCTATCGATCCGGCGTGGCGCGGCTGGCGTGCCACGCCATTCCTGAAGACGAATATCCCGCGGGCGCACGCTCCGGCCTCCTCTCACCCTCCCCGGCCAAGACGTCCACAGTTCTTTGGCAAAGGTCTTTGCAGCGCAATGGAGCGCCCGCGGAGCCTTTGGGTTTTCTCATTCAAAGAAAGATGAAAGAACCGGGCGGGAGCATCGGCGCGAGCTGTCGCGCCAGGATCGGCCGGAGGCAAATGAGGTGAAAAACGCTCCACCAAAGTGGTTTACGCACGGCATGGGGCATATTTGGCTTCCCTACACGCAGATGAAGACGGCGGCGGACCCGCTGCCCGTGGCGCGCACGCAAGGCAGCCGGATTACCCTCGCCGATGGCCGCGAGCTCATCGATGGGATTGCGAGCTGGTGGACCGCCTGCCACGGCTATAATCACGCCCATATTCGCGCGGCGATCCAAGATCAGCTCGCGCTAATGCCGCATGTCATGTTCGGCGGGCTGGTTCATGAGCCGGCGCTCGATCTGGCGCGGCGGCTCGTGGCCCTCCTCCCGGATGGACTGACCCATGTTTTTTTCTGCGACAGCGGCTCGGTCGCGGTCGAGGTCGCGATGAAGATGGCGGTGCAGTTCTGGCTTAATAAAGGCATTACAGCGCGTAGCCGGTTCGTCGCCTTTAAGGGCGGCTATAATGGCGATACGTTCGCGGCCATGTCGGTCTGCGATCCCGAGGAAGGCATGCACGGCCTCTTCGCCAAGGTCTTGCCTAAGCAACTTATCGCGGAGCTTCCCATCGATCCTTCTTCCGGGCAGGCTTTCGATGCGCTGCTTGAGCGTTATGCTCAAGACCTCGCCGGCATCATCGTCGAGCCCTTGGTGCAAGGCGCGGGCGGCATGCTGTTTCACGATGCGCAAGTGCTGCGGCATTTGCGAGCAGCGGCCGACCGTCATGGCCTGCTCTTAATTTTCGATGAGATTTTCACCGGTTTTGGCCGCACCGGAACCCTGTTCGCTTGCGAGGCGGCAGGGGTTATCCCAGACATTATAACCCTCTCAAAAGCGTTGACCGGCGGGACGATAGGGCTTGGCGCGACGATTGCCACCAACACAGTGTTCGAGGCTTTTCTGTCAGACGATCCAAACCATGCGCTGATGCATGGCCCGACTTTCATGGCCAATCCACTCGCCTGTGCCGCCGCCAATGCGTCCCTCGATCTTTTCGCAAGCGAGCCGCGCCTTCGCCAAGTCGCGGCGATAGAAGCAGCGCTTGCGCAGGGTCTCGAGCCGGCTCGCGACTTGCCGCATGTACGCGACGTGCGGGTGAAAGGCGCGATCGGCGTCGTCGAACTCGATCGGATCGATGATCTCGGCGCTT
>Ga0187871_10002212_pt1 | contig 16093 bp, 14 predicted proteins | sample June2016WEW_16_1_FD_132988 | JGI IMG/M metagenome (GOLD analysis project Ga0187871, IMG submission 132988) | Peatland microbial communities from SPRUCE experiment site at the Marcell Experimental Forest, Minnesota, USA - June2016WEW_16_10 | ecosystem: Environmental > Terrestrial > Soil >... | reverse complement strand
TCTTCGCCTGTCTCAGCGATTCGCTGGGCTGGGACCCGGTAAACGAGGTCTTCGGCAAATTGGACGGCCGCCAGCGCTGGCCCATTCCCTGGCTGGAGGACGACCCATCCATGTGGCTGCCGCAATTCCACGTGCACCGCTTCGAGCGCGATCTGAACCGCGCGGCGGGCATGGGCTGCCAGGGCTTGCTCGGCATCCACTGGCGCCATCGCATCGTAGACCCCACCGCCGTCTACCAGGCCCGCTTCAGTTGGGACGCCGCACTGGCGCCACTCGATCATTACCGCTCGTTCGCGCGCACGCAAGCTGCCGGCGGCCGCGCCTCCCGTCTGGCCGAAGTGCTGGATGCCGCGGACCGCGATCGAAAACTGCTCTGCACCTTCAGTGGCGAGGTCCGCGACGGTCACGCCGTGCAGCAGGAATTCACAGGCGACTACGACGAAGCCTTCGAGTTCTGGCGGGACTTCCAGATTCGGTCGGCCCTGATCGCCTCGCAGAAGGAGGTGGCCGCCGCCATGCGCGAACTGTTCGGCGCGGCTGCCTCACCTGTCGAGAAGGAGCGTCTCGCCTATCTGATGGGCCACGTCGAATTCCTGGTCCCCTATGCGGATGCCTGGATGCTCGCGCACCGCCTGCACCTCGTCCTCCAGGCCGCCCTCGACCTGAAGCAGAAAGGCAAGCGTGCCGAAGCTCGCGCCAAGGTCGCGCGGGAGGGTGTCCCGTTGTGGCTGCAACTCGCGCCGCAGGTCCGCCGCGCGATTCTCTCCTTTCAGCGGATCGTCGCCACACGCAATGACCTGGGGACGCTGGCCTCCATGCACAACAAGTTCGAGCGCCTGGCGCTGTTTCGCCTGAGGCTCTCGATGAAGGAGTTCCTGGGCCAACTCCCCGCCGAAACCGAAGAGGCATTCCGCCAGGCGGTGCGCCCGGATACGGAAGCTCCCGCGCGGCTGTTCGTGCCCACGCGTCCCACGCTCCTCGCGCGGGGAGAGTCGGTCCGGCTGATGCTAGTGGCCCCCGGAGAAGCACCCGCCACCAACGTCGCGCTGCACGTGCGCCCGCGAGGCGCGGCCAGTTGGCAAACGGTTGCGGCGCGCCTGCTGGGCCGCCGCACCTACGAAGCCCGGCTCGGCCCGCTGGATTCCTCCGCCTCGCTTGCCGAATACTACTTCTCGGCAAACGTAGGAGAGAACAAACTAAAGACGCAACCGTATCTGCTCACCCTGCTGTAACTGCTACCAGAAGTAGACCAGAAGTGGGGCAGGCTCTCAGCCTGCGCGGGACTCTCAGTCCCGCCTCTTCTTCCTCACTAACATTAACTCCCCATACTCCCAGACCATCGCCGTCACCCCCGGCCGCCAAGGCACGCGTGCCCCCGAACGGCGTATAATCGCGTATTCACTATGCACAGCCATGGATCGTTTCTGCGAAGAATTCCGATGCTGGTGGTCCTCGCCGCCGCCGCTCTGCCTATGTCTCACGCGCAACCGCCGCAAGGGCCGGCCCAACTCGCCGAAGCGCGCAAGGCGCTGGAGGATGAGATCGAGTCGGTGGCGATTGTGGACCGCAAAGTAATGGTGCCGATGCGCGACGGCAAACGCATGGCGGCCGATCTCTACCGGCCCAAGGATACCTCGAAAAAGTATGGGACCATCTTCGTGCGCACGCCCTACAACTTTAACTATTGGGACGTCAAGAACGGCGTGCCGAGCGACATGAAGACGCCTCTGGAGGCCGTCAAGCGCGGCTACGCATTCGTGGAGATGAACGAGCGGGGACACTTCTTCTCCGAAGGCGCCTACGATATCCTGGGCCCGCCGCTGACCGACGGTACCGACGCGATCTCCTGGATTTCGTCGCAACCCTGGTCCAACGGCAAGGTGGGAACTATCGGCTGCTCCTCGACGGCCGAATGGCAACTGGGGGTCGCGGCGCAAGGCAATCCGGCGTTTGCGGCCATGATCCCGCAGGGCTTCGGCGCGGGAGTCGGGCGCGTGGGGCCGTATTACGAACAGGGCAATTGGTACCGCGGAGGAGCGGTGCAGATGCTGTTCATCGCCTGGCTGTACGGAGAGCAGAACCAGGTGCGGCCGACGTTTCCGCCCGGCACCTCGCAGGAAGATCTGGCCCGCGCGGCGAAGGCCTTCGACCTGGCGCAGCAGTTGCCGCCCGTGGACTGGTCAAAGGCGCTGCAGCACCTGCCGGAGATGGATATTATCAAGGCGGTCGACGGACCGAACGGCATCTTCGCCGACCGGGAAGAAGTCTCCACCGGCGGCGCGATGATCAAGCGGACGCCGAACGATCCGGCATGGTATCGCGGCGGGCTGTGGCACGACGACAAAACCATCAACGTGCCGGGATTCTGGTTCATGTCGTGGTACGACGTATCGGTGGGGCCGAACTTGGCCGCCTACAACTTCGTGCGCAAAACGGCGAAGCCCGAGATAGCCAACCAACAATACGCCGTGATCGCACCGACCCTGCACTGTGGGTACAAGCGTGCCACGGAGCACACCGTGGTCGGCGAGCGGGACATGGGCGACGCGCGTCTGGACTATGACGCCCTCACCTATGGGTGGTTCGACCACTTCCTGAAGGGAGAAGATAACCACATTCTGGAGAAGACGCCCAGGGTCCGCTACTTCACCATGGGCCTGAACAAGTGGCAGACATCGGAGACCTGGCCGCCTGCGGGCGCGCACCCAATGACCCTGTTCCTCGCCAGCGGCGGGAAAGCCAACAGCTTGTATGGCGACGGCGCATTGGCTGCCGCCGCGCCGGATGCGGATGCGGCCGACGGATTCGTATACGATCCCACAAATCCGGTGCCATCCTATGGCGGCAACGTCTGCTGCACAGGCAATGCGGTCGTGGGGGGCGCTTTCGATCAGCGCAAGATGGAGGCGCGGGCCGATGTTCTGGTCTACACTACCGAACCGCTGGGGGAAGGACTCGAGGTGAGCGGCCCGATGGAAGCGACGCTCTACGTATCGTCGGACGCTAAGGACACAGACGTCACGGTGAAGATGATCGACGTCTACCCGGACGGGACGGCCTATAACCTCGACGAGACCATTCAGCGCGTCCGCTATCGCGAGGGATATGAGAAGCCGCCGGCATGGATGGAGAGGGGCAAGGTGTACAAGGTGACGCTGCAGCCGATGACCACCAGCAACTACTTCCCGGCTGGGCACCGCATTCGGATGGAAGTATCCAGCAGCAATTTCCCGCGCTTCGACCGGAACTTCAATACGGGCGGTTCCACGTATGACGAGGTGCAGGGGGTGGTGGCGCACAACGTAGTGCATCACTCCAAACAGTACCCATCGCAGATAACAGTGACAGTGGTGAAGCGGGCCGGTAGCTAATGTGGGGCAGGCTCCCAGCCTGCGGCGGCCTCTCAGGCCGCCCCGCGCGCGCGAGCGCGCGTCCTTGTCTTCCCCTTATTGCTGAGGCTTGCCGCACTCCGCACAGAATTTGGCCGTCTTCGGAATGGCGTGTCCGCATTCCACGCAGAACTTCGTCTCGCCCGATGCGCCCGGTTGCGCCGCAGCCGGCTTCATAGCGTTCATCATAGTCTGCGCCATGCTGATGCCGGCGCCCAGCCCCACGCCCACCCCAGCCGCGCCGCCTTCGTTGGCCGCCGCAATGGGGATGGCCTGCGCCGCCTCGAATTGCGCATAACGTCCCAGGTCGCCCACCATGTTCATGCCGATGCGCTGGTCCAGAATCTTCTGCAATTCGTCCGGCAGCGAAAGATTCTCGACGATCAACTGGTTCAACTCCAGCCCCAGCGCCTTGAACGCCGGGCCCGTATGCTCGGCGATCTTCTGCGCCAGCGTCGCCTGGTGCGCCGCCATATCCAGGAACGGCACGTCGCTGTTGGCGAACGTATCGGTCATGCGCGCGATAATCGTTTCGCGCAGTTGCCCCTCCAGATCCGCCACCCGATAGGTGTCCCGCGTGCCGCTCACGTTTGTGTAGAAAACTCGCGGGTCCGCCACGCGGTAAGTGTAAATGCCGTATCCGCGCAGCCGCACCGCGCCGTACTCCTTGTCGCGAATCGTGATAGGCGTCGCGGTGCCCCAGCGCTGGTCGATCTGCAGCCGCGTCGAGAAGAAATACACATCCGATTTGAAAGGCGATTCGAAGGCCTTGTCCCAGTTCATCAGGTCCGTGAGCAGCGGCAGATTGCGCGTGTTCAGGGTGTACAGGCCCGGCCCGAACACATCCGCAATGCGGCCCTCGTTGACGAAGGCGGCCATCTGCGACTCGCGTACCGTCAGTTGCCCGCCCGTCTCAATCTCCATATCCTGCATCGGATACCGATAGGCCAGCACGCCATCTTCATCCTCGTTCCACTGGATGACGGCGATAAATTGTTTGCCGAGAAAACTACGCAGGCTCATGCGCACCTCAGTATACTAGATTGTACCTGTTTGCACCCTTATGGCTGGCGTGGAATGGATTGTCGAAGCGCACGGCTGCCCGCCCGGCGGACTGCGGGACGTGGCCGTACTGCGCGCCCTATTCCTGGCGCTCATCGGCGACCTGGGCCTTCATACGGTGGGCGAGATCCTGTGGCACCAATTCCCGAATCCAGGCGGCATAACCGGGCTGGCGTTGCTGTCGGAATCGCACCTGACGTGCCACACTTTCCCAGAGCATGGCTCGATCTGCCTGAATCTGTTTAGCTGCCGCCCGCGTCCGCGGTGGGACTTCGAAACCCGGTTGCGCGAATACCTGGGGGCTGAACATGTCAGCGTCCGCGACGTGACGCGAGACTACATCCCGGTGGGGATCGGCATATGACGCAGCCTGCCGCGCTTTGCCCAAGCTGTGGCGCGCCGATTCTGTTCCACTGGTCGAGCAGCGTCCAGACCACCTGCCCGCATTGCAAATCCATCCTCATTCGCACAGACGTCAACCTGGAAAAGGTTGGCGTCGTCTCGGATCTGCCGCCCGATAGCTCGCCGATCCAACTCGGCACTTCCGGCGTCTACGAGAACGGCGCCTTCACCGTAGCCGGACGCATCATATACGACTATGACGAAGGCTCCTGGAACGAGTGGCACATCGTGTTGAACGCGGCTAACAGCGCAGCCGGCAGCGCCTGGCTGTCGGATGCGCAAAGCCAATACGCGGTGACTTTCGCCCTGCAGGCCGGCCCGCTGCCGGCGCTCGCGGCCGTGCACCTCGGCGATCGGTTCACCTGGAACAAGACCGCGTTGGCGGTGACCGCCATCACCGAGGCGCGCTATCGCGGCGTCGAAGGCGAGCTGCCCTTTCAGTATTGGGATAAACAGGGAGCTACTTTCGTCGACTTGCGCTCCACGGCCGGCGACTTCGCGACGCTCGATTACAGCGACGCCCAGCCGCTGCTTTACCTCGGGAAAATAGTCGATTTCGACGCGCTGCGCCTGAAGAATCTGCGCGCCTTCGAGGGATGGTCATGAGTCCGGAAACGCCGCCGCAGGTGCAAACGCTGGCGTGTCCCAACTGCGGCGCGCCGCTGACCGTGCGCTCCATGGGGCGCGCCGTCACCATTGTGTGCGGTCATTGCAATTCCATCCTGGATGCCAAGGATCCGCAATTCAAAATCCTGCAACGCTTCGAGGCTGCCACCGGTGGCGAAGAACCGCTGATCCCCCTGGGCAGCCGTGGCAAGTGGCGCGGTGCGCTTTATGAGGCGATCGGTTTCCAGGTGCGCTCCCTGGAAGCCGACGGCCTCACTTATAGCTGGCGCGAATATCTGCTCTTCAACCCGTACAAGGGATTTCGCTACCTCACCGAATACAACGGCCATTGGAACGACTGCAGCGTGGCCACCGCCTTGCCCGAGGCCGACGGAGTTGGGGCCAGGTACCTCGGCAAGAAGTACAAGCACTTCCAAACCTGCACCGCGACAACCACCTTTGTGCTCGGCGAATTCCCCTGGCAGGTGCGCGTGGACGATGCCGTCGCAGTCACCGACTATGTCGCTCCGCCCTACGTGCTTTCGTCGGAAATGGCGGGTAGCGAGACCACCTGGACACTCGGAGAATACGTACAAGGCGCCGATATCTGGAAAGCTTTCGGTCTGCCGGGTATTGCGCCCGCCCCCATGGGCGTCTACGAGAATCAACCTTCCGCGTTGAAGTCTTCCGCCAGCCAGACCTGGTTCGCCTGCGCGGGGCTCGCGACGGCGATCTTCGTGATTTTCACCTTGAACCAGGTCTTTTCGCAACAGGCACAAGTGTTCCGGGAGGCCTACCGCTTTTCGCCATCGAGCGCCGAAGCGTCCTTCGTCACTCCGGAATTCGAGCTCAAAGGGCGCACTTCCTCGGTCGAAGTCCAGACCGACGCGGACGTATCCAACCAGTGGATCTTTCTGAACTATGCATTGATCGACCAAGACACCGGGCAGGCTTACGATTTCGGGCGCGAAGTGACCTATTATAGCGGCGTCGATTCGGACGGTACCTGGCAGGAAGGCAGCCAGCACGATCGGGTCACACTGCCGTCCATACCGCCCGGCCGCTACTATTTGCGCATCGAGCCTGAGTCGGACGCCAGCCTGGGGACCATTGGCTATACGGTAACAGTGACGCGCGATGTGCCCGTGCTGGGAGTATATTTCTTGGCGTTGGCCGCGATCTTGCTGCCTGCCTTATTGATTTCCTGGCGCACTTACAATTTCGAGCAGATGCGCTGGGCGGAAAGCGACCATCCCATGAAGTCTGTCGGAGGCGGCGAATGATCTGGAACCGGGTGTATCTGATTTACGGAATCGCGGTGGTGTTGCTCCTCGGAGCCGGCGCCTACCGCGGCTGGAGCTTTACATCGGTCAACGAAGTCAAGAACGTGCCGGGGTCCATTCGGGACAATCCCGGCTCCTATCGCGCGATTTACAGCAGCTATCACCATTACACAGGAGGTAAGTGAAATGCCTATCGTGACGTTCCCCAATATTGTCAACGCCCTGGTGTTTGCTCTTGTCGGCATCCTGATCTTCGTGGTTGCCTTTTTCGTCCTCGACAAGCTGACGCCTTACCATCTCTGGAACGAAGTCGTTCACCAGCACAACACCGCCCTGGCGATCCTGATCGGCGCGCTCTCCCTGGGTCTCTGCCTGATCATCGCCGCGGCCATCCACTAGGGCCTTGGAGGGCGGGCTTCAGCCCGCGCGGGGCTTTAGCCCCGCTCTCACAACCGTGGCCTTAGTCCTCTTCATATCCGTCTTCCTGATCTCCGCCTGCGGGCTGATCTACGAACTCGTCGCGGGGACCCTGGCCAGTTACCTGGTCGGCGACAGCGTCTTCCAATTCTCCACCATCATCGGCTGCTACCTCTTCTCCATGGGAATCGGCAGCGCGCTATCGCGCTACATTCATCGCGGCCTGGTCCACCGCTTCATCTGGATCGAGCTGATGATCGGCCTGATCGGCGGCTTCTCCTCAGCCCTCCTGTTTCTGGCCTTCGCCTACACACAGGCCTTCGCCTTCCTGATGTATTTCATCGTCACCGTGATCGGCATTCTGGTAGGCCTGGAAATTCCCCTGCTGATGCGCATCGTGCGCGGCCACTTCGATTTCCGCGACGCCGTGGCGCACGTACTCACCTTCGACTACATCGGCGCGCTGGCCGCCTCGCTGCTATTTCCCATCGTCCTGGTCCCGCACCTGGGCCTGGTGCGCTCCGCCATGCTGTTCGGCATCGTCAACGCGGGCGTGGCGCTGTGGAGCACCTATCTGTTCGCGGCGCAGTTGGGAGCCCGCCGCTTGTTGCGCGGCGTCTCCGCCATAGTGCTGGCGATTCTGCTCTGCGGCCTGCTCGAAGCCAAGCGCATTACCGCCGTCGCCGAAGACAACATCTACGCCGACGAAATCATCTTCGCCCGCGATACGCGCTACCAGCACATCGTCCTCACGCGCTTTAAGGACGATCTGCGGCTGTTCCTCAACAGTCACTTGCAATTCAGCTCACGCGACGAATATCGCTATCACGAGTCGCTGGTGCACCCCGGCCTTTCCGCGATTCCCGCTCCGCGGCGCGTTCTGGTGCTGGGCGGCGGCGACGGGTTGGCGTTGCGCGAAATCCTCAAGTATCCCCAAATCGAAAGCGCCACCCTCGTGGATCTCGATCCCGAGATGCCCCGCCTGTTCTCCTCCAACCCCATGCTGACCGCGCTCAATCAGCGCAGCTTCCTCTCCCCCAAGGTGCACGTGGTCACCGCCGATGCGTTCCCGTGGATCGATTCCGACCCAAGCAGTTTCGACTTCATCGTGGTGGATTTTCCCGACCCTACCAACTACGCGTTAGGCAAACTCTATACCACGGCTTTCTATCGCGCCGCGGCCCGTCACCTGAGCGCGCAGGGACTGCTGGTGGTGCAAAGCACGTCGCCCATGTTTGCGCGCGATTCCTACTGGTGCATCGAAACGACGCTCCGCCAGGCCGGGCTGAAAACGTCCCCATACCATGTCTATGTGCCCTCTTTCGGCGAATGGGGATTCATCCTCGCGTCTCACAGGGACTACAGCATGCCCAAAAGCCTGCCGTCAGGCCTGCGCTTCCTGAGTGTGGCCACGCTGCCGGCCCTGTTCCAATTCCCGCCCGATATGGCGCCCATCCCCATGCCGCCCAATACGCTGAACGACCAGGTGCTGGTGCGTGCCTACGATAAGGATTGGAAGGATATCAGCCATTGACGGCGACGCGGCGCCAGTTCGTCGCTAGCGCCTCGGCGGCTCTGGTCGGGATGGCCGCCAAAGGCGAACGCCCGCTGGCAGGGTCGTTCGTGAATGACGCCTTCGCCGCCGGCCACCGCATCCGCGATCGCGCGCTCATTCCCGCGGCGCCGCGCGAGGTCCGCATCCCGCTGGTGATCGCCGGCGGCGGCATCGCCGGCCTCAGCGCCGCGTGGCGTCTCGAAAAGCGCGGGTTTCGCGATTTCGTTCTCCTGGAAATGAACGATCAGGCCGGCGGCAACGCGCGCTCGGGCGAGAACGAAGTCAGCCGCTATCCCTGGGCCGCGCATTATGTGCCCGTGCCCGGACCGCAAGCCCTCTACGTCCGCGAACTCTTCGAAGAGTTGGGTGTGTTGCGCGACGGCGTGTGGAACGAGCGCGTCCTGTGCTTCAGTCCGCAAGAGCGGCTGTTCCTATATGGCAAATGGCAGGAAGGCATCGAGCCGGCCATCGGGCTCAGCCGCAAGGATCGCGAACAATTTCAGCGGCTGGAAGATTTGTTCGCCGCCTCTCGCTCGAGCGGCGGCTTCACTATCCCGATGGAACTCGGCCTCAACCGCGGCCCGCGGGATCTGGACAAGCTCTCTTTCGCGGACTGGCTTCGTCAACACCGCATCGATTCGCCGCTGGTCCTGTGGTACATGAATTACTGCTGCCGCGACGATTACGGCGCGATGGCCGCCGATACGTCCGCCTGGGCCGGTGTGCACTACTTCGCCTCGCGCGCACCCGAAGAGAAAGGCCCGCTCACCTGGCCGGAGGGCAACGGCTGGATCACCCGGCAGTTACTGCAGCGCGTCGGGTCGTTTGTGCGCACCGGCCAACTGGTGCGGCGAATCCAGCGCCAGGGTACCCGCTATCTGGTGCTGACCGATAGTGTCCGCTACCTCGCGGACGCCGTCATCTATGCGGCCCCCACCTTTCTCGCGCCTTATTTAATCGAAGGCTTCGGCCCGCTCGAGAAGTTCGAATACTCTCCCTGGCTGACGGCCAACCTGACCGTCGACCGGCCGCCGCGTGGTGCGGGAACGTTGGAACGCGCCTGGGACAACGTGGTGGCGCACTCGCCCACGCTGGGCTATGTGGACGCCACGCACCAAACGCTGCGCTCGCAAGTGGACCGCACCGTCTGGACGTTCTACTGGGCCCTGGCCGAGGCATCGCCGGCCGCCAATCGCGCGCTGCTGCTCGAAAAGGATTGGCGCTACTGGAACGAAGCCATCCTGCGCGACCTGGAGCGTGTCCATCCCGACATCCGCAGTTGCGTATCGCGCATAGATATCATGCGCATGGGACACGCCATGGCTAGGCCCGTGGTGGGATCCATCTTCGATCCGCGTCGGCGAGACCTCGCGCGGCGCCAGGGCCGGTTGCTCTTCGCCAACTCCGACGTAAGCGGCTTCTCAATCTTCGAAGAAGCCCAATTCCGAGGTGTCCAAGCAGCCGAAACCATCCTAGATCGTCTTTAGTGGGGCAGGCTCTCAGCCGGGGTGCCCTCTGGGCCGGGCCTCTCAGGCCGCCCCTCTTCCCCAATCTTCGCTATCATTAAAATCAACCCAATGAACCTGCAAATCGGCCAAACCATCGGCGACTACGAGATCCTCGGTGAACTGGGCGCCGGCGGTATGGGCAAGGTGTTTCGCGTGCGAAACGTCATCTCGGACCGCCTCGACGCCATGAAAGTTCTGCGCCCCGATCTGGTGGCCGACGCCGGCATGGGCGACCGGTTCCTGCGCGAAATCAAAGTCCACGCCAGCATGGTTCACCCCAATATCGCCGGCCTGCACACGGCCCTGCGCCACGGCGATTCCTATCTCATGGTCATGGAACTCGTCGAAGGGCGCAGCCTCGCCGCAGCCATACAAGGCGGCCCGTTCGATCCCGCCGCGGGTGTCGACGCCATCCTCCAGGTGCTGGCGGCGCTCGCCTACGCGCATCGCCACGGCGTCATCCATCGCGACATCAAGCCCGCCAACATCATCGTGAGGCACGACGGCGTGGTGAAGGTCACCGACTTCGGCATCGCCCGCTCCAGTGCGGCGCCGCGCCTCACCGCCACCGGTTCGCTGCTCGGCTCGCTCTACTATATGTCGCCGGAGCAGATCCAGGCGCTGCCTGTGGATCGGCGCTCGGATCTATACTCGGTGGGGGTCACGTTGTACGAGGTGCTTACCGGACGCCGGCCGTTTGAAGGCGCGAATGAATACGAAATCATGAGGGGCCACCTGGAATCCACGCCCGTCCCTCCCGCACAAATCGCCGCCCGGATCGCGCCGGAGCTTTCCCAGGCAATCCTCCGCGCTTTGGCGAAAGATCCCGCGCAACGCTTTCAAACCGCCGAGGAGTTCAGCGCTGCGCTGAGTCCGGCGGGTCCCAGGCCGGCCGCGATCACGCAGACGCTGCGGACCAACCTGCCGCCGTCCGCGCCCCCGCCCGCCGCAACCGAGGACGATCTCACCGCCATTCAGGCCAAGCTGCTTCAATACCTTGGACCCATCACGCCGCGGCTCGTGGCGCAAGCGGCCTCGCGTACCGTGTCGCGAGCCGCGTTGGTCCGGGATTTGGCGGGACATATTCCCGACCTGCGAGAGCGGGAAGTCTTCCTCAAAGCGTGTCAATCCCATTCGACGGAGCCGGCAGTTCCGGTCGAGACACCCCAGCCCGTAACCTGGGATCCCGATTACCTCGAAAAAGTAAAACAATTGCTGGCGCGGCACATCGGCCCGGTTGCCGGCGTCCTGGTGGACCGCACCTGTAAACGGGTCTCTTCGCGCCAGCAGCTCTACGATGTGCTGGCGACCCACATCCCGTCGGAGAAGGACCGGACCCGGTTCCTGCAATCCGTGCCGCGGTAAAGCTGTATAATCTGAGCCGGAGGGCCGAATTGAAGGCCACAAGTGCTACTATCGATCTTATTGAGGCTCGCATAATACAGTGACGGCAACTTAGCCCTTGTGGGGCGGGCAATTTTGCCCGCAGCCGGCTTTCAGCCGGCCCGAGCCGCCTAAAAAGGCGGCTGCGGCCAAGATTGGCCGCCCCACATCGGCCCCGATGCAGAGGGGCATATTTCTCGCGAAAACCGTCACCGTATTACGCGAGACGCGTTCGATTGAGTAACGTTTTCATCAGTTACGCAAAGAAAGACGAGGAAGTGGCGAGAGTCCTGTCCGACTCTCTCCAGCGCGCCGGGTTCTCCGTTTGGTGGGACCGTCACATCCCTCCCGGTCAGACCTGGGACAACGTCATTGGCCGCTCGCTCGAAGCTGCGGACTGCGTCCTGGTCCTGTGGTCCAGCAACTCGATCGCGTCGCGCTGGGTGCGCGAAGAGGCCGACCGCGGCGCCCGGCGGGGCTGCTTGATCCCAGTGCTAATAGAAAAGGTTGAGCCGCCGTTCGGCTTCGGGCGGATTGAGTCCGCCGACCTCTGTACCTGGCACGGCGATGAGCATGACCCTGAGTTCACCAACCTGCGCGCCGCTGTGTCGGATCTGGTCCGGGCCGCTGGCGGCGAGCGGGGGGCGCCCCCGATGCGCGTCAGCCCGGCTGTTAACCCGGCGGACACTCATCAGCCTGTGATCTGGGATCCCGATTACCTCGAAAAGGTGACACAGTCGCTGGCGCGCCACCTTGGTCCGGTTGCGGGCGTCCTGGTGGACCGCACCTCCAAGCGGGTGGCCTCGCGCCAGCAGCTCTACGATGCCCTGGTGACACACATCGCCTCGGAAAAGGACCGCGTGAAGTTCCTGCAATCCGTGCCCAAGTAAAGTTCCCCGGCGCGGGAACCGATCATGGTTCGATCATTCCCAGCGCTGTCACCAGGCTGCGCCGCAGCCGGTTAAACGAAGCCGCCAGCATGGAGACCTCGTCGCTGCCCTTAACCTGCAACTCCGGACAGTCTTCCACTTTGCCCAGACTGATACGGTCGGCCGCCGCCGAAAGCTGCCGGATGGGCCGAATCACGGTCAGGAACAACACCGCGTTCAATAGCGCCAGCGTGATCAGAAACACCCCTCCCACCGATAACATGAAATCCTGGAATCCTTCGTGGGCCAGCTTCAACGAAACGGCCATCGGCACCGATACGATTTGCGCTGCCACAACTTCGTTCGGCTTCCACCCGAAGCCGTGATCCCTGCCGTACCGTCTGATCATGGCCGCGGGCGCGATTCTGGGAACGTCGTGACACTCCAGGCACGGCGGAGCGGCGCGCATGGGACGCGCCAGGAACATCACCCGGCCGGTGGGCGTGTCCCGCTCACTCACGATTTCCTTCTGGCCGGCGTGGTTGCGGAACGTGTTGATTACGTCCGCCTCCCAGTCCACCGCGCGGTCCCGGAGATTGGTCGGGTTCAGCGTGGCTTCTTTATAGGAGTAGTCGGAATACTGTCCTTGCAGGTATCCAAAAGTCTCCGTGGCGGCGAAGGCCGGGACGGTCTGCGGCAGAAAGCTCATCTGGTGCGCTTGCTGCGTCTCCAGCAGCGGCTTGATTTGGGAGGTCGTATACGTTCGCGCGGCCATCGCCGTCTCCATCATCAGCCGCGTCTGCTGGGTCACCTGCGCGCGGGCGTTCCGTTGCAGGAATTCGTTGGCCACGTATCCCGACACCGCCAGACCGGCGCCGAATACCACGACAAAAATCAGATTGAATTTCAAAAGTAATTTCACGGTCCCTCGCTCTGTCGATATTACGCTAAATGCAGCCCTGCTCTCAACCGGTGGGCGAAACCACGGAAACAAGGCGGGGCGGGCACCCTCGCCCGCGGACCGGCGCCCTCGCCGGTCCCCCAAGCCGGTCCATAATATAAGGTATGCCCTTCGTATCCATCCCCCAGGCTATCGACGAGATCCGCTCCGGCCGCATTCTGGTGGTGGTAGACGATGAAGACCGTGAAAATGAAGGCGACCTTACCATCGCGGCCGAAAAGGTCACCCCCGAAGTCGTCAACTTCATGGCCACCCATGGCCGCGGCCTGATCTGTCTGGCCCTCACGCCGGAGACGTGCGACACGCTGCGCCTGCCGTTGATGTCGCCGCGGAACACTTCCAACTTCGGCACGGCATTCTGCGAGTCGATCGATGCGCGCGACGGCACCACCACCGGCATCTCCGCCGCCGACCGTACCTGCACCATCTTGACCGCGATCCGCCCGGATTGCCGCCCAGCCGATCTGGCGCGGCCCGGCCACGTCTTCCCGCTGCGCGCGCGCGAAGGCGGCGTCCTGGTGCGCGCCGGCCAGACCGAAGCCTCCGTGGATCTGGCGCGCCTCGCCGGTCTCACGCCCGCCGGCGTCATCTGCGAAATCATGAACGACGATGGCACCATGGCGCGCGTGCCCCAACTGGTCGAATTCTGCCTGCGGCACGGTCTCAAAATGATTTCGGTCGCCGACCTGATCCGCTACCGTCTGCAACACGAGCGCTACATCCGGCGCGTCGGCGAGGGCTGCATCGAAACGGAATTCGGCCCCTTCCGCACCTACGCGTATACCAGCGACATTTCGCCGGAGATGCACATGGCGCTCATCCGGGGCGAGGTGGCGGGCGCCGAACGCGTGCTGGTGCGTATGCACTCCCACTGCGTCTACGGGGATGTTTTCGGTTCCACCCGCTGCGATTGCCAGAAGCTCATCCGCGGCTCCCTCGAGCGCATCGCCGCGGAAGATTTGGGCGTGCTGGTCTACCTGCATCAGACCGGACCGGGGTTCCATACGCAGAAAACTCCGGCCGGGTTGGATCGCCTGGTGTCGCACAGCCGCGACTTCATGCACTATACCGGCGCCGCCGGCCAACGCCAGTTGCAGCATGAGAGCGGCATCGGCGCGCAGATTCTCTCCGATCTGGGCTTGCACACCATCCGCCTGCTGACCAATCATCCGCGCAAGATCGTGGCCCTGGAGGGCTTTGGCATCGAGATCGTCGAGCAGGTCCCGGTCACGAGTACATAGCGCTGTGGGGCAGGCTCTCAGCCTGCGGCGGCCTCTCAGGCCGCCCGCACGCCATATTTTCGGATCTCCCGGTATTTTGTAGTATGATGAACGCGGGAGGACGCTATGCTGCAGATCCGCTCCACCGTCAAACTGGATGACATAGAGTTGGTGCTGAAAGCCGTCGCCCATCGCCACAATGCCAATGTGACGGTGGTCAGCCACCTGGGGCAGCCGCATCACGTACACGCGGACGGTGGCCCGCGCGAGGCTCTTGTTTTCACCCTCTATCATCCCAAGCTGTACACGTCCCTGTTAGCCGCCGACATCCGCTTCGCCGGCTTTCTGCCTTGCCGCGTGGCCGCCTGGCCGGAGGGCGATGGCGTCATGTTGCAAGCCCTCACACCTTCGGGATATTGCCGCGTTCTGGGCCGCTCGGATCTGGAATCGCTGGCGGCGCCGCTCGATGGTGTGCTGCAGCGCATTCTGGAAGACGCCGCCCACCCCCTCACCGCCTCCGCCCGGTCCCGCCCCGGAGTGGAAACGTCCCGCTGGGGCGCCACCGAGGACCAGGTGAACATGCAGGCTACCCTGCCCCAACGCATCGATTACCGCGGCACCAAAATCGAGGACGAAGCCGGCACCGGCGCGCACGATTCCCCCGGCGGATAAGCGTCATCGCGGCCGCGCCGCGCCGAATGTGAACCACGAGCGGATTACCCGCTGCCGGTTATCTACCTCCGCCGTCGCCACAAAACCGGGCTGTGCCGGCGTGCCAAAGCGCATGTCCATGGCTTCCACGTGGGTAGCGCCTTCCGGATCGGCCAGCGGCATAGTCCGCTCCAGTGGAAACAGCGAGAATTTGAAAAAGTCGCGAAAATCCGGTGAATTGTTGGCGGCCTGGATGGCCGCTCCGGGTTCGGCTTTATAGAAAATGGCGCCGCGCGATGGATCGAATTCTTCCAGCAAGCTGAAATTAATGACGCTATAAAACTCGCGAGTTTCCACCAATCCGCGCCACGCCAGCGGATTCACCGGTCCGGGCAGCGCCGCCACCCGCAAGGGCTGCTCGCCGGCGTAAATGCGGGAATCCAGTGTGGCGGCCGCGCGCGCGTGCAGCGCTCCGCGTCCGATATTGTAGAGCCCCAGAAACAGCAGCGCAAAAATGGCAAACCCGCGCCCGGCGCTGCCGGTGCGTGCGCCAATCTCCGCGTTCACCAGCCGCGCCATCGCCGGCCCGGCCAGCCCCGCCAGCAGCACCGCCCAAATCCACAGGTCCACCACCGAAGTGAAGTCCAGATGGAACCATCTCCCGGAGAACGGCAGCAGCAAGCGAATCCCATACACGTTGGTGTAGTCCAGCAGCAGATGCGACGCCACCGCCGCCAGCGAAATGGCGTAAGCCCCCAGCCACTGGAACGGTTTGCGCGTGAACAGC
>Ga0187871_10002209_pt1 | contig 16113 bp, 14 predicted proteins | sample June2016WEW_16_1_FD_132988 | JGI IMG/M metagenome (GOLD analysis project Ga0187871, IMG submission 132988) | Peatland microbial communities from SPRUCE experiment site at the Marcell Experimental Forest, Minnesota, USA - June2016WEW_16_10 | ecosystem: Environmental > Terrestrial > Soil >... | reverse complement strand
TATTCGTCGGCGACGTCAATGGTGGGCGCCTGCGGCGTGGCCAGCAGGGAATCGATCTGCCCGTAATCTTCATAGAGCAGAAAAAGCTGCTCGTAGTGGGCGCGGGTGGCGCGCAGCAGGTCGAGACGGTCGGCCTTGGGCTTGGACAGCGTCTGCTCGTGCCGGTAGACGACTTTGGCGGAATAGTCCTCGACGCGGCCTAGAGCGATGAATCCGCGGCGCTCGAAGCTGGTTCCGGACGGGGCCGTGAAGGTCTGTGAATAGGAGTAAATGGATGGCAAGGAATCCTGCCGGAGAATGCCCTGGGCGCGCCAGTCGCGGGCATAGGCGGCGGCGCGGGTATAGACGTTCTCGCCGGCGTTCTCGTCAGCCTCGTGGCGGCCGAGGATGATCCGCACCAGGTTGTAGGGGCTGGCGGCGTAGTAGCGCTCCTGCATGGCGGGGGTGATCTTGTCGTAGGGTTGGGTCACGACCTGCGAGGCGGAAACTTTCTGCAGGTCATAGCGGAGAGCGCGAAAGGGATGAATGTCTGCCATTATGTAAGCCGCGGGAAACTTTTTGATTGTAGCAAGATAGGCAGACTTTCTTGGGCAGACTTCAGGTCTGTGGTACCCACCCATCGGCGAAGCTCAGGACAGGCCCTGTCGAAAACCGCGACAGGTGGGGCAGCCCGGTTGGTGGTAGCGCAAAGGCAACCGTTTTTGCACAAATAGCAACCAAGGTTCGATTCTGGGATTTGTCTTTAACTTTTGACAAAAATCCCTGCGCGGCGGGGCGAAAGCTGTGCTAACATCCGGCGCATTGAGGTATTTATGGCCCGCCTGCCTGGGGACGAAGGGCGCTGGTCACCTCGCCTTGAGGTGCTAGTTCGGGAAGTTTGCCGTGGCGGTTGGGTTTCTCCCTGGGATCCGACTTCTGGCTGGCTGCGCCAAAAAGTTGCTTCGCGACTGAATCGCGTCGGCGTCGGACGGTTGCTGGTTCTTACTCTCTCTGCACTAGCGATCTTGTGCATCCCCGCGTTCGGGCAAACCGACGTGAATGATGTGCATATCGATCCGCGGGTGGTGGAGAAACCGCCAGAAACTCCCAAGCCGGATCTGCTTACCTCGTCTTCTACGACCACTACCACGGATCTCAGCGCGCATGTGCGTCCGTTGAAGGTGGACGTGGATCTGGTGCTGGTGCCGGTGACGATTACCGACCCGATGAACCGGCTGGTGACCGGCCTGGACAAGGAGAATTTCCAGCTTTTTGAAGGTAATGCCTCGCAACAGATCCGCACGTTTTCCGCCGAGGACGCTCCTGTTTCGCTGGGGGTGATTTTCGATTCCAGCGGAAGCATGAGCAGCAAGATGGACCGCGCCAAAGACGCGGTGGTGGAATTTTTCAAGACGGCCAATCCGCAGGATGAGTTTTTCATGATCACTTTCTCCGACGAACCCGAGGAAGTGAGCGACTTCACGAGTTCAGTGGATGAGATCCAGAACAAGCTGGTCTTCGCGGTGCCGCGGCGACGCACGGCACTGCTCGACGCCATTTACATGGGCGTGAGCAAGATGCGGCAGGCCAAGTTTCCGAAGAAAGCGCTGCTGATTATTTCCGACGGAGGCGACAATCACAGCCGCTACACCGAAGGCGAGATCCGGTCGCTGGTGAAGGAAGCCGACGTGATGATCTATGCCATCGGCATTTATGACCGTTATGCTTCCGCCGTGGAGGAACGCCTGGGGCCGCAACTGCTGAGCGATATCACCGAGCTGACCGGCGGGCGGGCGTTCACTATCGATAATCCCAACGACCTGGGGGATGTGGCGACCAAGATTGGAGTCGAACTGCGCAATCAGTATGTTCTCGGGTACCGTCCGGCCAAAGTCATGCACGACGGCAAATGGCGTAAGATAAAAGTGAAGCTGCTGCCACCGAAAGGATTGCCGCCTCTACGGGTGTATGCCAGGACGGGATACTACGCGCCTGCGGAATAGGGCCGCGAGTTTTTTTCTCTTCACGTTGGTGATTTGTGCCGCGGTGCAGCTGGCGCTGCCGGCCTGGCCGCAGGCTGCCGCTCCTCCGGCCGTTAATCAGAACCAGAGTAAACCCGCCACTCCACCCGCGCCGGGAAACGCTAACGCCATCCCTGCACCCCCGCAGAACGATCAGAATAAGCCACAGGATACGCCGGCACCGGATAAGCCGACCCAAGATAAGCCAAGCCAGGATGAGCCAACCAGCAACCAGGGAGTCTTCGTCTTCCGCAAAGACGTGGACGAAGTCCTGCTGCACGCCTCTGTGGTCGACGATAAACAGCACCTCGTCACTAACCTCGATCGCGATGCCTTCACGGTTTATGAGGACGGGAAGCTGCAGAACATCGTTTCGTTTCACCACGTCGATATTCCGGTTTCGATGGGCATCGTCATTGACAACTCGGGATCGATGCGGGAGAAGCGGAACAAGGTGAACCAGGCGGCGCTGAACCTGGTGCGGTCGAGCAATCCGCAGGACGAAGTCTTCATCGTGAACTTTAACGACGAATATTATCTTGACCAGGACTACACCAACGATCTGCTGAAGATGAAAGAGGCGCTGGAAAAAATTGACCCGCGCGGAGGCACCGCGCTTTACGATGCGGTGGTGGCCTCGTCTGATCATCTGAGAAGGAACGCGCGTCTGGAGAAGAAAGTTTTGTTCGTGGTGACCGACGGCGAGGATAACGCCAGCACCATCGACCATCTGGAGCAGGTGGTGAAGCTACTGCAGGAAGAGAACGGCCCGTCGGTCTATGCCATCGGGCTTCTGGGGGATGAGGAGCATCCCAAGCGGGCAAGGAAAGCGCTGGAGATCATTGCGCAGCGCACGGGTGGGATCGCATTTTTTCCCAAGACGCTGAATGAAGTGGACGAGATCAGCCGGACCATCGCGCGCGACATTCGCAATCAATACGCCATCGGCTACAAGCCGACCAACCCGAGGGCCAATGGGGGCTTTCGCCAGATTCGCGTCGACGTCAAGGCCAAGGGACACGGGAAGATGACGGTGCGCACCAAGAGCGGATATTATGCGGGTGCGCAGCCTGCATCGGGCGGAGCGAAGTAAACTACTGAAGTAAACTACTGAAGTAAGCTACTCACGAATGCGGCCGCCTGGTTGCATTCCAGCATTCGAACGAAGTGCAACGGCGAGATTTTCTTGACCTTATAACTTTGACCACATAACTTTGACCACGAGCGATGCGCTGGAGGCATCGGAATGAACGAAATCGTGAACGCAGAATTCGATTGGGTAACGGAACGCTCGCTATGCTCGGCGGCGAGGGTGTTTGAACGTTTGGGCCTCGAGATTCAGCACGATGTGGACGTGCGCAATGCCATGCGTCCCGCGATCCCGCAGTTTGGTTTTGAATATGCATTTGAGATGGTGGGCGACGAGAAGAGCTTCGCCATTCATCTGCACGCTTATAAGGTGCACAAGTCTGTGACGTTCACGCTGACGGACGGGCATATCGAAGTGCGGGACGCCAATGACAAAACGTTCCAGGCGACCGTTGGGTTGAACGATGTGGGATCGTGCGTGTTATACGTCGACGGCAAGGAACGTAGTTCGTGGCATGTGCGAAAACTGGCGCTGGATGATCTTTTCTTCAGTTTTGTATAGAGCGCCAGGTTTCATTCTTCAGTGCGTGCCGAACGGCACGGCGACAATCAGAGTGGTTTTTCTCGGCGCCGCAACATAGGTCCACTGACGCACGGCTTTGATGGCTGATTCGCCCAGGATCGGATTGCCGCCCAGTAGAGACACGTTCTCGACGTTTCCTTGCGGTGAGATGACAACTTGCAGTCGCACAATCCCGCTGATGCCGAGCTGGCGCAGCGTCTCCGGGTATTCCGGTTGGACCTGGGTCAATAGAGCACGGCCAGAACGGCTGGTTTCGGTGACGACTTCGAGAACCTTCACGCCTTCGCTACTGGCAGAGGCGTCGACATATCCAATGGCGCCCCTGGTTTTGGCCACATGCGCCAGCACTTCGGCGTCAGAGTTGAAGGACTTCGGCATGGCAACCTTGCCGGTGAAAACAAGTGCGCCGTAACGACTCTGCAGCGATTCGTTGCTCTCCTTGAGAAATTCCCGCAGGAACGTTGCGTGGACTGCGCCCGCCCTCTCGAACACCGGCTCCACATGGGAGCCATCGCTGAGCGCATCGCGTTCGCCCAGGAAGACGCTTCTCAGTTCGCTGGCAGAAATCGAATCGGCTTTGACGCTGGGGTTAGCAACGATCTTGAGGTCGGCCGCGAACGAACACGGAGCCAGACTCAAGGTCAGCGTGGTCAGAGCGAACGCGAGCAATGTATGTCGATGACGCATGTCAATTCGAAGCGAAGTCGTGAGCCTGAGGCTTAAGATCCCACAGCCTGAAACCGTGCCCGTTACGGAAGAACTTGAGGCTCGATTGTGTCGACATCGTAGTTCCACTCCGGTCGTTCCTTAGAAATCGTCTTTAGAAGTTGAACCCACCCTTTACCACCAGTGCATTGGTATTAGGTTTCAATCCCCGCGGATTGTTTACCAGATAGAAGCCGTCCGGGAGGTCGCCCGGAAGACCGATTCCAGCCATGAAGTGACCCTCGATCTTCAAGCTGAAGAAGCGGTTTATATCGACCCGCCCGGTAACAACTTTGTCGTTGAGGTGGCCAGTGCCGGCGGGCTCAACGTCCGCTAACGGAAAACCAATCCAGTAATGCGAGTAGTAGGAGGCCAGTTGCACACGTTTCACGATGCGATACGCCCCGCCTACATAGCAGGCGTGAATATTCACCTGGAATTCGCTGACGTTCTTGACTCCGTTATCGTCCCATGCGCGGCGAAACTCCGCGTCGATCAGCAGTTTCTTCCAGATGTATTCACCGTAAAACTGGTTTGTCCAATCCGCATTATCGGAAGCTCGGATCGGGATCGGACCGGTGGGAAGGTTTACAGTGTACAAAGTGGTGTAGTCTTGATTCTCGCGGGATGCGCCGACCAGCAGGCCTTTGAGGGGAGTCTGCCAGCGCAGGTCGCCCCCATATTGCAGGCCGGCGAGGCTGCCGAAAGTAATGCCGTCACTCTCGAACAGATAGGCGTATCCGCTGTGGGAACTCACGCTGTGGTGACCGCCATAAGCCGTGTACGAGAGCGTGCCGTATTTCGCGCCCAGGGAGATGTCGCCAAAAACATCGCCGCCGTCGTGTGCCAGCGTGGTGTCACGCAGGTCGAGGGGATAGATGCTCTGCGGGAGCAAGGCATAAGGATGCAGGAAGTCGAGATCCTGGGTGTCGTTGTAGAGGCCGATGACCGTTTTGACGCGGCCTGCGCGGATGCCGAGCCAGGGCTTGAATTTGTACTGTGCGTAAGCCCAATCGAGCTCAGGGTGCCAATTTCCGAGTCCGCCCAGATTGCGGTCGTAGAGCTGCGCGCCGACGCGGAATTTGTCCGTAATCTGCGTGGAAGCATTCACGCCGAAATCGCTGAACTCTCCGCTGCCGAGGTTCGAGGTTTGCATGGTGAGCCAGTTGTTGTCGTCGGTGTGCACGAATCCTTGCGAGGCAAAGCCGTGAACCTGGACTTCCCGGCCATCGATCTTGAAATTTTGGGCGCGCAGGCACAGCGGGGCAAAGATGAGACAAAACAAAGACAGGCGAACCGCACGCTGGCACATGAACGCTCCTCCGCGCAAGCTTCAGAGTGGTGATCGGCAAACGGCTGCAAGACTTCAGCAGGCACAGGGAATAGGGAGAAGTGGCATGACTTAGGTACCGTCGAAACCGTTCTGCCATGGCGCCGGCAATTGACGAGTTTCCTGTCTGCCCGTACCCTGTAAGGTGCCTTCGAAAACTTCTGAAATGTCCCGCCTGCGCGTTGCCGACGACATCACCCAACTGGTCGGCGAAACTCCCATGTTGCAGTTGAAGCGGCTGGTTCCGGCCGGGTCGGCGGACGTGTTCGCCAAGTTGGAGTACCTGAATCCGGGCGGCAGCGTGAAAGATCGCGCGGCGATTGGGATCATCCGGCGCGCCGAGCAGGAGGGAAAACTCGCGCCCGGCGGAACGATTGTTGAAGCGACTGCTGGCAACACTGGCATCGGGCTGGCGTTGATAGGCGTGAATCGCGGCTACAAGGTGCGGCTGTTTGTGCCGGAGCGCTTTTCCGAAGAGAAGGTCACCATCATGCGGGCACTGGGGGCGGAAGTGTTTCGCACGCCGGATGGCGAGGGTATGCAGGGAGCTATCCGCGAGGCGAAGAAACTTGTCGCCACGGACCCATCTGCGTTCATGGCTGGACAGTTTGAGAATCTTGCGAATCCCGACTATCACTACGAGACCACGGCCCACGAAATCTTCGAACAGATGAATGGACGCGTCGATGCGGTCGTGCTGGGATGCGGCACCTGCGGAACTTTTTCTGGGATTGCCCGCTATTTGAAAGAGAAATCCCCCGCAGTGCTGGCCTTCGCTGTCGAAACCCAGGGGTCGACGCTGGGCGGTGGGCAGGCCGGCCCGCACAAAGTGGAAGGCATCGGCACCAGCTTCACCCCGAAAACATTTGATCGCTCAGTCTGCGATGAAGTGATGATGGTGACGGACGATGAAGCGTTCGGCACGGTCAAAACTCTGGCGGCGGAGGAGGGCGTGCTGGCAGGGTCAAGCGGCGGAGCAGCCGTGTTCGCGTCACTGCAAGTGGCGAAGAAACTGGGCACGGGCAAACGCGTAGTGACCATCATTCCGGACTCGGCGGAGCGCTATTTGTCGAAGAAGATTTTTGAGGGTGGAGTCTAGGGCAGAGAAGCACGCGAAATAATAGCCGTTGTCATCCTGAGCGAAGCGAAGGACCCATGCAGTTTGCCGCGAGTGCATAGGTCCCTTCGACAGGCTCAGGGCAGGCTCTTCGCTTCGCTCAGGATGACAGGTGGATCTGAGCTGACAAGAAACATTCATGAAAAAAAATAAGCAACCAGGTTTTGCCACGCGGGCCATTCACTGCGGGCAGGAGCCCGATCCTTTGACTGGGGCCGTCACGGTGCCCATCTATCCGACGTCGACGTACGTGCAGCAGGGCATCGGCGAGAACAAGGGATACGAATATTCGCGGGTGTCGAATCCCACGCGCACGCGGCTGGAAGAGAATCTGGCTGCGCTTGAGGGTGCAGTGGCGGCGCGTGTGTTTGGCAGCGGTATGGCCGCGATCCATGCGATCGTGAGCATGCTGAAATCCGGCGACCACGTGGTGTGCGGCAACGATTTGTACGGAGGCACGCCACGGCTATTCAACCAGGTGATGGCCGGGTTCGGACTGGAGTTTTCCTACATCGATAGTTCTGACGCGGAGAAAGTCGAGCGCGCGCTCCGCAAGAATACGCGCATGGTTTATGTGGAGACGCCGACGAATCCGTTGATGCGGCTGAGCGACCTGACGGCTATCAGCGAGATCTGCCGGCGGAAAAAAGTTTGGCTCGTGGTGGATAACACGTTTATGTCGCCGTATTTCCAGCAACCGCTGGCCTTGGGCGCGGACATGGTGGTGCACTCGACCACGAAGTTTTTGAATGGTCACAGCGACGGCTTGGGCGGGGTAGTAATGTGCGCCAAGCAGGAGCACGCCGACCAGTTGGCGTTCTTGCAGAAGGCGGCCGGCGCGATTCTTTCCCCGTTCGAATGTTTTCTGGTGTTGCGGGGAGTGAAAACGCTGGCGGCCCGCATGGAAATTCACGACCGCAGCGGTCGCATCGTCGCCGATTTTCTCACGAAGCATAAGAAGGTGAAGGCAGTGTTGTATCCGGGGTTGGCGGATCATCCGCAACATGCGCTGGCGCGGCGGCAGATGAGCGGATTCGGCGCGATGATCACGTTCGAAACCGGATCGCTGAAGAACGCGAACAAAATGCTGAAAAGAGTGCGCGTCTGCTCGCTGGGCGAGTCGCTGGGTGGGGTGGAAACGCTGATCTCGCATCCCGCGACCATGACCCACGCAGGGCTGGGCGTGAAGGGGCGTGCGGCCATCGGCATTACCGACGGCATGGTGCGGATCTCGGTAGGAATTGAAGATGTGGACGACATTCTGGACGATCTGGATGCGGCGCTGAACGCGATCTGAGTTGTGCTGGCAGCACTGGAGGAACGGCAGTGACGAGAGACGATGCCTTGAAACTGGCCAACCATTGGGTCGCGGCCTGGAACGCTCACGACCTGGATTCGTTCATGGCGCACTATGATGACGCAATCGAGTTGACTTCGCCCGTCGCCGCTCAACTGCTGGAGACGCCCGGAGGCAAAGTGATCGGAAAGGCCAGCTTGAGAGCTTACTTCCAGCGCGGGCTCGAAACGTATCCGGAACTCAGATTTCGTCTCGAAGATGTGTTTTGGGGCATAAGCAGCGTAGTGCTCTTGTATGAGAATCAAAAGGGGACACGCACGGCGGAGTTCATGGAGATATCACCAGCCGGGAAAGTGTCCCGGGTCGTGGCGAACTACACTGTATAACCCGTCGGCTCACTTTACCGAGTCTGCCAGCCATTGCAGATAGTCCGGGCTGCCGTCTTCGATGGTCAGCACTACGCACTCCGGCAGTTCATAAGAGTGCAATTCCCGAATGGCGTCGCGTACTGCGGAAAATCTCTCAGCGCTCGTTTTGATGAGCAGCAGCCATTCCCGGCTCGATTCCACTTTGCCCTGCCAGCGGTAGATCGATTCAATTTGCGGGACGATGTTTACGCAGGCGGCGAGCTGGTGCTCGACCAGATGGCGGGCGAGTTTGCGGGCCTCGTCTTCAGACCCGGCCGTAGACAGGACGATTCGTTTGTCAGTCATATAGAATCACACGTCAGTAAAATCACACGTCGGCTTTCGGCATCAGGTCTCAGCCGACAGTTTTAAGCTTGTCGACGCCGAGCTTAGCACTCATTGTCATGGAGTGAGGTTAGGTATGCTAACGCAAATCAAGTTTGGCACATCGGGCTGGCGGGCGGTCATGGCCGAGGAGTTCACGTTTGCCAACGTGCGGCGTGCCGTGGGCGGCATTGCGCGTTATGTGGCGGCGCAGAAATCGAAGGGAGCTCGCGTGATTGTGGGTCGCGATCCGCGATTCCTGGGCGAGACCTTTTGCTCGATCGCGGCGGAGGTTCTGGCTGCGCACGGAATCGTGCCGTTGATTGTCGCCGAGCCCGCGCCCACTCCCGCGTTTGCTCATGCCGTGATTCAGAACAAAGCTGACGGCGTCATCAATTTCACGGCATCGCATAATCCTCCCGAATACAACGGAATCAAGTTCTCGACGCCCGACGGCTGCCCGGCGTTGCCGGAAGTTACAAAGAAGATCGAAGCAGAGATTGTTGCCGGCGATAGCGCTGCGACCAGCGAAGTTTCCAGCGTCGCTCCGGCGGAGTACGGACCCGCCGGTCACGAGAATCTCAATCCCAAGCCAGCCTATCTGAAGCGGCTGGGCGAGATTATCGACCTCGACGTGATTCGAAACGCGAAGCTGCGCGTGGCGTTTGATCCGATGTGGGGCGCGGCCCGCGGATATTCCGACGAACTGCTGCGGGGCGCCGGCCTTGACGTGGCTACTGCGCACGACTATCGCGACGTGCTGTTTGGCGGACACGCTCCCGAACCCGACGATCATCTTCTCGAAGATCTGAGAAAAAAAATGCGCGAAACTGGAGCGCAGATCGGCATTGCGACTGATGGTGATGCTGACCGCTTCGGCATTGTCGATGCAGACGGAACCTTTCTGCAGCCAAACTACATCATCGCGATTCTCTTCGACTACCTGGTCGAGACCCGGGGCTGGAAGAACGGCGTGGCCAAGTCGGTGGCGACGACCAATCTGATTAACGCTCTGGCAAAACATCATGGCGTGGAGCTTTACGAGACTCCGGTGGGCTTCAAATATATCGGCGAGTTGATCATGCAGGACAAGATCGCGATTGGCGGAGAAGAAAGCGCGGGGCTGTCGATCCGCCATCACGTGCCGGAGAAAGATGGCGTGCTGGCCGGCCTGCTGTGCTGTGAAGCGGTGGCGCGCCGAGGCAAGCCGCTGGGCGAACAGTTGAAGGCGCTGTGTAACCAAGTTGGTTCCTATTATCCGGAACGGCAGAACTTCCGCTTGACGCCCGAGGTCAAGGCGAAGTTCACTGAGAAGCTGCAGTCTGATCCGCGGGAATTCTGCGGGCACCCGGTCGGCCAGGTTGTCCGCACCGACGGATTGAAGCTGGTGTTCAGCGACGGGTCGTGGGTCTGCTACCGGTTGTCGGGGACCGAGCCGGTAGTGCGCGTTTACACCGAAGCGCGCAGCCAGAAAGGTCTGGAGAAGCTGAGCACGGCTGCGAAGCATTGGATTTTCGAATGATGGTGCTGCGTACTGTCGAATTCTTATTGTGAAGCCTTTTTCTAAAATCACGAGATTGCCGCGCCCGGAAGACGGACTGCGCGCGGTGGTCGATCGGGCGCCGCAGGCAGAAGCCTTAGCCGCTTCATGGATTGAGCGCGTGCGGCCGCTGGCGGTTCGCGTCTACGCCTTGCGGCGTCGCATCGCGACTATCACCGTAACTGTGCTGGCAGGTTCGCTGTTTATCCACGTAATGTTTGGTGCGAACGGGATGATCGTGTACAAGCAGAAGCGCGCCGAGTACGACGCCTTGCAGAGGCAAATCGCGCAGGTCGAGCAGCAGAACGAGCGCTATACGCAGCAGGTTCAGGGCTTGAAGAGCGACGAGAAGGCGATCGAAAAGGAAGCGCGAGAACAGTTGGGATACGCCAAGCCGGGAGAATATGTTTACGTCCCGCCGGCGCCGGTGAAGGCCGCGCCACCCGCCATTCACTCCGCAAAAAAATAGTCCGCCAATTTTCCCGAGGGTGCAACTTCTGAGTGCGATTGGTTTCTACACGCTGACAATTCCGCGGGTTCTGTGTGGTATATTTCGGGTGCCTCATTTTCACAACCAAGCGGAGATTGCTGCTCCCGAGGGGTGGCCAGGATCTTCGAAGCGCTGTGGATTCTTGCGGTGTGGAACCGCAATCTGAAATTCAAAAAGGAGAAAAACCGGCCATGAGAAAGATTCTGGTGATTTGTCTTGCGTTATGTTTCGTGTTCGCCCTGTCGGCGATGGCGTTGGATGACATGGGCAAGAGCACAACCGTCAACGGATGGATTGTCGACGCCAAATGCGGCGCCAAGGGCGCCAACGCTGGCGGCGAGGCCTGCACCAAGAAATGTGTTGCGGCAGGGGAAAAGATGGTCGTCGTCACTGATGGCGATTCAAAGGTGCTCGCTATCGACAATCAGGACGCCGTGAAAGATCACGCTGGCCATCATGTCGCCGTGACCGGGAGCGTGACGAAAGATTCTATTCACGTGAACAGCCTCAAGATGCTGTGATCGGTTCCAGAGATTGAAGCAGATGGAGGGCGGCGACCAGCCGCCCTTTTTTCGTAGAGACGTAACTTGTTAGGTCTTTGCCCGCAGCGATGCCAATGATGGTGAGGGAGACGTTGCAAGCAACGTCTCTACGAGAATTTCCTTGCCGCACATTTTCTTGCCACACACTCGACCATTTACTTCTATTTACTTCACGACGCCTTCCAGCGGAGAACTGGCCGTGGCGTATAACTTCTTCGGCATGCGGCCCGAGAGATATGCCTGGCGTCCGGCCAGCACGGCGTGATGCATGGCTTCAGCCATCAGCACAGGATCCTGTGCGTTGGCGATACCGGTGTTCATGAGAACCGCGTCGGCGCCGAGTTCCATGGCGATGGCGGCATCTGAGGCTGTACCCACTCCGGCGTCGACGATTAGCGGCACGCCGGTGATCATTTCGCGGAGAATGCGGATGTGGGCCTGGTTCTGAATTCCCATGCCGCTGCCGATGGGCGCGCCTAACGGCATAATGGTCGCCGCTCCTGCGTCGATCAGACGCTTCGCGAAAACAATATCGTCTGACGTGTAGGGAAGAACTGTGAAGCCTTCCTTCACGAGCACGCGCGTGGCTTCGAGCGTGGCCTGCACGTCAGGATAAAGCGTGGCCTGATCTCCAATGACTTCGAGTTTCACCCAATCGGAGAGTCCGACTTCGCGCCCCAGTCGTGCGGCGCGGATGGCCTCATCGGCGGTGTAGCAGCCGGCAGTGTTGGGCAGCAGAAAATATTTCTTGGCGTCGATGTAGTCGAGCAGCGATTCCTTGCTGCGGTCGAGATTTACGCGGCGTACCGCGACCGTCACCATCTCCGCGCCGCTGGCTTCGAGGGCGCGCGCCGTTTCCTGGAAGGATTTGTATTTTCCCGTGCCCACGATCAGGCGCGAGCGGAAAGAGCGTCCGGCAATGATTAATGAGTCCGACATGGAACCTATTGTAGCGCCGCCGTCCGGCAGCTGGGAGCCCGCCACCGAGGGCGAGACGCCCTCGGGACAGCCGCCAAGATGCCGGCGCTACATCTGCGGCCTACGGAGCCGCCGTCGCTTCCGCCTGCGCGTATAGGTCGTCGATTTGCTTGCGGTAGCGCTCTTCGATCACTCGCCGCCGCAGCTTCATGGTTGGCGTGAGGACGCCGTTGTCGGCGGTGAATTCGTCGGCCACGAGCAGGACTCGCTTCAGCTTTTCGAAGCGGGCCAGATTTCCATTGATGCCCCCGACGATGGCTTCGTAGAGCGCTTGCACTTTTGGCTCGGCGATGAGTTCGGCTCGCGACGTGAACGCGATTTCGTTTTCCCGCGCCCATTCTTCCAGCGCCGCAAAATTGGGAGAGATCATGACCGAAGCGAACTTGCGCCGGTCGCCGAGGATGGCGGCGATGCCCACCAGCGGATTCAGCTTGAGCGAACTCTCGATGGGCTGCGGCGCGATAAATTTTCCGCCGGAAGTTTTGATCAGATCTTTTTTGCGATCGGTGACGGAAAGATATCCATCGGCGTCGATGCTGCCGATGTCTCCAGTTTTGAACCAGCCGTCTACCAACGCGGCCTTCGTCTCTTCCGGGCGGTTCCAATAGCCCTTGAATACGGACGGGCCGCGCACCAGGATTTCTCCGTCTTCGGCGATTCGAACTTCCAGGTTCGACAGAATTTTGCCGACAGTGCCGATGCGGTGATTTACGGGCGTATTCACCGCAATTACCGGCGAGGTTTCGGTGAGCCCGTAGCCTTCATGAATGCGAATGCCGGCCGTGGCATACCACTCGGCGAGCTCGCGACCGAGGGGTGCGCCGCCGGAGATGAAAGTCTCAATGTGTCCGCCCATGCCTTGGCGAATTTTGGAAAAGACGAGTTTGTTGGCCAGCTTCCAGCTGCGCGATGTCGGAATTCTTCCCTCAAGAATTTCCGGCTTATGGGTTTGTCCCACGGAGAGGGCCCATTCGTAGAGTTGGCGCTTGCCCAGGCCTTTGGCGGTCTGTTCCGCCTGCGCATAGATTTTTTCGTACACTCGCGGCACGGCTACGAAAATGGAGGGCTGCACTTCCAGCAAGCTCGCCGGCAGACGATCCATAAACGGGCAATAGGCCAGCGTCACGCCGTGATAGATCATGGCGAAATCCACGTGGCGCGCGGTGATGTGGCAAAGCGGCAGAAACGAAATGCTGATCAGACCGGGCCGCATATTGAAGCCTTGCAGCGAGCACAGAATATTGGAGGTGATGTTGCCGTGGGTCAGCATCGCCCCTTTGGAAGTGCCGGTTGTTCCGGAAGTGTAGACGATAGTGGCCAAGTCGTCGGGGACGATCGAGTGCGCCCGCGCTTCGAGGTCGGCGCCGAGAAGTTCCGGGCCTTGCGACGTGAGCTGATCCATGGTGACGCACTTGCTCGCGAAGAGAGCGAGATCGCCGGTGAACTCCACCGGATCCATGACCACGATTTTTTCGATCTTCGTATTTGGGAGGATCGACAGGACCTTGTGCAGTTGCTGATCCGACGAGAGAAAGATGGCGCGGCAGCCGGCGTCATTCAGCACAAAGGCAGTTTGCTCGGCGGTGAGCGTGGTATAGAGCGGGACGGTCACGGCGCCGAGCAACAGGCTGGCCATGTCGGCGATGGGCCACTCCGGCCGATTTTCGCTGAGGATGGCGATGCGATCTCCCGCTCGAATGCCCCAGGCATGCAGCGCGTGCGCGGTACGGGCGACGCTCCGGCCAAACTCGCGCGACGTTACGGGCTGCCAGTTTCCGGCGTCGCGGTAGAGCATCATGCGGTCAAGATTGCGTGCGACCGCGGCGAAGAAAATATCGTTGATCGTGCTAATGCTCGTAAGGCTCATTGCGTTTTTCAAGGCCCATTCGCGAACCGGACTCGGAACGCAGCTTGGCCAACCAGCTTGGCCAAACATCCTGGTCCAATCGCCGTCGCGAAACTGCTTCGATTGAACTTTACTGTTTTGTTAGCCGTTTGAGCAATGTGAAAGGTCGGCTTTCTGGGTACGATCGAGTTTTACCGCCGACGCCGCCGGGTATGCTGGGTCATCACTCCCGTGGGAGAAGTTCAATGCGAACGCTGCCGTAGAGATGTAGCTTGCTACGTCTCTGGCGGCGGCATTTCGAATGGTGGCGAGAGAGACGTTGCAAGCAACGTCTCTACGGCGAGAGTGCATCTCCGCCGGGTGGATCACTGCCAACCACTTCCGGCTTCGGGGGAAACTAAAGTACCTCTATTGTGTTTACACGGATGTCGCTAAAATCGATGCGTACGGATTTTTATTCCGTCGGGGCGAAATCATGAAATCTCAAAAGTTGTGGTCCTGGATATTTCTACTGGCGAGCCTGGCCCTCGCGCTTCAAGTTTCCACCATCGCAAGAGCGCAAGATCAAGGTAACGACAACGCAGACGCTTCCGATCAGGATCAATCTCAGGATCCTCCGGCCCGCGTAGCCCGGCTGAACTTCTCTCAGGGCGACGTGGAGTTTCGACCGGCCGGGGAAGACGACTGGGTCACGGCGGTTCCCAACCGCCCCATGGTTACGGGCGACGACCTGTGGACCGACGAAGACTCGCGGGCAGAAGTGCACGTGGGCTCGGCAGCCATCCGCATGGGAGCGAAGACCGGAATCACTTTCCTCGAACTCGACGACCACACCACGCAGATCCGGCTGGCGCAGGGATCGTTGATTTTGCGGGTGCGCCACGTCGATGACGACGACACCTATGAGATCGACACGCCCAACATCGCGTTCAGCTTGCTTCAGCCCGGTGAGTACCGGGTCGACGTAAGTGAAGACGGAAGTCAGACCATCACCACTGTCTGGCACGGCCGCGGCCGGGTCACGGGCGGAGGGCTTACTTACACGGTGGTCGCGAATCAGACTGCCACGTTTACCCGCAGCGATCACCTGGATTACGACCTCGGGCAGATCGCCAACCGGGATGACTTTGACAGTTGGGCCTTTGACCGCGACACTCGCGAAGACGACGCCGACTCCGCGAATTATGTTTCGCGCGAAATGACCGGCTACGAAGATCTCGACGACAGCGGCGATTGGAGCTATGTAGCCGGCTATGGTCCGTGCTGGCGGCCGCGCGGCGTCGTCGTGGGCTGGGCTCCGTATCGCTTCGGCCACTGGGTTTACCTTGGCCCGTGGGGATGGACCTGGGTCGAAAACGAACCCTGGGGATTTGCTCCTTTCCACTACGGGCGCTGGGCGTTCGTGAATAACGGATGGTTCTGGGTGCCGGGGCCGGTAGTGATCCATCCGGTGTGGGCGCCCGCGATGGTGGCGTTTGTGGGCGGAGGTGCGGGGTTCCACTTCTCGGCGGGAGTTGGCGTGGGATGGTTTCCACTGGCTCCGGGAGAAGTCTACGTACCGTCTTACCGCGTGAGCCGCACCTATGTGAACAACGTGAACATCACTAACACGACGGTGAATGTAACGAAGGTGACGAATGTCTACAACACGGTCGTGATTAATCGAACCACCGTGAACAATATCACCTACGTAAACCAGCGCGTCGCCAATGGCGTGACGGTGGTATCGCACGACGCTTTTGTGAACGCGCGGCCCGTGGCGCAGAATGTGATGAGAGTGGATCCGAAGGAACTCGCGGCAGCGCCAGTGAGTCGCACCGTGGCCGCAGAGCCCGTGCGAACCAGCGTGCTGGGCGCTGGACGGC
>Ga0187871_10002206_pt1 | contig 16114 bp, 12 predicted proteins | sample June2016WEW_16_1_FD_132988 | JGI IMG/M metagenome (GOLD analysis project Ga0187871, IMG submission 132988) | Peatland microbial communities from SPRUCE experiment site at the Marcell Experimental Forest, Minnesota, USA - June2016WEW_16_10 | ecosystem: Environmental > Terrestrial > Soil >... | reverse complement strand
CGCTCGCTGCGGCATTGGTACGGGTTGCGCGCATGACCGCGGACGAGCCACAGTCTCCCCTGGCGCTCCTGTTGGGCGATGCCGATCAGCTTGCGGCGCGCGTGGATCGCCTGCTGCGGCCGGCCCCGCCCACTGAGGTTCCGGCCGGTCCGCGGCCGATCCTGGCGGTGAGCGCGATCCTACTGATGGCCGGCTCCAGTCCTGCAGCCCGCGGCGCTTTACACCGTGCATCTGGCGCACGGGGCGAATGAGAACAACGGTACCAGTACTTTTGCTGCACTCGCTCGGGCGGAGGTCAGCTATAATATTGGAAAGCGCGGAACCACTGGGTTAGTCCGTTTCGGCGGTTCAATACCATCAGGAAAAAGGAGAATTGGGAATGAGGCGAAGCCCGAGCCGCGCCTGCGGCTGCGTTGCAGTTTTTCTAGCGTCGATTCTGCCGTGCGCGGCGTTGGCACAGAGCACCGCCGTGCTGACGGGGCAATATAACCATTCCCGTACGGGCGCCAATCTTCAGGAGACTACGCTGACGCCGTCCAACGTGTCGGCCGGCACGTTTGGCTTGCTGTTCGCTCAGCCGGTGGATGCAAACATTTTCGCGCAGCCGCTGTACGTTCCCAACTTGACCATCAACGGCGCAGTGCATAACGTGGCGTTTGTGGTGACGATGAACAACTCGGTCTACGCTTTCGACGCGGACACCTCCCAGCCGGCATTGTGGCAGGCATCGCTCGGCACTCCGGTCCGGATAGGAACCGCCACGGAGCCTACCGACGGGGTTTTGAGCACACCGGTGATCGACCTCAACTTGAAGGTGATTTTCGTGGTGACCTTCACCAGCGAAAGCGGTACGCCGGTGTACCGGTTGCACGCGCTCAATCTCCTGACGGGGGTCGAGATTACGAATATCGTGGTGCAGGGAGCGGTGCCGGGAACGGGCGACGATTCTCAGGCCACGGCCTGCACTTCATGGAACGGCGGGATGGTCCAGCCGCCGTGCATTCCTTTCATGGCCCACGAACAGTTCCAGCGCCCCGCTCTATTGGAAGGCGCTCTGAGTTCGACGATCTACTTGGGGTTTGGCAACCTCAACGGACAGGAAACCACCAAACCCTACCACGGCTGGATGATCGGTTACCAATACTCGGCCGGCGCGTTCACGCAGGTGATGATCTTCAACACCACACAAAATGCGACGCAGACGGGGCCGGCGTGTACCGGCCCGAATCCCGCCACGAATCAATGCGGCCATGGGGCGGGAATCTGGATGTCAGGCCGTGGGCCTGCATTGGATTCGACGGGAATCTATATGGCGACGGCCAACGGCGGATACGGGGGCGCCGGCACCGGCAATTGGGGCGAATCGGTATTGCGGCTGAACGGCAGCGGGGCCGTCGAAGATTCCTTCACGTCGTTCAACTACGGCGTGCTGAACCGTGACGACCTGGATCTGTGCGAAGGCGGTGTGATTCTGTTCAATAGCACTAACGTAACGGTTCCGAACCTGGCGTTGGTGGGCGGCAAGTCCGGACTGGTAATCGTCATGAACCGGGCGCGCCTCGGCGGACTCAGTTCGGGGAACGAGGGCGCGCTGCAGACCTTCACTGGCACCACTTTGGGTTGTGGAACCGGCCCCGGCTTGGCCGGCTGCTATGAGATCCACAGTCAGGCTCTGTGGAACCGCACCAGCGGCAACTCAGCGTATTATATTTGGGCATGGGGCGATGTTCTGCGGGTGTGGGACTTCAACGCCGGAACCAACAAATTCCGGGCGGACGACGACCAAGGCACGCTGACCGCGCCGAATTATCCGGGAGGGGGATTGGCGCTTTCCGCCAATGGGAACAGCGACGGAATCGTATGGGCCATCGTACCCACGACCGCTCCGAACTCGCAGGTTCAGGGGACCTTGTACGCTTTTAGCGCCACCAACGTCAGCACGCCGTTGTGGGCGAGCACGGACTACTGGTTTCCGACCAAGTTCACGATTCCAACGATTGCGAACGGGAAGGTATACGTGCCTACATCGACATTAACTTCGGCGAGTCCCGCATACGTGCCAGCGCTTAGGGTTTACGGACTGTGCGGGCCCTGCGCGCAGGCTTCTCCCGTTTCGCGCTGAGGCGACTCTCGCACTACCTTGCAGGAAAAGCCGAAACTGGATATACATGATCGATCCTGGCCTTCGCGGACGAGTGGCACTGGTCACGGGCGCCAACCAAGGCATCGGTGCAGCCGCGGCGCGCGCGTTAGCGGCCGAGGGCGCGCACGTCCTCCTCACTTATCTGCGCGTCGACATGGCCGGGCACGGCGACCCGGCTTTGCCGCAGTCCTATGACGAAGCCCGGGCGCGCTCGGCCGAGGCCGTGATCGAAGCCATCCGCCAGGCGGGCGGCCGCGCGGAGGCGTTCGAGGCGGACCTGGCGGATCCCGCCGTCGTTCCGGGGTTGTTCGACCGGGCTGAGGCGGCCTTCGGTCCGGTCGAGATCCTTGTCAACAACGCGGCCTTCTGGCACGGCGACACCTTCGTGCCGGATCGCGCGGAGCGCTTCGGATGGCGCTTAATGCCGGTCTCGCCGGAGACCTGCGACCGGCATTTCGCGGTGAACGGCCGGGCGCCGGCGCTGCTGATCGCGGAGTTCGCGCAGCGGCATGCCGCGCGCGCGGCAAGCTGGGGCCGCATCATTTCGCTGACTACGGGTGGCGCGTCCGGCTTTCCGGGCGAGGTGTCGTATGGCGCCAGCAAGAACGCCGTGGAAAGCTACACCGTGGCTGCCGCCGCCGAGCTTGCGCCGTTGGGGATCACTGCTAACGTGCTCTGGCCGCCGCCCACCGATACCGGCTGGATCTCGGCACGAGTCGCCGCGGAACTGGCGCAGGCGTCTCCGCCCTTCCGCATTGCGCAGCCCGATGAGGTGGCCGAGTTGATTGTCTTCCTGGCCTCGCACCAGGCGCGCTTCATCAATGGGCAGCGCATCGCGATGCGCTGATCGGCAGAAACCTACTTGCACCCTTCGAAGACGCCGCCGGGCGCTCCGGTGTAGCCCAGCGCCTGCATGCCCGCGGGGGAGCTGTAATATGCCCTGGAGATCCAGTCTTTCAAATTGGAGAAATGCGCGTGGCCGCGGTAGCTGCCGGGCGCGTTCTCGTCCCAGGTCTCCAGCGTGTGCGGGTACGCCATGAAGGTCACCAACTCAGTCTGCTGCTCAGGTGTGAGGTACACGAAGGCCGCGCGGTAGCGGGCGAAGGATTCCCCATCGAGGAAAGCGAGGCTGTCCAGGAAACTCCGCTGCGTTTCGTGTGTTTCGACGGCCAGCACCGCGTCCAGGAAACGGTTCACCAGCGCCGCTTTGGCGCCCGGCGTATCAGTGGCGGGGATCAGGATGTCGCTGAAGACGACAAGCGTCTGGTTTTGATGGTCGTCCAGAAACAGAGGCTTCCAATCGGCGCGCGCCAGTTCCTTCGAAGCGTCGTAATCGGACGGAAACTCGCGCGCCGTGGCTACACGGCCGGATACGGCCGCGGCGGCGGCTCCCAGGAAGGTTTGGCGAAACAAATCCCGGCGGTTCATTTGGGGACTATAATACCTTTACCGATGCAAGCAACACAAGCTTCCGAAATATACGACGCCATCGTGGTAGGCTCCGGCGCGACCGGCGGTTGGGCGGCCAAGCGGCTGGCGGAAGCCGGCTTGAAGGTAACGCTGCTGGAAGCCGGCCGCAACATCTCGCCCAAAGAGTTTACCGAACACATGCCGGCCTACAAGCTGAAGTATCGCGACATGTCGCCGGAAATCGCGCGTACACGTCCGGTGCAGAAGCAATGCTACGCCTGCATGGAATACAACTACGACTGGTTCGTGGACGACCTGCAGAATCCATACAGCACTCCGGCGGGCAAGCCGTTCACCTGGCAGCGGCTGCGGATTGTGGGCGGGCGTACACTGGTCTGGGGCCGCCAGAGCTACCGCATGAGCGATCTGGATTTCAAGGCGGCCAGCCACGACGGCTACGGCGAAGACTGGCCCCTTTCGTACAAGGAGATGGAGCCTTACTACGAGATCGTGGAGCGCTACGTGGGAATCAGCGGCGCGGCCGAAGGGAATCCCACGCTGCCGGATAGCCACTTCCTGCCGCCCATGAAAATGACCTGCGGCGAGGTGCGGTTGCGTGAGCGCGTGCAAGCGAGGTTCGGCCGCACGGTCACCATCGGGCGCACCGCCATCCTCACCCAGAATCACAATGGGCGCGCCGCATGCCATTATTGCGGGCCTTGCGAGCGCGGCTGCGTGACGTTCTCGTATTTCAGCAGCCCGTTCACCACGGTGGCGGACGCGCTGAAGACCAAAAACTGCACGCTGGTCACGAACGCCGTGGTGCGCAGCGTGGATATGGACGACGCCAACAACCGCGCCACCGGCGTGACCTATGTCGACCGGCTTTCACACAAGACCTACCAGGCGCGCGCCCGGAGCGTGATTCTGTGCGCGCAGGCCTTGGAATCGACGCGCATCCTGCTGAACTCGTCCACGCGCGCTTATCCCACCGGCCTGGCCAATTCGAGCGGCGTGCTGGGGCATTACCTGATGGATCATGCGGTGGGCGGCGGCGCGGCGGGCGATCTGCCCGGCTTCGATCCCACGCCCAGTTCGCCGAGCGCGCCGCATCGCGCCAATGGCATCTATGTGATTCGCTTTCGCAATATAGCGAACGGACCGCGGCATCCGCGCTTTATTCGCGGGTACGGATTCCAGGGCGGCGCCAGTGCGAGCTTCAACTTTGGCGCGGAGGGTTTCGGCGCGAGCTACAAGAAAGCCGTGCTGGCGGGAACGTACAGCGTCGATCTGGGCGCTTTCGGCGAATCCCTGGCGCGCTTCGATAATTACTGCGACATCGATCCGGAGATGCGGGATGCCTGGGGCATTCCCGCATTGCGCATCCAGATGACTCACGGCGACAATGAGAAGGCCATGATGGAAGACGCCGCCTCGTCCGCCGCCGAGATGCTGGAGGCTGCCGGCGCGAGAAACATCAAGGTGAACGCGGATCTGGCGGAGCCCGGAATGGCGATCCATGAAACGGGCACCGCGCGCATGGGCGCCGATCCCAAGAAGTTCGTGCTGGACCCCTATAACCAGACGCACGATGTGAAAAACGTGTTCGTGATGGACGGGGCGTGCTACCCATCGTCGGCGTGCCAGAACCCCACGCTGACATTCATGGCGCTGACGGTGCGGGCCTGCGACCATCTGATCGAGCGATTCCGGAAGAATGAAGTGTAGTGAGGGGAAAAGCGATGATGCGAGAGTTTTGCATTTGCGTTTTGATGGTTGGGAGCGCGGGGGCCGCTGTGCCGCCGGTGATCCCAGGCGACTCCGAGCGAGGCGCCAAGCTCTTTGAAGGCCAACGTTGCGTGGCGTGCCACAGCGTGAATGGCAAGGGCGGCAAGATGGGCATGGATCTGAGTGCGCGGGTGGACCGCGGCTTTACGCCCGCGCTGCTGGCGAGCGCCATGTGGAACCACGCGCCGGTCATGTGGTCGGCCATGGAAGGGGCCGGCATCGAGCGGCCCCAATTGAGCCCGTCGGACGCCGCCGATCTGTTCGCCTACTTGTATTCGACGCGCTTCTTCGACAAGCCGGGCGACGCCGCGCGCGGCAAGCAGGCGTTCGCGGACAGGCACTGCGCGGAGTGCCACGGGGTCGCCGAATCGCGCGCGGAAGGCGCGCCGCCGGTGGTGAAGTGGGATTCGCTGGGGCAGCCCATGGTGCTCGTGCAACAGATGTGGGACCACAGCAGCCGCATGCGGGAGGCCTTCGCGCGAAAGAAGATCGCGTGGCAGGAGCTTACGGCGCAGGATTTGAGCGACATCCTAGCCTACCTGCGCAACCTGCCGGAGACGCGGGGTATGAATACGCGGTTCTCGTTTACCGCTGGCGATGGCGGGCAGGCCATATTCGAGGCCAAGGGCTGCGTGAAATGCCACGTGGGCAAGCTGGCCCTGGAGGACCGATTGCACAACCTCGACCTCACCGAGATCGCGGTGGACATGTGGAATCACGCGCCCAGGATGGTCCAGCCGGTGCCGCAACTTTCCGAGGACGAAATGCGCCAGTTGCTCAGTTATCTGTGGATGCGTCAGTATGTGTATGCCAAGGGGGACGTGGGGCGCGGCAAGCAGGTGTTTGCCGCCAAACATTGCGCCGAATGCCACAACGGCGGGGAGCATGGCGCGCCGCCGCTGCCGGGGCAAGGCCGGGGATACTCGGAAATCACGATTGTCTCGGCGCTGTGGAAGCACGGCCCACAGATGTTCACGCGCATGCGGCAGGCCAAGATGGCATGGCCGCGGTTCAACAATCCGCAGCAGATGTCGGATCTGGTGGCGTATCTGAATTCGGTGCAATAGGGCGCATTTTTGCGGCTTGTCTCGAAGCCCAATGTGGGGCGGGCAATCGTGCCCGCGGCCGGCTTTCAGCCGGCTCTGGCCGCCTGAAAAGGCGGCTGCGGCCAAGATTGGCCGCCCCACAGGTTCGTGCAGAATCGCACTAGGCTCGAAGCCAGTCACACGTCTTGCCAAGAATTTCATCGAGTCTGTTCTGCCGCTCAGGCCGGCGCCTCAAGAAGTCTCGCCCGGACTCACCGGCCAAAGTAAAGCTTGCCGCCTGCTGACCGGCCACCGTTCGCTAAGTAGCACTCCAACAAGCAGTTAGACATTCGTCCTGGCGTTGCGCAGCCAACCTAAGGGCGGGCCCCGAACGCCCGGTTCGCCGGCGACAGCTCCTGGCTCGGACGCCGTCGATCTTGCCCCTGCGAGTCACTCTGATATCCCTGACTGGCAAAAACCGGCTGCTATATTGTGAGTGAAAAAGGAGCGCTTCACGTGGCACAGATTATTCCTCTCGGTTTTGTTACGGCAACTAATGCGGCTTTGACGGAGAATGTTCCGGCCCCGTCCGGATTTCCCCTGCGTTGCAACAAGGTTCTGGTGCAGGCCTTCAAGACCGCGACCTCCAGCGATTCTGTCTTTGTCGGATTGAAGGGCCTGAACAAGACCACCGGCGCGGGAGTCATAGCCGTACTCCAGGCCGGCCAGTCGGTGGTGGTTGGAGACGAGCGCGATTCCAATGTGCTGGATCCGACCGCGCTCGCCGTGGACAGCGTGTCGGGAACCGCGGTGGTGACGGGCATGCTCTACCAACGCTAGTCCGCTCATCTGAAGTCAGGGAGGCTCATTGCATTATGAGAAGCATCGCTTTGTCAGTATTGGTGTGTGCGGTTAGCGCGATTGGGGCTCTCGCGCAAATCATCGTTGGCGGTGGAGCGGCGCCCGTGGGAATCCCAGCCGGGGCCACAATCTGGTCTGACGCAGCCCCGCCGTTAAACGCGGTCGGGACAAATGGGGATTACTATCTCAATACCAGCACCTACTGCGTATATGGTCCGAAGGCCGCCGGGGTTTGGCCTTCCACCTGCGTTTCCTCGGTACGTCAACTCGGATATGTTGCCGAGAACACGGGGAATAAGGGTACGCCGGGGGGTTATACGCCGCTCGACGCAAATGCGCTGGTACCCGCGGCGAATCTGCCGGCGATCGCGGCGATTAACGGCACCAGCGTGCCCAGTAACAACGCATCCGACCAGACTGTCGTCACAACGGCCCCATCCGTGGGGGCGTGGGCGGCTCTTCCGGCGTGCCCCGATACTGGCGGGAACCACTTGAACTATAGCTCGGTCACGCACGGGTTCTTGTGCGGAAACACCGGGGGCACGGCCGGTAGTGTCTTTTTTGGCGGAGTAGGGTCCGGAACAAATGCCAATGCGCTTTTGGTCGGCGGGAGCTTAAGCTATATTGGCGCCGGTCAAGTCAATGCGAATCAACTGAGCGGTGTGTCTCTCGCCAGCCTTTCAACCGGGCTGCTCAAGAACACTGCAGGCACAGGCGTGCCCAGCGTCGCCGCGTCTTCCGATGTGACGAGCACGCTCGGCTTCACCCCCGAGAATTCGGCCAACAAAGGAGCCACGGGCGGGTACGCGCCATTGGGGGCCGGTACGGCCACGGTGCCACTGGCGAACCTCCCAACCATTCCCTACGCCCAGTTGAGCGGCGCGCCGCTGAGTCTGTCTCCCAACGGGACCGCCGCCGGAGATCTGAGCGGAAGTTATCCGAACCCCTCGGTCACCCGCGTCAACGGTGTCGCTTTGTCCGGATTGAGTACCGGCATTGTAAAGAACACGACCGGAACCGGCGCGCCCACCATCGCAACATCTTCCGATGTGGCGAACACTCTGGGATTCACCCCCGAAAACCCGGCAAACAAGGGCGCCGCGAGCGGATATGCTCCGCTGAATACTTCCTCGCAGGTCCCCCTGGCGAATCTACCCACGATCCCTTACGCCCAAACGAGCGGGGTACAAGCTTCTCTGGGATTCACGCCGGCGAGCTATCCGGGAGCGGGTGTTCCCGCCTCCACAGGTGGCGCGTGGGGAACTTCCTACACGGTTGGGACAGGCGCGGGGAACCTGGTGCAGTTAAATGGCGCCAGCCAACTCCCGGCGGTGAGCGCCGCGCTATTGACCAATTGGCCAACCTTCAATCAGAGCACTACGGGGACCGCCGCCGGGCTGAACGGCGTGTTACTGTCCGGGCTTGCCACCGGGCTACTCAAAAACACCACAAGTACGGGCGCTCCGTCCGTTGCGGTCGATGGTACGGACTTTGTCTCCCCGGCAACCTTGAACGGCGCTACACTCCCAGCCAGCGTGACTACCGTTGCCACTACCAGTAACATCACATCGGGTGGTAACATCTACGCCAACAATGGCAGTTCCACGGCTGGATGCCTGCAATTTGGCGATACCGGCCCGGTCCACACCACGGGTTTGTGCGCGCCGTCGTCCGGGGTCAACGTGCTTTGGAACCTGCCGGCGACTTCCGACTCCGACGGGCAGTCCCTGCTCGCCGACGGCAGCCACAACCTTTTGTGGTCCAGCTATTGGACCATGCCGCATCTGACCGGCTTGGTTACCTTCGCGCCGCCACCGGCAACGTCGGGTACTCCCACGCTGTTTACGGTAACGGCCCCGGCTCACACTACATTGGCCGCCGGCACAGAGGCAAACGACCTTTACTTCAATTTGAACCGCACCGTGCAGTTCACCGGCGGAACCACCATCGCGAGTCAGCGCGCGGCGCTGTTTGCGTCTCCCGCATACTCATTCACAACGTCCACTACCATCTCAAATGCGGCCACCGTCGCCATCGGCGGTCCTCCCTCGGCGGGCACTAACGCTACTATCGCTACCGGCGTGGGACTCTGGGTGCAGACGAATGCGGTGGGCAGCGGCGAGACAGCGGCTTACGCTGCCAGATTCGATGCGCCTACCGGAGCCACTAACAACTACTCCGCGTACCTGAACGGCACGGCAATTATGACCGGTGGGCTGGTGAAGAATACCGGGACCAACTCCACATTTACGGTGGAAGCGACATCGTCGCAAACCGTGCCGCTTCTTCAGATTCAGAACAGCTCTGCGGCCAACCAAGTCACGGTAGACAAGAATTTCAATGTGGGTGCGCCGGTCATCACAGGCACGCAAGCCGGGACTGCTCCCACACTGGCCTGCAACACGACCAACGAGACTGGCGCGGGCACTACGGGATCGCCAACGTGTACGCTTTCCGGCACCAGTTCGGACGTTAGCGGCCTCATTACGTTAACCACGGGCGGCTCCCCCGCGGCCAGCGCCAAACTGCTCGCATTCACCTTTGGGAACACGCACACAGCCGCTCCCGGGGCATGCCACGTGCTGCAAGTCGGCTCGCCGATATCCACGATTGCGCAGACTCCGTACATGCCCGCTACGGGCATCTCAACGACAACCGGCTGGTTTCTCAATAGTGGATCGACGGCGCTCGCCGCGACTACGACCTACTATTTTTCATACATCTGCATTTGAGGCGATGAAGATGAAGAGACTCTTATTACTCGCTCTGGTGGCGATGGGCGCGGCCTGCGGGCAGTGTACGCTGTGGAATCAGACCGGTTGCGGCGGCGTTTACGCCGGTACTCCCAACCCCAGCCTGGCTTCGTTTCTGTCCAACGCGTGGGCCAATTTCCAGGCGATCGACGCCACGGTGGCGCGTCTGCCGCAACCTAAAATGACGCTGACCGCGCAGAGTTGGCCCTGCCTGGGCTCCGCGCTGGCGACTTACGTGCCGGCGTTTGGGCCGTACTGCGTCGAATACTCGAACTTGCTGAAAAGCGCCGGCGTCACCGTGCAGGATTTCAACATTTGGCAGTTGGCCATGGCATCGTCCGCGGAGTACCAGGCCGAGGCGATCGCCGGGCAGTACAACATCGCCGGAGACTGCGTCGGCAACGCCGGAGCGCCGTATCTGACCCTCAACCAGACACCTGGAACTGGCAGCGGGCCGCACTGCATGGCGCTGCATTACTATGACCTGACCTTCGCCAACATGGCGGCCAACGGAATGACATTGCGGGCCGGAGATCCGCAGATGACGGACGATCTGATCGCATGCGGTCTCAGTCCGGGAGGCACCCTCGCCAGCCCGACGATCGCGATCGCGCAGTACCAAAGCTGCATTACTCCGCTGCACAAAGCGGAGATCGCCCGCTGGCCCGGCATCACCGCGTTCCAGGTCATGGAAGAACCCACCGCGGGCATGGCCAACGAGCAGGTGTTCAGCGTGGCGGACGTGAGCGCGTTTATCCAGAATGAATCCGCCGCGCTTAAGGCCATCAATCACAACGGGCTGATGATTGGGGCGGCTGGCACAGGTATGAGTTGGCCCCAGCAATACGACAATGCGTATTGGGCGGATTGGACAAACAAATCGGGGAGCACCTATTCTGCCTTGGACTTCTACGTAGTGGACCTGTTCTCGGCGAGTTGCGACCTGAGCGCCGGTAACACCATGTTTCCAGGACAGCTCTATTACGCCGCGGAACTGGCCAATTGGGTCGGACCGTTCAGCGCCAACCCGGCCAACAAACAGTGGGGCTATATCACGGCCGCGAAGGCCGCCGGGAAGCCTGTGCGCATTGGACAAGCGGATGCGCCAATGTGGTGTCCGCTGGGCGGAATAGCGTTTCAGCCGAACGACATCCTGGGCCAGTACGACATCGTCTGGGACACCAGTGGCATGTTCAATACGTGGCTGGCAACCATGGTTCCCTGGGCCAGCGCTAACGGGGTGCAGTCGCTTGCGATTTTTTTTTCGGCGCCTTTGTTCTACTACTCGTCGAATCAGAGCGACGATAATGAAGCCACCGAGGCTGCGGGGACGGCCATGGCGAACCTGGCGGCTACGGATTCGGCGGCCACCTACAAGATGCTGGGGAAGTGGTTCGCGGAGTCTCTGGAAGGCACTGCCCACCTGAGCGGCAACGCTCACATGGGGCGGTGAGTCAGGGCATTTCATCCGGTCCTCCACGCCGTTGTAAAATAAACCAAGATGACCGACATCGACACCGACACACGAGAACAGCAGGAAGGCCGGCCGTTCCCCCTTCCGCCCGCCTCCTTCGAATTCCTGGCCGAATCCCTCCGGCTGCAGGCCGAAATGCAACTCGGCTTGATGCGTCTCGGCTCGGAAGAGCAACCTCCGGCCGATCTGGACCTTGCCCGCCACACCATCGATCTCATGGCCATGCTCAAGGAAAAGACGCGCGGCAACCTCACCCTGGAAGAACAACGACTGCTGGAGAATTCGCTCACCTTACTGCGGTTCCGGTACGTGCAAGTGGCCGACGAAGCCAAGAAGAAGACTGCCTGAATGGCGGAGTGTGCCGTCAGGATCACCGTACTTGGCTCCGGCACCAGCACGGGTGTGCCCACCATCGGCTGCCATTGCGACGTATGCACTTCCGCCGATCCGCGCGACAAGCGCCTGCGCCCGTCCATCCTGGTGAGTTACGGCGGCCACCACGTGCTGATCGACGCCACGCCGGATTTTCGCGCGCAGGCCCTGCGCACGGGTTTCGAACGCCTGGACGCCATCCTGTTCACCCACGAGCATGCCGACCATATCATGGGCCTGGACGACGTGCGGCCCTTCAATTTCCATCAGCGGGCCCGCATTCCTATCTATGCTTCGGAGCGCACCATGGCCGCCATCCACGGCGCATTCCGCTACGTCTTCGACGGCGACGAAAAGGGCACAGCCATTCCGCAACTGGACTCCCACACGCTGAACGGCGCCTCGTTCGACCTGTTCGGCCTGGAATTCACGCCCATCCCGCTACTGCACGGTAAGGCGGCGATCTACGGCTTCCGCTTCGGCAACGCCGCTTATCTCACCGACCATAGCGAGATTCCCGAGGACTCTCTCGACCGGTTGTGCGGCCTGGATGTACTGTTCCTGGACGCGCTGCGTTACAAGCCGCATCCCACGCACTCCACCGTGGACCGTTCCATCGCGACGGCCAACCGCCTCGCGGCCCGGCGCGTCTTCTTCACCCACATCTGCCACGACCTGGCGCACGCGCGCACCGAGGCACGCCTGCCACCGCACATCCGCCTGGCCTATGACGGGCTCGAAGTCGAAGTGGAGGGCGCGCGTGCCTAGCCGGCTGTTGTGGGGCAGGCTCCCAGCCTGCGCGGGTCCCCCGGACCCGTTCTTTGTTCGAAAGGTCGAGCCGCTGTCAAGCGAAGGTGGCGGCCTGGGAGGCGCAGCCTAGACCCCATGCGTGTCTATCGCAGTCTCGACGAGGTCCCGCCGGATTTCGGTCCCTCGGCTCTGACCATCGGTAATTTCGATGGCGTGCATGCGGGGCACCGCAGAATTCTGCGGCGCGTGAAAGAGGTCGCCCTGGAACGCGGGCTCAAAGCCTCCGCGCTGACCTTCCACCCGCATCCCAGCAAAGTGGTAGCTCCCGCGCGCGCCCCCCGCCTGATGAACTCACCCGACGAACGCACCGCGCTGATGGGGGAAGAGGGCATCGAGCAGGTGTTCATCATGCCGTTTGACCGGCACGTGGCGCATCTCACCCCCGAGCAGTTCGTCGAGCAGGTGCTGGTGCGAAAGTTGGGAGTGCGCGCCGTGGTGCTGGGTCACGATTTTTGCTTCGGCTACAAGCAGGCTGGCAACGTGCGCGTGCTCGGTGAATTGGGCCGCAAACACGGCTTCACCACGGAAGAGGTCAAAGCCGTCACCGTGCGCGGCCGGCTGGTCAGCAGCACCGGACTGCGGCAGTTGATCGAAGCGGGCCGGGTCTCGCAGGCGGCGCGCCTGCTCGAGCGGCCTTACGCGCTGGAGGGCGAAGTAGTGGCCGGCCGCGGCGTGGGATCGAAACAAACCGTGCCCACGCTGAATCTGGCGGCGAACACCGAAGTGCTGCCGGCTACCGGCGTCTACGTGACGCGCACACACTCGCTCGACGGCCGGCGCGAGTGGCCGTCGGTCACCAACGTCGGCTACCGGCCCACATTTGGCGACAGCCCGGAGATTTCCATCGAGACCTTTCTCCTGGAGCCGCTCGACGCAGCCCCCCCGCGCCATATCCGCGTGGAGTTCCTGTGGCGTGTGCGCGACGAGCGTCATTTCCCGGACCCGCAAGCGCTAAAACAGCAGATTCTGCGCGATGTAGGAGTAGCCCAGGCCTACTTCCGGCGACGGAAGAAATGGACATGCCGGTCGGATTCTCCGATCGATTCGCGCCGCAATATGTCATAATAGAGTGTAACGATTCATTATTTGCCCCTGTACGGCAATATCGCGTTACCACTTTATTCCCCAATTGAAGGAGATCGTAATGAAAATGTCCGAGGGTAAGTTGAAACACCTGAAGGCGCTATCGAACCATGCCGGCGTCATCGCGGCGGCGGCCATGGATCAGCGCGGCAGCTTGCAGAAGTCCCTGGCGTCGGCGCGCGGCGTGGATAAGAAAGAGATCACGCACGAAATGATGAGCGAGTTTAAGACTGCCGTCACCAAGGTGCTGACACCGCATGCCAGCGCCATCCTGCTGGACCCCGAATTCGGCCTGGAAGCGCGCCTGGCGCGCAGCAAGAACGCCGGCCTGCTGCTGGCCTATGAGCTGAGCGGATACGACAACACCCAGCCCGGCCGCCTGCCCGACCTGCTGCCCCACGTTTCGGTGAAGCGCATCGTGGATTGGGGCGCGGACGCCGTCAAGATCCTGATCTACTACACGCCCTTCGAGGACGCCAAGATCAACGACATCAAGCACGCCTTCATCGAGCGCATCGGCGCGGAGTGCGAGACTTACGACATCCCGTTCTTCCTGGAGTTCGTGGGCTACGATCCCAAGGGCGGCGACGAGAAGGGCTTCGAGTACGCCAAGGCCAAACCTGAGATCGTCAAGAAGAGCATGGAGGAGTTTTCCAAGCCACAGTATTTCGTGGATATGCTGAAGGTGGAAGTGCCCATCAACGCGGAGTTCGTGGAGGGCAGCGCAGTATATAAAGGGCAAACCGCGTACACCCAGGCGGAAGCGAAGGCGCATTTCCGCACAGCCGCCGAAGTCGCCAAGAAGCCCTTCATCTATCTGAGCGCGGGCGTCAGCAACGCGCAGTTCGTGGAATCGCTGCGCATGGCCACCGAAGCCGGCACGGATTTCTCCGGCGTGCTGTGCGGCCGCGCCACCTGGAAAGAAGGCATCCCGGTGTACGCCAAGAGCGGCGTGAAAGCGCTGGAAGACTGGCTGTCGAAGGAAGGCGTGAAGAACATCAACGCCGTGAACGACGCCATCAAGTCGGCCACGCCGTGGTACGCCAAACTGGGCGCGCCGGTGCCGGCGTAAAGACCGCCGATCGCCCATAACGAGGACCTACTGCCGGACCAACGTAGGTATCGTGGCCCTGCGGCCGTTACCGCGGTTTGAGCTTGAACACCGCGCCGCCCGGCTTCTCCCCGCCGGAGAAAGCGGTCCCGTCGTCTGCCGCCTGGCGTGGCCGATTCGTTGCATGGGGTTTCTTGTATACCAAGGCCGCTATTGGTGGTTTGCCGATCTGCCGGCTGGCACTAATCCTGCCAGCCTTGACATTTCAGTTACTTTGGTTCGAAACATGTTCCTCTCCTATGTAATTGCCGGTTTTCGAGCGGTCGCTTTGGCTGCACGGACGCAGTCGACCCGATCCACTTGATGCGCGTAAAGAAAAGCTCAAGTTCGCCCGCAGAAACATCCGGTGCGCCTGGGCGAGAAGCGCGGACTCTATGGCAACACCCGGAAGGGTACGTTGCTCGAAAGCGTGCCGCTGGGCGTCACTACCTGAACTCTTCCCGTGCTCGCGCCGGCGGGCACTTTGGTCAAGATCAAGGAACTCGCAACCACCTCGAAGACAGCCGCGGTCCCGTCAAAGCTGACGCTGATCGCACCGGTCAGATTGGTCCCCAGAATCTCGACGAACCTTCCCACCACGCCGGAGGTGGGCCGTGTTTCCACAAACGGTCCCAGACCTACAGACAGGCTGAAGACCGTGCCACTGCCGAAGGCCCCGCCAGACGTCGTCGTCCCGTAGAAGTCCCCATTGGTACCCTGGACAAGGGCCGCCTGAGACCCCTCGCCGTCTGCGCAGTAGCTTTGGGCGCAGAAGCTGTATAGCGTCGTCAGCGTGCCGGTGGGGGTGATTTTGAAGATCGTAGAACTGGTTGTCCCGTACAGGTTCCCGGCGGTGGCCTGGACGAGCCCCGCGTATGGGTTTTCGCCGTCAGTGCAATTGACTTGGGCGCAGAAGCCGTATAAGATCGTCAGCGCGCCACTCGGGGTGATTTTGAAGACCGTTCCACTACCGTAGGGGTGGGAGCCGTTGTTGAACCCGCCATAGACGGTTGTCCCGTAGAAGTCCCCATTGGCGGACTGGACCAGCCCCGCGTACGGGAGGGCGCCGTCATTCGGATTGCCAGTGCCCCCAAAGGCGTATAGGTTCGCAAAGGAGGTGCCGCTCGGGGTGATTTTGAAGACCGTGCCACAGCCTGAGGAGGCACACCCGGCGATTGGCAGGGAGCCGCCCCCGCCCCAAACCGTTGTCCCGTAGAAGTCCCCATTGGTGGCCTGCACCAGCCCACCGCGGGGGTCCCAGCCGCCGTAACCGCACCCGTTTGTGTCGCAGAAGTTGTAAAGCGT
>Ga0187871_10002203_pt1 | contig 16127 bp, 14 predicted proteins | sample June2016WEW_16_1_FD_132988 | JGI IMG/M metagenome (GOLD analysis project Ga0187871, IMG submission 132988) | Peatland microbial communities from SPRUCE experiment site at the Marcell Experimental Forest, Minnesota, USA - June2016WEW_16_10 | ecosystem: Environmental > Terrestrial > Soil >... | reverse complement strand
CGCACCAGATTCAGAGCCGCCCGGTTCACCTTGTCACGCTTCTCCCGCATCGAGCCGGAGTTGTCAATGACGATGCCCATGGCTACCGGAACATCCTCGTGGCGGAAGGAAGCGATGGTCTGCGGTTGATTGTTCTCAAAAACGCTGAACGCGCCCCTGTCGAGAGTCGTGACCAAATGGTTCTTGTCGTCGATCACCGTTGCGTGTACCACAACCTCTTCGACTTCCTTCTTGAAGACGAAGACGCCGCTATCACTCGACGCCTGCCCCTGATCCTGAACTGGTTGAGCCTGAGTTGTCTTAGTCTGGTTTGTCTGAGATGGAGTGGTCTGAGATTGCGCCGGCTGGGTCTGATCTTTCTGGCTCTGTTGTTGCGGATCTTGCGTTTGCGGGCTCGGAGTGGAAGCCTGCGGCGACTGTTGCTCTGTGGTCCTTGATGCTGCCGATACGACAGCCTGATGCCTGCAGGCGATGGCAGCGAAAAGAAGAATTAAAAGTAGAACCGGGAAAAGCCTATTCCGAAGGAGCATAGTACCCCGTCTTGGCGTACACCTTTAGCGGCGGCAGTCCTTTGGGTGGAATCAATTTCACTTTTATCTTACGCCATTTGCCGTCGTGCCCGGGGTTTTTTGGTCGATATCCAAGTACATATTGATTGCGTAGTTCAATCCCAATCTTTGTTGCCACATCTGCCAGGTCGTTGGGGTTATCGATGGTGAACGAACGCCCTCCAGTGATCTCTGCAACTTCACCCAGCAGAGCCGGCCCTAATGCCTCTTCGGGAGTTGCCATGTAGTGGTCATAAATCCCGATGGCATAAATCAGTACATCCGCCTCTTTGACCATGGACTTGATTTCGCCTTCGGTGTAGCGGCTATGGTTGTCGCCTCCGTCGGAAATGATGAGCAGGGCCTTCTTCTGATACTTCGCCTGCCGCATTTTGCTGACGCCGAGATAAATCGCGTCCAGCAGCGCCGTTCTGCCCTTGGGAACGGTATAAACCAGCTTGCCCTGTATGTCTTCTACAGAAGAGGTAAAGTCTGAAACTTCCTGCGGTTTATCCGCGAACGCGATCATGAAGAACTCGTCCTGCGGGTTGGCAGTCTTAAAGAACTCGACCACCGCCTCGCGGGCGCGCTCGATTTTGCTCACCATGCTTCCGCTCATGTCAAAGATCACTCCGATCGATACCGGAGCGTCTTCGCTCGAGAAATGCCGAATCTCCTGTACGTCCTTGCCTTCAAAAAGCTGGAAATTCTCTTTGTCAAGGCCCGTGACCAGACGATTCATGGGATCTGTAATCGTGACCGGCACCAAAACCAGGCTGACGTCTACCTTGAGCGGCTTGGTGTGAGTCTTAAGCGACGGATCGATGTTGTCGATGGGATTGGACTTGGGCGGCTCTATCCGAGGCGTGACGTGAACATCATCGATTGGACTCTGCGCCAGAGCAGTGGGCGCCAAACAGCAAAGGGAAGCAGTCAAAATAACCAGACAGAAAACGAGAACGCGCCTTCGCTTGCACAACTCGTTTTCTCCAGGGATTCCATCAGAACCCCTGCCGAGATCACGGTGTGTAGTTAGGCTGCACGACGACCCGCACCTGTCATAGCGGCCCACAAATACCTCATTGAGGCTGATCCTACCACAGCTCGATCCCTGCGGCGTCAGCCTTTTTTATCACGCATCAAAGATGTTGTACTTTTTACAGCCGTTGCCCTGCTTCGATTCGCGGACGCGTTGCTAGTCCGATTTAATCATCCGCGTTAGGACCCAGTTGTCAAATATTGGTCAAATTCAGCCGGCCGTCCTTTTCCCTGAGGGCGCTCGATTCCCGGCCAGCCCGCAAATCAACCCCGGGTCTTGTACAATTCACCTTTCCAGTCGCCCATGGCTTACGTCGAACCGTTCCGCGCCTTGCGTTATGACCCAGCTCGGGTCGATCTGAGTCAGGTTGTGACCCAGCCTTACGACAAAATCACTCCGGCCATGCAAAGTCGCTACTACGATGCTGATCCCCACAATCTGGTTCGCATCATTCTTGGGAAGCCGCAACCCTCTGACCATTTAGAGGAAAATGTTTACACTCGGGCCGCCGCGTCCTTCAGAGATTGGCGCCGGCAAGGCATCTTCCTGCAGGACCCCGAGCAATCCCTATACCAACACATACAACGCTTCCAACCCCCGGGCGGCGGAGCCGAACTGGAGCGCCGCGGCTTCATCGGCCTGGGCAGAATTGAGGACTACTCGGCCGGTATCGTCCATCGACACGAGCAAACCCTTGCCAAGCCTAAAGCCGACCGTCTGGAGCTTTTGCGAGCCACGCGGGCCCACTTCGGCCAACTGTTCATGCTCTACAGCGATCCGGCTGCCGAAATCGACGAAGCACTGTCGGGCAGTTCCATAACAAATACAGAAAACAATATAGAAGTCCGCGATGAATATGGAGTTTTGCATCATTTGCGTCGGGTCACGGATCCCGCCCTCATCGAACTTGTCCGCGGCAAGATGCGCGAAAAGAAGCTGATCATCGCCGACGGCCACCACCGCTATGAGACCGCCCTGAACTATCGCAATGAGTGCCGGGCCCGCCAAGGAACGGTTTCTTCGTCCGAACTCGCCCCTTATGAACTCGTAATGATGACCTTCATTAATATGGACAGCCCCGGCTTGGTCATCTTGCCCACTCATCGCGTAGTACATGGGCTGAAATCGTTCTCGCCCGATGCTCTCCGCGATCGCGCCCGATCATATTTCAGCGTGGAAGAAGTCGATCCATCGATCACTGCCACCCGTGCCCTCGGAATCTTGCGTGCCGCAGGAAAGGCTGGCACTGCTGTGCTTGGAATCACGGCCAATCGCGCATTTCTGTTCGATACGCCCAGACCTGCCGCTTTCAGCTTGCTTCAAAGCCTGCCGCTCCTGCAGCAGTCCCTCGATGTGGTTCAACTCCACAAGTGCCTGCTCGAAAGTGTACTCGGAATCTCGGAAGAAGCCATCCGCGATCAGACCAACGTCAGTTACGTTCGCGATACAGAGGAGGCTTTAACTCACGTACGCGAGGGATCTGCCAACATCGCTTTTCTGATTAACCCAGTCCGCATGAGGCAGGTTCGCGATATCGCCTTCGCCGGCGAAGTCCTGCCGCAGAAATCGACCGACTTCTATCCTAAGTTATTAAGTGGCCTCACAATTTATGCGCTGGAGTAACGAGCGCCGCGAGCTAACACCGCGGTCCCGTCGGCCGTCGCGGGGACGTCTGGTCCCCGCAGTCGGAGCGTTCACAACCGCAATCTTCCTGGCCTCTGCGCTTCTCGTTTATAGTGCTCCTGAAGAAAAACGCATCACCATCTACTCCAACGCTGCCAACTATTCCCTTCCCGTTCTCGAGCGCAACGGCGACGAGTACGTTGGACTGCTCGAACTCTTCGAACCCCTCGGCCCCGTCAGCGCCAAACCCAACGGAGTTCACTGGAAATTCCGCTACTACGAGGTCGAAAGCGAGTTCACGGCGGGTAAAACCCGCGCCCGCGTTCACGGCGCCGACTACGATCTTCCCTCGAACTTCCTGCTGGAGAACGGCCGTGGCCTGGTTCCGCTCTCCTGCCTGGGAACTCTCATGCCTCGCATTCTCGGCGGCCCGGTTACCTTTAACCAGAATTCGCGACGCCTGTTCGTTGGCAATGTGGCGGTTCATTTCACCGCGCAGGTAAACAAAACCACTCCTCCGAAATTGGTGATGAACTTTACCGCTCCGGTAAACCCGACCATCGCCACTTCACCCGGAGAGTTGCGCATGGCCTTCAACCATGAAGCCGTCGTAGCGCCCGGCTCACAGGCGCTCACCTTCGACAGCAAAATCATTCCTTCCGCCAGCTTCCAGGAAAGCAACGGGGCGGCCGATGTGGTGATCGCGGCGACGGTCCCGCTCATGGCGAGCTTCGCCAACAACGGACGCACCATTATCATCGAGCCCGTTCCGCAACCTGCCGCGCCCACTCAAGCCGCGACCCCCGTTCCGCGCCCGCCAACCAGCGTGGGCACAGTTCCTGCAACTTCGAGCGTAGCGCCGACCGGCATCCGGCATTATTTTGCCGTGGTAGACCCCAGCCACGGAGGCGACGAACGCGGCGCTTCCCTCACAGATCAAATCGCAGAAAAAGATGTCACCCTCGCCTTCGCTCGCCGCCTGCGCCAGGAGCTCGAGACTCGCGGCCTCGCCACTTTGCTTCTGCGCGACAGCGACGCCACTCTAAGTCTCGATCAGCGTGCCAGCCTGACCAACTCCGCCCATCCGGCGATCTACATCTGTATCCATGCCGCATCGCAGGGCAAAGGCGTTCGCGTGTATTCTGCCCTCGTTCCCGGCGAAGCAGAAAACCATGGCCCATTCTTAAGCTGGGACGCGGCTCAATCTGCTTTCCAGCTCACCAGCCGGTCGGCGGGAGCGAATTTAGTGAAGGACCTGCAAAACAAGCAGATCCCCGCCCGCTCTCTGATCGCCGCGCTGCGCCCGCTGAATAACATCACCACAACCGCTCTCGCGGTCGAAGTCGCGCCTCCATCCGACGACGTTTCTCAGTTGAACTCTCCCGCCTATCAACAGCTGATCGCGAGCGCAGTAGCCGCCGGAGTCGCAGCCTTTCGCGACAAGCTGGAGGCCGGCCGATGATCCCTCGCCATCTCCTCATTGGCGTCGCCATCCTGCTAGCCGCAACTCTGGGCATGAGTGTCTACGTCTGGCAGATGCGCAGTCGGGTACATCGCACCGAGGTCTCAGCTTTGAATACGCAGCCTGTCGCACCGCCGGTTTCCGGCGCCACCGAGCGAGTCACTCTCTATGTCGCCTATGATGACGCGGGAGTTTTACGTCCCCAACAGGTTCACGTCCAACTTCCAGCCGGACGCCAGGAGCGCGCCGCCGAACTACTCCGCGCCTTGATCACCCTGTACCTCGACAAGTCTTCGCCGCATCCGTTGGGTGCGGGCTCGGAAATTCGCGACGTCTATCTCGTCGATCCCGGCCTCGCCGTCATCGACCTCAACGCCGCCTTCTCCGACAACCACCGTTCCGGCGTCCTGGTCGAAGAGCTGACGGTAGTTTCGTTAATCCAGACTCTCACCGCGAACATCTCCGGCATCACGCGAGTAAAGATTCTGGTAGATGGCAACGAGCGCGACACCCTGGCCGGCCACGCCGACCTCTCAAATTTCTACGACATCCCCGCCCTAACCCAAGCAGTCGCCCAACTGCAAACCGCCCAATAGACTCATGATGGAGGACGGGCGTCCTCGCCCATCCAGACGCAAGTCTCCGCGATCTCCGCGGCAGTTCTCCGCGACCTCCGCGATTTAAAATTTTGTTCTTGCAAAAGCCTCGAAACGCAAACCACTGACAATACCCCCCTGCTACAATCCCCGTATGTTTTATCGCTCCGACAACCGCACCCCCGACCAGATGCGCCCCGTCAACATCGTCCCCGGCTTCATCAACACTGCCGAAGGTTCTGTCCTCATCGAAGTCGGCAACACCCGCGTAATCTGCACCGCGTCCATCGAAGAAACCGTCCCTCCATTTATGCGCAACACCGGCAAAGGCTGGATCACCGCCGAGTACAGCATGCTCCCTCGCGCCACCCTAACCCGCACTCCGCGCGAAGTGACCAAGGGACGCTCCAGCGGCCGCACTCACGAAATCCAGCGCCTCATCGGACGCTCCCTGCGCGCCGTCACCGACCTCGTCCGCCTCGGCGAGCGCACGATTTGGATCGACTGCGACGTAATCCAGGCCGACGGAGGCACCCGCACTGCCTCGATCACCGGAGCCTTCATCGCCCTCGGCCTCGCGCTCGAAAAGTTAGTCGAAGCCGGAACCCTGACCTCCGCCCCGCTGCGTGATTTTGTCGCCGCCGTTAGCGTTGGAATCGTCGACGGCGAAATCCTCCTCGACCTCTGCTACGAAGAAGACTCCCGCGCCGACGTAGACATGAATTTCGTCATGACCGCCGGCCGCAAGCTAGTCGAAGTCCAGGCGACCGCCGAGCACCAGGTCTTCGACGAATCCCAACTCGCCAAGATGATCACCCTCGCCAGCCAAGGCGTCCAATCCCTGATCGCCAAACAACAAGCCATGCTAGGCACGTTGACCCTGCGCCAGTAAAAGTGGGAGGCGACACCGCCTTTTGGGGCGGCAGGCCTGCTTGTCCCGGCGGAGTTGTTACTGAGATGGCCCCTCACCCATCCGTCCCTAACGACGTTTGAGTGGTGTCTGTGGCCAAGCGCAATTTTTACGATGGCACTGGAAGTTCCAAATCCCCCAGCTGCTTATACCCTGAAAGTATTGGCTCTAGCTGTGGGCGCTAACGTACTGTTGTATGCAATTGTCGGTTTGCTGACATGGCCTTTGAGGTACCTTGCCGTTCGCAGGAACCGTCCCCTCGCGCCGCGAACCAACTGTTAACAGAAGTTGACCCGTCCTCACCGCAAAGGCAGCCAGCGGAGGAGATTGGGTGTATAGTGGTTGGCGCTCGGGGTGACGATGAAATTCCTGGCTCAGGAGGGTACATCAATGCCAGGCAAGAAACATCTCGCGGTCTTCGTAGCAGCGTTCAGCGTAATTCTGGGACCTCTCTTCACGACGACTCTATTGTTTGCTACCAGCAAGGAAAAGGTGCTGTATAGCTTCGGGCCCAGCGGAGTGCTCGGGCCCACCGCGGGCTTGAGCTTCGATACCTCCGGCAATCTCTACAGCACGACCTACATGGGGGGCGATCTCAACGAGGGTACAGTGTGGGAGTTGATGCACAAAACCGGTGGAGGCTGGACCGAGAAGATTCTGTATGACTTCGGCAGCGACGGGGGGGGCCCGGCCGCAGGTGTAATCGTCGATGCCGCCGGCAATCTCTACGGCACGACCTCCCGAGGTGGTATTCATGCCGCCGGTACGGTGTTCGAGTTGACGCACAAACGGGACGAAAAGGTGCTATACAGCTTCTGCTCGCTCAGTAGTTGCCCTGACGGGTGTTCTCCCTTAGGAGGTTTGCTCCGGGATAAAGCCGGCAATCTCAACGGCACCACCGCGAGCTGCGGTACTTCCAACCAGGGAACGGTGTTCCAGCTGAGTAAGAGCGGCACCGAAACTGTGCTGCACAGCTTCGCCGGAGGATCGTCGGACGGGGCTTTTCCCGCCTACACAAGTTTGCTCATGGACGCGAAGGGCAATCTTTACGGCGTCACCACGCAGGGCGGCGCTTCTAACGAAGGAGTGGTGTACAAGCTCAGCAAGAGCGGGAAATTAACCGTGCTGCACAGCTTCGCCGGGGGATCGACGGACGGCTGTAATCCCGACGGGACTTTGGCTATGGACAAGCATGGCAATCTGTATGGCACCACCACTGGCTGCGGTTCCTCCGACGACGGAATCGTGTGGAAGGTAAGCCAGAAGGGCAGCGAGACCGTACTGCACAACTTTACTGGCGGGTCGGACGGAGCAGATCCCAACGGGGGCGTGGTTATCGACATGAAGGGCAATCTCTACGGCACGACAGTCAATGGCGGCGCTTATTCCGCCGGCACCGTCTTCGAGGTCACGCCCAAAGCGGGCGGCGGCGCGACGGAGAAGTTGCTGCACAGCTTCGGCAAAGGCAGTGACGGGACATTTCCCTACGCCGGCCTGATCTTCGATGCCTCCGGCAATCTCTACGGCACGACCTACGAGGGCGGTGCTTATGATGGCGGCACGGTCTTCGAGATCACGCCCTAGCCGAAGGGCCATTGGTCTAGAAGCTTGGAGATAGGCTGACAGTGCATTCGGAACATGGTTGGCGAACAATCTCCGATAGCGCGCATTGACCTTTGCAGGGGGGCGAGGTGAAGCATCAAGAATATGATCTTCGGCGGCGACGGAATCTTTCTTGCCGCCCTCAGCGGCCCGGGAAGAATCTGGCTGCAGACGCTGCCAATCGCAAAACTGGCTCACGCCATCGACAAATATTTGCCGCATGAATCTTCAAAACAGACCGTGGAGGGCGGCGTCGTGGGCGGGATCGTGGGCTCTATCCTGGAGGGCATGAAATGAGCCCAACTACGGCTAATCAGGCATCCGCCACCTCGGCCAGCGAGCTTCCGAACCGGCGAATCTCTTCCACCGTGTTGTAGTGCACCAGCGATGCTCGGACTGCGCCACTCTCTCTGCTAAGCCCCAATCGTTCCATCAGTCGCGGTGAATACATGTGGCCATCGCGCACAGCGATACTTCTTTTCGCCAGCTCTTCGGCGACTTTAGCCGGCGAAATACCAGGCAGATTGAAACACAATGTAGGCGTCCGCTGCGAAACTTCATCCTTCGCGGTTATGCCATACACGGATGCGTTCGCATTTGCCAGCGCATCCAGCATCGCGCAGGAGAGTTGCACCTCATAGCTTCGGACGGCTTCGGTAGCCGCGACCAGCGCCGCACGTCGGGAGATTGCGGCGGGGTTGGTTCGCCGTCCAAGATCTTCCAGGTAGCGCACAGCGGCATCCATGCCAGCCACGTTCTCATAGACATACGTGCCAACCTCCAGTTTGTCGGGTGTAATGTCGGGCACAAAATCTTCACGGAATGTTGGCAGCGTGTTGAGTGTTTCAAGACGTCCCCAAAGAAATCCCATGTGGGGAGAAAAGATTTTATAACCTGAGCATACCAGATAATCGCAGTCAAACCCCTGAACATCGATTGTCCCGTGCGGGCCATAGTGTACGGCATCTACGAACACTTCGGCTCCGGCAGCATGAGCTCTCTTTGAGACCTCTGCAATATTCAGAATGGATCCGATTGCGTTCGAGGCCAACGTGCAGGCCACAATGCGGCTTCGCGGTGACAGCAGCTTCTCCAGATCTTCTGGGTGCAGCCGGCCGTCGTCTCTGAAATGCCACCATACAATCTTGGCACCTTCACGTTCGAGAGCCAGCCACACCGCAATGTTAGCTTCGTGGTCAAGGTCGGTCACGATGATTTCACGACGATCGTTCAAGGTTTGACCAATGGCAATGCTGATGAGCCGCATGAAGGAAGTAGCATTCATGCCGAAGGAAATTTCGTCGGGATGCCGGGCATTAACTAGCAGAGCGACGCTTGCACGAGCTTGCGCGATGGCTTCATCCACCTCCCGCGACTGCTTGTATCGACCGCCTCTTTGAACATTTCGATGAAGCAGATGGTTGGCTACCGCGTTCAGGACGGCCTGGGGGGATTGCGCGCCCGCTGCATTGTCAAAGAAAATGGACCCTTCTTGCAAAGCGGGAAACGCGGCGCGAACCTCGCTCACCGGGAACTCTGCCATGGCCTGAATGATATACCTGTCACTGTTCGCAATTGGCAGAAACAGGATCGCCAAGAACCCACCGAGAAGGGCAGCCAACAGCACTATCCGCAACCGCATGGGCATGTTTGCTAACCGCAGTCCTCGCACGATGGATGTGTCGGAACGCCCTCCACCTGATTCTTAATTCGATGTTTGCTCACCATAGAATTATCCACGAACGGCACCCCTTGTGGCGGATGATTGTTGCAAAATCGATAGCACTCATTGAGCTGCCGCGGACGGGTGGTAGTGGACCAGATCCAAACTGGTCCACTACCGGACGGGTCGATTGATTGCGTCGAGTGCGGGGCAAGACTAAGATTGTGTGCGGTTCCGGCTGCACATGTCTCATAGACTAGGAGATGCGCTGACTGAAGCCCGCTGGGCGTCGGACGCTCTGGCTGGGCGGAAGTTTTTCCTGCTATTCCTCTTTCTTCTGGCTTCCCTGATTCTCTATCCCTATGCCGAAAATACCGTGTTTGGTTACTACGTATTCCGGGTGCTCGGAAGCACCGCGATTGTCCTTTGCGTGTACGTGGTCAGTTTCCGGCGCAGTCTCGTGGTTGCTGCGCTGGTGCTGGCGATTCCGACGTTCCTGCATCGGGTGCTCAATGTGGGCGCGCATTTGAGCTGGTTTTCTATTCTTAACGTTGTGGTCAGCTTTGCCTTTGATGTCTTTATGGTTGTGGTCATCTTCCGCAGGGTTTTTGGCCCCAAGCAGCCGAACTCGGAGACCATCTTTGGAGCGCTTTGTATTTATCTGCTGGTAGGGTTCGCCTTTGCCAGCATTTATGGGATGGTGGCCTTGGTGCAGCCGCGCGCCTTCTATCTCGACCCACTGGCAAATATTCATACGGTTCCCGACCGGCTCGACTTCGTCTATTACAGCTTCGGCACGATGACATCGCTGGGAGCGTCCGGTATTACGCCGGTCTCGGCGGAGGCGCGTTCGATCTCGGTGATTGAAGCTATTGTGGGCGTGCTCTACCTCGCAGTTCTGATTTCGAGATTAGTCGGGGCCTACCGGCATCCGACGGGGTAGAATCCCCAGCCCGAGCTTGATGATTGTTGACGGTAAATCCCCATTACACTCAAAACCCCCTCAATGAGCGCTATCGCCTGGTTACAACACTTACCCGCGCAACCACCTCCGGTTTGATGCAAAAGAAATGCCGCCCAGACCGGGCGGCCCATATCCTTGATTCCGAACGACATCAAAGTGTCACTTCGCGACGCAAAAAGAACGCATTGCTCACGTATATATTGCGGGAGCGACTGCCGCGATTGTCATGCAGATTAATCCGTCTGGCGTTCATACGCGCCCATGTCGCAACGCTTGTCGTGCTTATACTTGCCCGGACGCGGGAAGCTCCGCTGATCGGTCTTCAACAGATGGCCATTAGCATCCGTGCAACCATTCGGATTGCCAGCATCAATCGCCGGACTGTCCGCGAACAGCGGTAACGTTTGGGTGGGGCCGCCGTAGTCTCCTAGCGCGCCGAGTCTGGGATCGGTGTTGTTCATGTCACCGGTGCTTTTGAAGTTGCAGGTATTGTCGCTGCTCAGGTTGTAACCACTCGATGTTACGCTGCCGTGGCAGTTTCCGCCGAAATTGTCTGAGACAATACTGTTCTGGAGCGTGATCGTGGCGCTGCCGCCTTGGACGACACCGAGGCCACGGGGGTTCCCCTGGATGGTGCTGTTGCTGATCGTTGTCTTGCCGGAGGAAAGGGCCAAACCACCGCCGTCACTGGCAAGATTCCCGCTGATGGTGCTATTAGTGATTGTCAGTATACGGCCGTCGTTGGTGATGCCGCCCCCTCCGCCCGAGGTGGTATTCCCGGATATCGTGCTTTTAACAACCGTCAGCGTACCGCCATTGTAGATGCCCCCATCTCCGTTCCCGCTGACGGTGGTGTTGTTGACCGTCAGCGTACCGAAGTTGCAGATGCCCCCGCCAAAGGAATTAGCTTGGTTGCCGGTTATTGTGCTCTTGTTGATCGTCACCGTCCCGCCGTTGTTGAGGATGCCGCCCCCGGAGCTTCCAGGGCGATTATGCCCCGCACTATTCCCGATAACGGTGCTGATATTAATGGTGAGCATTGCGTTTGCAGCTACAAAGACGCCACCGCCGCCGCCCCGTCCCCCCACGGTATTGTCACTGATTATGCTATTGTTGATCGTCAGCGTCCCGTTGTTTTGAATGAAGATGCCACCCCCATAGTTTTGCGCATAGCCGTGGCTAACAGTCACATTCGAAAGGGCCACCCTGGCAAAGGAGGGAATCCCGAACACAGACCCTCCGCTCCCGCCATCGATGATGGTTGTGCTGGCATCGGAGCCAATAATGTCCAGCGCGAACGGAATGCCGACGTTCTCGGTATAGGTCGCTGCGGCAATCCTGATGAAATCGTGCCGCGAACTAAGCGAAATTGCGTGATTGATAGTTTTGCAGGCAGTCTCGGGCGTCTTGCAGTTGTTGTTGTCATTCCCGTTCACTCCGTCGACATACCATGAGTTGCTGGCCATGGCGGTTGTAGCCAAGGCTAGGAACAGACCCCGAACCAGCAGGTGGCTCAACATGAGTTTGCACTTCATAATTTTCCTCTTTTTGCCCGTCCGGCGGGGTACGTAACGGCTTCGGAAGCCAAAGTCTAGGAAAGGCAAAAGAGATGACCTAGACAAAGAAGCTTCGCACATTTGGTTGCGGGAGTATGTGCCCAAATGGGGCATTTTGTCAACGATTTGACACGATTTGACACGTGAACGATTTGCCACGTGAACGATTTGCCAAAAGTGTAACTGTCGAAAAATCCCGCTTACGCTCAAATCCCCCTCAATGAGCGCCATGGCCTGTTCTCGGAAGTTAACAGCGTGCTAGCTTGAAGCATGGTGTGGCTGGGTAGCGAAATCAAGGCCTTCATCGAATCATTGTCCTTTACCTCAGGAGCCGTTCTGATAGCCATCCTTTCGCCGGGCATCGTTTGGCTATTATGTTCCGTGTTCGCGGCATCAATACGCAAGGTTTGGGTGGTGGTGGTGGTCGTTCCATTCGTGCTCGCGTGTTGTCTTTACTGGTCTTCGGCGTGGTTCAGCGGGGGTTCTCAATACGAAAGGGCTCTTATAAGGTCTGAACTCCACAATTGGCAGTTCTTGTTCATTACCGCCTGGTTTCTGGCCGGGGCTATTCCGTCAGCCGCAATCGGTGGCCTACTTCGAAGGCGCGCCAAAGGATAATTCTCAGTTGTGCACTAAGTGCGGACAATCTCTGACCTGACGAACCGCGACGTCCACATTAGGAGCGGTAGAGTGGCGATCGGACGCCCGTTGGCGATAAATCCCCATTACACTTATTGACCAACCCAACGCAGGCTTCCTTCTGTTGGCGAAGGCCCGCATCCAGACTATCTTTGTCCGGCACGCACCCCGTGTTCTTCCATCGCCGTCACGAACTTCGGAGTGTGGTTCTTCAACAGTTTCTCGATACCGGGCTCAAACTCATGCAAGACGTTCATCCCGACGTCGTTGCCAATCGTCGAACCAAAATCGCTGAACGGCTCTCCAAAACGCCGTCTCCAATACGGAGTCGAGGCCGTGTCTTTGGCCACCCAAGTCAACATTCGCAGCAGATATGAAGTATTCAGCTTGGCTTTTCCGGAGTCATCTCGTGTCACCAGAGTGCGCGAAGCCGCATCAGTCGCCCGGCGCACCAAGCCCTCGTTCGCAGGATGATAATTCAAATTCCGTTTCGGCAACGTGGGATAAAAGTGCCTGCTAAAAAAATCGCGGGAGCTATTCTGATCGGGCTTTTCCTGATAGAAAACAAGATTTCCGAATTGCGCACTGCCATGAATGTTCGCTTGCGCTGAAACCTGTACCACTGGTGCGTCCGGCAGCGAACTCAGACGCTGCTGGCACAGCGCCCCACAAGCCGCCAACATCACAAAACAAGCGGCTCGGATTGGGACAGAGCCAGCCATACTCTAATTCCCCGACTGGCAACCGCGCTAAGGTCCTGCGCATGAGCACGTTGCCTCCGTCAATGTCAGCATTCCACCTGCCGTTCTTTTGCGGCCTGCAATTAGTTGAAACAAAGGAACCTTCAGGTTGCCCCGACGCGATAACGAAAATCTTCGGCAGCAAAGATGTAAAGTCTTTCATTCAAATGGCATTCTGTTCCTACAGAACACGCCGTAGGTGGTGAGCGGGGACTTGGTGAGCCCCGCTGGGCGAACGACCGGTTGCGGCAGAGACCCTGAAGCCGTGCCGCCAGGACTGCAACGACTCTGCGACAACCGCTGAGGGTGCTACCGGCCACGGAAAGCCAGTCCTCGTCATCCTCATTCTCATTCTTATTGCTCGACTAACAACCCATAGTTGGCATAAATGCCATCTCCGGCAATATCGTCGAACACCTGAATCGAATTAGCCGTCCCGTTGTACGCCCCGCTACTGTCAAAATACCCGAACAAAGAAAACTGATTCCCATTCACCATCCCGGAAACAAACATTACATTTCCGACCGCGGAACCCGAGAAGGTGAAGGCTCCGTTGTCTGTCCCCGTCAAGGTGGTTTGCACCGTAAGCAAATTACCGCTGCTTTCGGTCAGTGTAGCCGTCACCAAATCCGCACCTGAAGGAAAGTTCAAGGTCCCCGAGAACGTTCCGGCGAGATTCGGCACTTTTGTGCCGGTAAACGTCCGAGAATCGGAGCAATCAGAATTCCCCCCGGAATAAGTTCCCGAGATCGAGCTTCCGCTCACAATCCCCGCACCCGTAAAAACGTTTCCACCTTCGTTGAAGGTGAGAGTGATGTTATTGCCGCTGGTCGTCCCGCCAATGCTATTCTGCCCCGGCAAAGAATAAGGACACTGGCCATCCCCGTTGACATACCAAACCCCGTTCAGGCGAGTCGCAGTTTGTACCTGATTAGGGCCGGTAGCGCTGGTTTGAGCCCCGTTTGCGGAAAGATTGGCTTCGATAAGAGTCGTCCATCCGCTGGTCGTCTTCGACGTCGCCACAAACTCATAAGGACCTGAAATCGATCCCGAGCCGCTACTCCCACCTCCGCATCCAACCGCGACCAACAAGGCAAGCGCAACCACAACGAAATTCGCTTTCCTCATTCGGCACTGCCCCGAAGATCTCTGGTCTCCCATCCCGATCACGCAAAACTCCCAGTGAGATCGTCATCCTAGAGCAAGCGCCGGCCGATTGTCTGTGACGTTCAGGCCTCTCAAAACCCGCCGCGCTGTGCAAATTATCGCTTCGCCGCCTTTGATCTCGGTGTGGGCAGTAATCGCTCGCAAAGGATTTTGGGTTTACAATAAGCTTTCATATAAATTGATTCAATCGAATCACCACGGAGGAATCCCATGAAACTCACTCCCGGAAAGCTAGCTGGCCTAAAAAGAGTCTCCACCCCCCAAGGCGTGATCGCCGCAGCTGCGATGGATCAGAGGGGGTCTTTGCAGAAGTCTTTGGCCAAGGAAAAAGGCGGCGACATCAGCGATGCTTTGATGGAAGAATTCAAGTCGCTGGTGGCGGAAGTTCTCACGCCCCATGCCAGCGCGATCCTGCTTGATCCTGAATGGGGATTGCCTGCGGCCAAGCGGCGTGCCAAGAACGCCGGCTTGCTCCTGGCCTATGAGAAGACCGGATACGATAAGACCGGTCCCGGCCGTCTCGGGGACTTGCTTGATCATTGGTCGGCGCGCCGCCTGAAAGAAGTGGGCGCGGACTGCGTCAAAATTTTGCTTTACTACACGCCTTTCGATCCCAAGGATGTCAACGACAAAAAACATGCATGGGTGGAGCGCATCGGCGATGAGTGCCGGTCGAACGACATCCCATTTTTTCTGGAGTTTGTCGGCTACGAAGAGGGCGCGGACGAGAAAGGCTTCGAGTACGCCAAGAAGAAACCGCACATCGTCACTGAGAGCATGCGCGAGTTCACCAAACCTCGTTACAACGTCGATGTGTTGAAGGTTGAAGTGCCGGTGAACATGAAGTATGTCGAAGGCGCGAAAGCTTACGCCGGACAAAAAGCCTACAGCAAGAAAGAAGCCGCAGACTTGTTCTTGAAAGCCGCGTCGGTCGTCAACAAGCCGTTTATTTATTTGTCAGCAGGCGTAAGCAATGCAGAGTTCACAGAAGCGCTCGAACTCGCCGGAGAATCGGGCGTGAAGTTCAATGGAGTGCTGTGCGGCCGTGCGACGTGGAAGGACGGCATCCCGATCTACGCCAAGCAAGGCGCGGACGCCTTCCGCAAATGGCTGCAGACCGAAGGCGTGAAAAACATCAACAATGTGAACGACCGCCTGAAGGCCGCAACGTCGTGGCATTCGATCTACGAGGTCGAACCAGCGATGGCAAGCGTGTAGTCTGTATCCGGTCGTTTGCCGCTAGCAAGTCACCCAAGAGCCCCGCCCTCTCGCACAGAACGCGAGAAAGACGGGGCACCCGATTCTTGTATGGGGTGAAAGCATGAGCCAGCCCCCAACCGCTACGAATCAAACCGCTCTCATCACCGGCGCCTCCGGCGGCATCGGATACGAACTGGCCAAGCTTTTTGCCAAAGATCATCACAACGTCGTTCTCGTAGCCCGCGGTGCGGACAAGCTCACGCAATTTGCCGGGGAACTTCAGCGCCAGTTTGGCGTTTCTACCAAAGCTGTCCCGCTCGACCTCACGGCTGCGCCGGCGCCGCAGTTTCTGTTCGACCAACTGCAACGCGAGGGCGTTGCCGTGGACATTCTGGTGAACAACGCCGGCTACGGCGTG
>Ga0187871_10002199_pt1 | contig 16144 bp, 9 predicted proteins | sample June2016WEW_16_1_FD_132988 | JGI IMG/M metagenome (GOLD analysis project Ga0187871, IMG submission 132988) | Peatland microbial communities from SPRUCE experiment site at the Marcell Experimental Forest, Minnesota, USA - June2016WEW_16_10 | ecosystem: Environmental > Terrestrial > Soil >... | reverse complement strand
GGCAACTCTGCTGGATGGCGATCCGCGCAACAATTTCCTGAAGCGCGCATTGACCTTCAATCCGGATGGCGTTCTGACCGGCGCAAATCACGTCGTTACGGCCGGCAACTATGCGTATGTCTCGTGCAACCGGGGTCTGGTGATTGTCGATATCGGCGATCCTATGCATCCGAAGGTCGTTTCCATCCTGGCATTGAAGGGCGCCGGACACGTTGCCATTCAGTTTCGCTACGCATTCGTGTGCGATGCGGACGGGTTGCAGGTGGTCGATATCACGGATGTCAAATTACCAGTGGTCAAGGCGACCGTTCCCTTGAAGCAAGCGCTGGACGTATACGTGGCGCGCACCAACGCATATATCGCGGCCGGCCGGCAGGGCATCGCGACGATCGATGTGACGCGTCCGGAACGGCCTGGGCCGCCGCGATTCTATAACGCAGGCGGGACCATTGACGACGCGCGCTCGATCCGCGTCGGCATGACCAATGCCAGCCTGTTTGCCTACGTGGCGGATGGCAAGAATGGCTTGCGAGTCCTGCAAATGACCTCTCCGGCGAAGACGCAGGGCCTCTGGGGGTTCAGCCCGCCGGTTGAGCCGGAATTGATCGCCACCTTCAAGACCAAGGGCGAAGCCATCGCTCTGTCGAAAGGCCTGGATCGGGATCGCGCTGTGGACGAGAGCGGCAACCAGCTCGCGGTTTTCGGACGGCGCGGCGCGCGTCCCTTCAATCGTGCGGAGATGGAGCGGCTCTACCTTCGGAACGGCGCGCTCTATACGGTGTCCGACGAAGCTCCCGGCCTGCCCGTGGCGCATGCGCCCAAGTAAGTCCGCTGTGCTATCCTCACCTAAAGGAGATCGCCGCTGTCTCTACAGCTTCCCGCCCGCATAGGAAAATACGAGCTCGAAGCATATCTGGGCGGCGGGATGTCGGAAGTCTACCGTGCGCGTGACAGCGTCATCGGCCGCACGGTCGCAGTCAAGATTCTCACCGAAGCGGGGTGCGCCGATCCGGACGTCAAGGCGCGTTTCCTGCAGGAAGCCCGCCTGGCCGGCAACATCGAACACGACAACGTGGTCAGCATTTATGACTTTGGCGAGGACGAGAAGCAGCGTCCCTACATGGTCATGGAGTTCCTGCGGGGAGTAGATCTCCGCCATGCCATACGGGACGGCCATCTCGGCGATCTAAAGGCGAAGCTGCACATCGCCTTGCAGATCGCGAGATCGCTTGGATATATCCACTCCCTCAAGATCGTTCACCGGGATATCAAGCCGGAGAACATTCACTTGACGACTGCCGGCGTCGTCAAGCTGATGGACTTCGGCATCGCCAAGGCCCAGGGATTGTCGATGACGCGCACGGGCTGTGTGATGGGCACGCCGTTTTACATGGCGCCCGAACAGGTGCTCGGCGACAACATAGGCCCCGCGGTGGACATCTACGCCTTCGGCGCCCTTTTCTTCGAACTGTTGACCGGCGTCCAGGCCGTGAGGGGCGATAGCATCGAGCGCGTCTTCTATTCGATCCTGAATGAGCCGGTGGACCTGGAGGCGCTGCGGGGCAGCGTTCCACAGCCGGTGTGCGATCTGATCGCGCAATGTACGGCGAAGAATGCGGCGCAACGGCCGCCCAGCTTCGAGGCCGTGGCCGGCGCGATCGAGCGGATACTGGCTGGCATGGAGGCTCCCGCACAGGTCGCCACGGTCGCAATGCAAGCTAAGGCGTCAGCGCTGCAGGCAACGGCGCAACTGCAACCGCCGGCGCCCGCGCTGTCCGCGAAGCCCACACTGCAACCGGCGCCCCCAGCGGCGCCGCCACCGGTGAAGCCCGCCGCCGCGAAACCCACGGCCAAGACATGGATGGCCGTGGTTCTTGGCATTGCATTATTGATTGCCGTCGCGGTACTGGTGAAGTTGCTTCTGACGCCGGGCCATCGTCCCCAGCCCTCTCAGCCGCCCGTGGCGGCCCAGCTTCCCCTTACGCTGAGCACGCCCGGTGGCGATATGGTCCTGGTGCCGGCCGGTCAGTTTCTTTACGGGCAAAACAAGGCGCCGGTGACCTTACAGGCCTTCTACATCGACAAGACGGAAGTGACCAATGCCGCTTACGCGAGGTTCTGTCAAGAGACGCGCCACACGCTGCCGGCGCATTTCCAGGCAGACAAGCCGGACTATCCTGTCGTTTGGGTGACTATTGCGGATGCCCGCGAGTTCGCGCGCTGGGCCGGGAAGCGTCTGCCCACGGCCCAGGAATGGGAAAAGGCTGCGCGCGGCGACCACGGCCGGCTGTTTCCTTGGGGCGACGACAGGGATCCCCAGCGCGCAAACGTTAAGGACAATGCCTCGTTGGCGAAGCACGAGGTCATGCAGGCCGGCGGCTTCCCGCAGGGAGCCAGTCCGTATGGCGCGCTGAATATGGTGGGCAATGTGTTTGAGTTCGTCGACGAAACGGCCAAGCCCGACCCGGCGGATGCCAAGTATTTCGCGGAACACCTCAACCCGCCGCCCGGGCCGCAAGAGCCCTGGTACGAGATTCGCGGCGGGTCGTTTCTTTACGAACTCTCCGGGAGGTCGAAGTCCGGGGACTTTTGGTATGGGGGCGTCTGGGATTGGAGCGCGGTGCCGGTTCGCTATGAAGACGAGAAGCTTGGCTTCCGCTGCGTAAAGGACCCCGCCCCGGCGCAGTGACCTACGGGCACTTCGGCAAAAGGCTCTCAATCGACTGGATATTCTGGCGTGCGAAATCGGCCTCTTTCAGGTCCGGATTGATCTGCAGCATCGAGCGGAAATGGGGCAGTGCAGCCGACAACATCCCGCAGTCGTGTGTGCGGTTAAACTGCCCTTCGAAGGACCGGGCCAAGTTGTAGTGCGCAAAAGGATCGCTCGGATCGTAAGTCAGCGCCTTCTGGCAGTCTGCAATCGCGCGGTCGAAGCGGTTCAGTAGGTACTCGCTGTCGCACATACCGTAATAGGCCAGGCTGCGCAGGTCTTTCCAAATATCTTGTTGCGAGGCGCGTTTCTTCCTGCCCATCCCCACCAAAAACCCGAGCACATAATAATTTAACTGCCCCGCCAGCTTGCTGTCGAAGTTACTCAACCGCAGATAGCTATCGTACTCGGGTATGGATGGCTCATACTGGCGGTTCTGCCGCAGGCTGTCGGCCATCCAAAGGTGCGGCTCGGCTAACTCCGGTCTCAGTTTGACCGCCTTGCGCGCCGATTCGATCGAATCCGTGTACAGATCTTTCATGCGGTACGCTTGCGCCAGGTTCGTCAACGCCATCACGTTGTTGGGATCCCGCCGGATTACCGTCTCGAACTGGCGGATGGCTTCATCGGTGTTTCCTCTATCCAGCAGCATGCCTCCAAAGCTGGCGTGCGCCTCCAGATAGTCCGGATCGATCTCGATGGCTCTGCGAAAGTATTTCTCCGCGTTCTTTTCATCGAAGAGGGCATTGTAAGCACGCGCCAGATAGAGCGCCGCCTGGCTGTAATCCGGATCCAGATCCAGGGCCTTTTGAAACTCCGCGACGGCCTTCTTATAGTTCTGCTGGTCACCCTTCTGGTAGAATTTCAGGCCTTTATCCAGCGCATCGGCCGCCCTGGGATTGCGGTGCCGCGCGATCATGATTTTGATGCTGACGGTGGTATCCCGGCCAGGGTAGACGGTTTCGTCGCGCGGGCCGTCGGGTTCGTAACCCATTTTCACGCCCTCGATCGTGTGGGTTCCGGGCGCCAGGCCGGGCAGCGTGAGCGCCTTGCCCTTATCCACCACGCCCACCGATTTGCCATCCAGAAACACTTCCACTCCGTCCATATTCGACTCGAAGATGAGAGTGCCTTCCGTGGGAGCGGGCGGAGCGCCGGGCTTGGCCCGGCTGGGGACGTATGCCAGCAGCATATTGGGGTCGAAGCTGGCTTGGCCTACTGTGGGATTCTGGGGTCCCTGGGGGGCAGCGCTGGTAGCCTCGCGCACGTTGCGGCGCACATAGTCCTGTAGCTCGTCGGCGGTCACAACACCATCGCCGTTCTCGTCCGCTTCGCCTTCCAGGCCCCGCACTACATAGTAGGTGAAGACGCCGTGCCCGCCGTCCCAATGCTCGCTCTCATAGGAAACCTCCCGGTCGCGGCTGGCCGTCAGCGAAAAAAGGGATTTATCCAGGTCGATGAGCGTATGGTTGATGTCCTGCGAGTCTTCGGGGCGCAGGGCGCCGCTGTGGCAGGCATCGGTCAGCAGGATCTTGTCTTTCGCCACGATCTTCCCGCTGATCGTCGCGCCCAGCTCGTCCATGGGATAGCCGGTTTGCTTGACCTCGCCCCGCTGGAAGTCGTAGGGCGCCAGGTAGCCATGGCCTTCAAAAAGGAAACCATGGCCGGCGAAATAGATCAGCACGCGGTCGCCATCCTTGGCTTGAGAAGGCAGCCACACTTCCAACTCGCGGCGCATGTTGGCGAGCGTGGCTTTCGCGCCAATCAGGAGATGCACGTTTTCCCGGTGGAAATTGCCGCCTTCGGGGCTGATCAGAACGTCGAAGATGCTTTGTGCGTCGCGCTCGGAGTACGCCAGATTGAGCTTGGCGCCCAGGTTTTGATAACTGGCAATGCCCACCACCAGCGCATAGCTGCGGGGGATGTTCGTGCCGGTCTGCTTCGGGGCCGCACGCAATTCCTCGATTGTCAGATCGCGCTGTTGCCCCGTCTGTTGCGCCCAAAGTGGCGCCAGCGCGACAAGGCATGTAAGGATGAATCGGCACGCCATAACGGTCACTTATGCGCCAGGCGGAACTCGTAGATTACGGGTCCCGTCAGCGGAACTTGAGAGGCCACTACGGTGGTCTTCTCCTTGCGCAGGAATAACAGATCGCGCGGAGTCGCGGCGCCGGCGCCGGCCAGACTCTGCGGCAGTGGTTCGCCTTTCGCGACTCCGCGGGGACCGGCCGAACTATCCACGCAATCGCCGCGCGCGCGGAAAATGGCGTCGTCGCAACGCGGCCTCAAATCGTCCGGCCGCGGTTTCGTCGCCGGAGGCAGGGGCGATGTATCAGGCGCCGGATGTGAGGCGTCTTTGGCGAGTTCCACCGGGCTGGCCAGCCAATAGATCGACTCGTAGCCCGCCGGTCCGGCGATGCGAAAGATCGTATCGGTGGCTGGAATGGTATAGTCCGTCCCGGCGGCGATGCGATTGTTCCGGCCGGTTTCCTCCCGCGGAAACAACTGCTCGATCTTGCCGGACGTGCTCCGGTTCACAACGTACAGATAGCCGGCGAAGTTCGCGCGATAGTGGAACCGCACCTTATCGTCTTGCGCAAACACCAGGCCCGGGTCCACCAGCTTCCAAACACCTTGTTCCAGGCGTTCGACCGAGATCTCCATGCGATGCTCGGTTTGCGCGGGAGGCTGCGTTTGGGATACGCCCTGCGCGCCCGCAAGCGCCAACACCGGTACCAGCCAAGGCCGCATGGCGGGGCTTCCTACTTGTGGGTCAGCGGAATATCCGCCACCACGCGCGAATCCGGGCTGCCCTTGGGGTTAGCCACGTAGACGGACCTGTCCTCCTGCTGCTGGCCGCTTTGCTCGTGGCCCAAGTCCTCGACGATCAAATCGCGCGAGTAAGTGGCAAACATTTGGGCGATTTGGCCGTCGGCGATCGGTCTGGCGTTGGCCGACAGCACTTTGGCCGCTGGCTGCCCGCTGCTGGCCTCCGAAGCCGGAGCCGGCTGACCGCCCTTGAGCGAGTAGATCAGGTTGTCTATCTCCTGGACGGGCTGGCGCGAGAAGATGACGAACAACCGCTCGACGCCCGGATCGCCGCTGAAGGTGAGCATACGTCCCGGCGGCATGGTGTAGACGCGCCCCCGGTGCACTTGATTGCCGCCATTCTCGATTTCAGACGACGGAAACATCGCTTTCCACGTGCCGCTGCTTCCCTGGCTGATTATGTAAAGATAGCCCGTGTCGTTGACTTCCACGTTGAGCTGGATATGGTCTCCGGAATGGAATGCGGTATCGGCCGGCATGTCGGTGGTCCGATCGCCGTCTCTTTTTTGCACGGTGTAGCGCAACCCCAGTTCGGAATAGCTTGCCTGAACGATCGGCGCAGCGCCGTTCGCCGCGGGTGGCGCAGACTGCGCTTGGTCCGTGGCGGGCTTCGGCTTTGGTTTGGGCTTGGACTTAGGCTTGGGTGAAACCGGCGCTTCATCCTGGACGCTGTACGGCATTTGCCGCGGGTTCAGGAATATTTCCTTCGCGCTCGGTTTGCCGGTGGCCTGTTTGGGCTGATCCTGCCCCCGCGCCGCCCCAATGCACGCTGTTGCCATGAACAAGAGGAACCCCGCGCGCCACGCCATAGACTCAACACCCCTTTCCTTATGAAGTATACAACACGACTACCGTGCAGCATCCGCACGCGGGCTTCAACTTACCTGAATTGCCGCCCGCATCTTGGTATACGCAATTACTTGGGTCGCGGATTTCCAATCAAAAAAAGCTGCGAATTGCCCAGGTTGTGATAGACTACTCCAAAGCGCAAAATGCGCTGGAATCGTCGAATCGGGGGTTAAGGCCATTGCGGACTTCAACAGTTTGGCGGATAGTCGGCCTTCTGCTTTGCCCTCTTCTGGCAGCGCAGCCGCAAATGGCGCGTGCGGAGCAGGACGAGGCTCCCACCCAACTCAACATCGTGATTGTCGAGGGAGAAGGGGCCGTTAATAATCTGCGCCAACGGGTCGTCCGGGAGCCTATCGTGCGCGTGGAGGACCAGAACCACAAGCCGGTGGCGGGCGCCGTGGTGTTCTTCCTGTTGCCGGGCGACGGATCCGGCGGCGCATTCGCCGACGGCGCGAAGCAGTTGACCGTCATGACCGACTCCAATGGACAGGCGGTGGCACACGGCATGCAAGTCGCCAAGTCGGCCGGCCAGTATCAGATCCATGTCACGGCATCCAAGGGCAACGTTACGGCAAACGCAACGATTACCCAGTCGTTCGCCGCTGCCGCGGCAGCCGGGGCGGCTCTTTCCCCGAAATGGATCGCTATTATTGCCGCTGCGGGCGGCGCCGTGGCAGCCGGCCTGGCGATCGGGTTAACTCGCGGCGGCAGCAGCGGCGCCACCGCGACGGCCCTGTCGCCCGGCACTGGGACTGTAGGGACGCCGCACTAAGACCGTGGATCGGAGAGATTCCATTGACTTCTGATTGGCTATCTCGGCGAAGGATCTTAACGGACGCCGTTCCCTGCCTGCCGCCGAAAGTTGCCGGTATTCGATCCCCGAACAGGTGCATCGGCTGATGTCGAAACGCTCCCAAGAGTCCGCCTGGCCAAAAAGCATCTGGTTGCCGTTGCTGCTGCTGAGCGTGGTTGCCAGTACCCGCACGGCCGCCGGCTCCTTGATTCCGTGTACGCTCAACCAAGCCGCCGACACGCCGGTCACTAGTACGACCGTGATAACCTGCGGGGCCCTGACATTTTCCAATTTCCAGGTCGCGAATGCGGCCGGCGGCGCTCCCGGTGTCGTCGACATCCTGGCCGGATCGGATTTCGATACGGTGACGGGCGCGGCCTACCTGAACTTCGATCCCGACTTGGGAGGCTCCGGCAGCGAGCAGTTGCTGTTCCAGGTGACGGGCGGCATCGGCCAGATCGACATGTCGGTTGGCGGCAGTGCTGCGACGATCACGGAGACCGCCTGCGCCAGCCCCATTTCAACGGGTCCCCCCTTAGCGTGCACCGATCCTGCGGGCCCTCTGGGCCAAATCACCGGCGTCTCCAACCAGGCGCCGTTCTCAGCCGTTTTCACAACCACCTCTCCGGTTTACATCGGCAACGCTATAGGGACGGTCGCGGGCGGCGCTTTGACCCAGTTCACCCTGAGCTTCGTGGCGCCGAATCTCACGGCTGCGCCCACCTCGATGAGCTTCAGCTACCAGCAAGGGGGCGCCCAGCCGGCTCCCCAGGGGCTCACCATCAGCGCCATTGCTCCCGCACCGGTTGCTTTCGGGGCGGCGGCCAGCAGCGTCGGCAACTGGCTGTCGGTCTTGCCCCTCAACAGCACTACCCAGACAACCCTGGCGGTCTCGGTAAACGCTGCCGGGTTAGCCGTCGGCAGCTACAACGGAGCAATCACCATCACCTGCTCGCCGGCGACTTCCTGCACCGACTTCAACGGTCAACTGACCGTACCGGTCACCCTGACCGTGGTCCAGCCTCTTTCGATTACTATCACCTCGCCGCTGCCGCCGGCCACGGCAGGCGCAGCCTACTCGGAAACCCTGACTGCCACGGGCGGAGTTTCGCCCTATACCTGGACGATAGCGCAAGGCGCATTGCCACCGAACCTCGTCTTGAATTCGGCTACCGGGCAAATCACCGGCGCGCCTGCTGCTTCGGGCCCTTCGAGTTTTGCGATCGAAGTGACCGATAGCGCACAGAACAACGCAAGCGCGATTTTTACTCTGACCGTCAACCCTCCGCCGGTGATAACCACTACCTCGCCGTTGCCGGCTGGCACGTTAGGGGTCAATTATTCCCAGGCCCTGGCGATAGACGGCGGTACGCCTCCCTTCCTCTGGACGGTAGTGCAAGGCGCATTACCACCTCCCCTCTTGCTGAATCCGGCTACCGGGCAAATCGCCGGCACACCGACCGCCTCCGGCGCTTACAGCTTCACCGTGCAGGTGTCGGACTTCTGGGGGGCATCCGCCAGCCAGCCGTTCGTTTTGACTATCAACCCGCCCAGTCTGGCAGCCACGCCCCCATCGCTAGGCTTTAGCTACCAACAGGGAGGCAGCCAGCCCCCTGCGCAGGTCCTCAATATCGCCAGTTCCGGCGCCGCAGTATCATTCACGGCAGCGGCCACCAGCTCGGGTGGCAACTGGCTCTCGGTGAGCCCGTTGAGCGGGAACACTCCCGCCAGCCTGTCAATCTCGGTGAATGCCACCGGACTGGCACCCAATACCTACAACGGCTCGATCGTCATCACCGGCGCCGGGGCCGTCAGTCCTGTCAGTGTACCGGTCACGCTGGTTGTCGCTTCGTCGTCAGCGCCGTACGGCAACTTTACTACGATTGACGCCCCGGGCGCGGGCACAGGCCCCGGACAGGGCACCTACGCGTTTTCCATCAACGATGCGGATACTATCACAGGCCATTACCTTGACGCGAGTGGTGTGGAACACGGTTTCGTGGGCGCTTCCAGTGGGCCGGTCACCACGTTTGACGCCCCTGGGGCAAGCACGGCTTCCGGCCAGGGCACCGGCCCCCTGTCCATCAACGAACCAGGGGCCATCGCAGGCTACTACGATGATCCGAGCAATGTGAGACACGGCTTCGTGCGCTCCGCCAGTGGGACGATCACCACGTTCGATGCTCCCGGCGCACAGGGCACCACCGTTTATTCCATCAACGATGCGGGGGCCACCGCGGGACCTTCCCTCGACGCGAGCAATGTGTTTCATGGCTTCGTGCGCTCCGCCAGTGGGACGATCACCACGTTCGATGCTCCCGGCGCAGGCACTGGCCTCGATCAGGGCACCGTCTCTGGGGGCATTAACGATGCGGGGGGCATCGGGGGATACTACGTTGACGGGAACAACGCGAGTCACGGCTTCGTGCGCGCTGCCAATGGGACGATCACCACGTTCGACGCTCCCGGCGCGGGCGCTGGAGCTTACCAGGGCACCACCGGCTATAACATCAACAGTGCGGGGGCCATCGTGGGACCTTACCTTGACGCCAGCAACGTGTATCACGGCTTCATCCGCGCTGCCAGTGGCGCCGTCACCACGTTCGATGCGCCCGGCGCAGGCACGGGCAAATTCCAGGGCACCTACGCGACGGGCATTAACGGTACGGGGGCCATCGCGGGACAGTATGCTGACGCGAACAATGTGAACCACGGCTTCGTGCGCGCTGCCAGTGGGACCATCACCACATTCGATGTTCCGGGCGCAGGCACGGGCGCCCATCAGGGCACCCTCGCCTACTCCATCAACGATGCGGGGGCCGTTGCCGGATATTACGTTGACGGGGGTGGTACGGCCCATGCCTTCGTCACCTTGCCAAACTTGGTGCCCGCGCCGACGTCGCTCACCTTCAACGCTCCGGAGGGCGGCGCGCAGCCCAACCCGCAGACCTTGAGCATATCCAGTCCCGATGGCTCGCCTGTTCCCTTCACTGCCGCGGCCAGCACCACCAGCGGCGGCAACTGGCTCTCCGTGAGCCCCGTTAGCGGGACCACCGGCGCCAGCGTGACAGTCTCGGTGGCTACATCCGGACTGGCTCCGGGCATTTACGCTGGCGCCATCACGATCGCCGGCACGGGCGCCGCCAGCCCGTTGCTGGTGGTGGGGGTCACTCTCACTGTGCAGGTGGGGCCGCCCACCATCACCATCACCACCGGATCGCTGTTGCCGGTGGGCGCCGTGGGGGCCGGCTATTCGCAGAGCCTGGCCGCCATTGGTGGAACGCCGCCCTACGTCTGGACGGTAATCACGGGAGCTTTGCCCGCGGGCCTCGCGCTGAATTCGGCCACTGGGCAAATTAGCGGCACACCTACGACAATCGGCGCTTCAGACTTCACTATCCAGGCCCGTGACAGCCAGGGCCTGATAGGCGTTAAGTTCTTCTCTCTTTCAATCGACGCGGGCCTAGTCATTACCACCGGTACGCAGCTTCCCGGTGGAACGGTTTCCGCGAATTACTCGCTGATGTTGATCGCCGCCGGCGGAGCGCCCCCGTACACCTGGGCGTTGAGCGGCGGGGCGCTGCCGGCTGGGGTGGCGCTGAACGGCGCTACCGGCGTCATCGCCGGGACGCCCACCGCCAGCGGCTCGGCCAGCTTCACCATCCGAGTCACGGACTCTAACAGGGCAGCCGCCACCGCGGCTTTCACGCTCACGGTAAATCCAGCCCTCACCATCACTAGCGCCACGCTGCCAAGTTGCACGGTAGCCGCCAAGTGCTCTCCAACCATCCCGGTGAGCGGCGGCACGGCGCCTTTCACCTACGTGCTAAGCGCCGGCGCCTTGCCGGCCGGACTGACGCTGAATGCAGCCACCGGGCAAATCAGCGGCACGCCCAGCGCGGCCGGTGTCTCGAGCTTCACCATCCAGGTGACCGATAGCAATGGGGCCACCACCTCCCAGCAGTACAAGCTCGCGGTCAACCCGCCACCCACGATCACCACGACTTCGCCATTGCCCGCCGGCACGGTTAACATGAGCTACACAGTGACGTTGCAAGCTTCAGGCGGCACGCCGCCTTACTTGTGGGGTTGGACCGTCGGGGCCCCAGCCGGACTGGCGCTCAATTCGGGGACCGGCCAGATCAGCGGCACGCCTACCGTCGCCGGCACGGGGACCTTCTCCGTCGATGTCACCGATGCCAACGGAGCGACTGCCTTCTCGCCCGCGCTTACCCTCACGATCGCGGGTAACCCCGCTATCACCTCAGTCACGCTGCCGCCTCCAGCGCTGGGCGCCGCCTATTCCGTGCAACTCACGGCTGCGGGAACTTCATCGCCGTTTAAGTGGTCCATCAGCGCGGGTGCTTTGCCTGCCGGGCTGACGCTCAGCGCCAGCGGGCTGATTTCCGGCACGCCGCTCGCGCCCGGTACTTTCACCTTCACGGTGATGGTTACCGATGCATCCAACAACACCGCGTCTTTCGCATACTCCCTGACGGTCGCGCAGGCGCCGCTCACGCTGACCGTTCAGGCGCCATCCGGCACGGCCCTGCCACAGCAACAAATCCCCATCACTCTGACGCTGCCGGAGGCGTATCCGGTGGACTTGGCCGGCGAACTCGTCTTGCAGTTCACGCCCAACCCGGCGGCGCCGGTTGTGGATCCCGCAATCCAGTTCAGCACCGGCGGCGATAGCGCGACGTTCCTGATTCCGGCCGGCCAAACCACTGCGGTTTTCCCGCAGTCTCCGCTGGCACTTCAGACAGGCACCGTAGCGGGCAATATCGTCCTGACGGCCACGGCCACCGCCGGCGGCGTTCCGCTGACTCTCTCCAATAGCCCTGGGTTCACCGTCAGCCTGCCGCAGGAACCGCCGTCCATCACCGTCTCGATTCAAGCTGTAACTTCGGGGTTTAATGTGGTGATCACGGGTTATTCCAACACGCGCGATATCACGCAAGCCACCTTCACCTTCACGCCGGCGGCGGGCAGCCAACTGCAGAGCGCGACCTTCACCCCGTCGGGCGTCGGTGCGGCGTTCCAAAGCTATTATGCGTCGGACGCTTCCACCGCTTACGGAAGCCAATTTGTGTATACGCAGCCGTTTACCATAACGTCCGGGAGCGCCGGCGCGCTGCAGTCTGTCACTGTAACGCTGACGAATTCCCAGGGAGCGTCGTCGGCCGTGACGGCGACGGGCAGCTTCTGAGGACCGGAATGACGATACGCAGCCTCATCCCGATCGTTTGCGCCGGGTCGATGGCGATCTGTGCGGACAATAACGCCGTGCTGCTTGGTCCGGCGACTGGCTTCCTCTTCGACGGGCGAGCTCGCGCCATCCGGCCCATGTTGGGGATGCCAGGCTCGGCATACCTTGGCCCGCCGGTAGTCTCCAATCTGGAATCGTCCTCGGTGTCGCCTGACGGTTCCGCGGCATTGGCCATCCAGGCGGGCAAATTGACGCTGTACACAGGCTTGGCGAGCGCATCTCCCAGCGCCGTGTACCTGCCGGCCTCCATTGCCGCAGACTATTTCGCATGGGCCCCCGGCGCCACCGCCGCTGCCCTCTATTCATCCAAATCCGCGCAGGCACAGATCGTGAGCAACCTGCTCGAGACGCCTTCCGCAGGCGCCCCAATCGATCTGTCCGGGCTAGCCGATCGGATAGACGCGATGGCTTTCGATGGGCAACAAATCGTCCTGGCGGTCGCGTCGGAGGGATCCAGCGGAATTTATACGGTAACGGGGCAGTCCGGACCCCAACGGATCGCGTTCGCGGGCTATCCGTGCGCCGTCGTCCTAGCCGGCGCGGATCTATATTTCGCGGACCGGCAGACCCAGCAAATCTGGCAAATTCAGAATTATGCGCGGCAACCGGCGCCCGTGCTGTTCGCTGGCGATCCGAGCGTCTCGTCGCCGGTGGGTATGCAGCTTTCCGCCGATGGTAGCCGGCTCTATGTGGCCAACGCGGGAAGCCGCTCCCTGACCGTCTATGACGTCGCCGCGCGATCGCGCATCGAAAGTGTCGCCCTGAGCTTCACGCCCACAAGATTGGATCGCTTCGGCAATACATCGGCACTCGTGCTAAATACCGCCGGCCAAGGACGGGCGCCTTTGTATGTACTCAGCGACGCCAATGCGGCGAAGCCGGCCATCTACTTCGTCCCCGCGCCCAGCGGCGTGAATTCGCGCCGGCCCATTCGATACCGGCCCACTAACTGACGCAGTCGGCGAGGCTTGACCCCCACAAGGCCGCAAATGTCCCAGCGCGCGACTTTAGGACAGTACCTGAACTTTCGGGCCGATGGCTCGCTCCGGCGTCTGCCGGTCGCGCAGCGCCAGCGCTTCGTTGATCGCCGCTGCCCGCGGTTTCGTTTCGGTGTCCCGCTCATCGATCGCACGCCCGGCCACCCCATGGCTTCGAAATGCACGGGCCGGCCCGCGTGAGAGGCCGGAGCACCCGCTTGCGCTGTTCCTTGATGATTTGCAATGGCTGGACGCGACAAGCCTTCCCGTGCCACCGGAGTCGCTCAGGATGGAAAAAACTCAAGAAGGCGGCACAAGGGGACGCGGCTGGAGTATAATGCCCTATAAGGAAAGCCCAAACGGAAATTCCGGCTAGAAACCAACCGGATAATAGTGGGCTACGTCTTCTGTCGAGGAGATACGCGCCGTTGCGCCATGTCCATTTCGGAAGGAGCGTAACATGAACGCCACAATCAATCAGCCCGAGCAGCCAGTACGGTTTGCCGGTTCAGAGCTTCGTGAGAAACATCACATCTGCGGCTTCTTCCGCAATGCGGAGGAAGAGTATCAGCTTCTTCTTCCCTTTATCAAGGAAGGCTTCGAGCGCGGCGAAAAGGCCTTTCACGTGGTGAACCCTCTGCTGCGCGACGACCACGCACGGCGGCTCGGGTCCGTGGGCATCGACGTGGAAGGTGCGGTGGAGAGCGGTCAGTTTCAATTCTGCGATTGGAATCAGGCCTATTTTCCTGACGGGCGGTTCGATCAGGATCGAATGCTCGCGATGTGGCAGGACGTGCTGAGTGCCGCTCAGCATAAAGGATACACCCGGACTCGCCTGATCGCTCACATGGAATGGGCCCTGGAGGAACGTGAGGGCGTGAGCGATCTGATCGAGTATGAGGCGCGGTTCAACCTGGTTCATGACCCCCGCGACCCCGTCATCTGTACCTACGATCTGACAAAATTCAGCGGCGACATCATCATGGATGTACTGCGCACGCACCCGACCGTCATCGTCGGCGGCCTTCTTCAGAAGAACCCTTTCTTTGTGCCGCCGGAACAGTTTCTACAGGAGATTCGCGAGCGCCGTGCCAATTCTGACAGATCGCGTTCAACCGCGAACTGAAAATGCAAGTAGCTCCCGCAGACCCACTCGGCGAAATCAGCCGCCTGCAAGGCTGTATGAGTGATCTGATCGGCATTCAGACATTCCCGGCCATTTGGAGTGGAGTTGATGCACGCAGTATGGTCACGCTGCTGGAAGTATAGCTGCGCGTTTGCACCTGGATTTTGCCGCCGCGCGGGCGAACGATTCCAATGGCGGGTCGCCGATCGAAGCATCCCGATCGCCGCTAGACCCGGATCCCGACGTTTACTTGGGTAAACTTCGTTCAAAACTCCGCTACTTCCAGTCACAGTGGGTGAAGCGTTTCTGCGGACGAGGCCATAGTCGGAAACCCAGCAGGCTGTGGCCAGCGCGCGCACTCGCCTGCGCCTGTTCGGCATTGGCCTGCCGGCACACCCGACGTGGGAGCAGGCCATCTGGAAAGATGCCGGATTCCTTCTGCGGCGGATCAGGCCGCCGGAACGGTCCGACGGTGATTGCGATCAGTGTGCACAACGCATGCGCAAGGGCGTATAGTGGGCTATGCGACTTCCTTGGCGGATCCCGAATCGGAACTCCTGTGTCGGTCCGATCGCTGCGGACGATAGCCGGCGATCATCCCCGCAAGGATCGCAACCCAACAGAGCGGGGCTGGCCCTCATAATCGCCATTTGTTGAGGAGGTCACCATGGATTCCACTAGGTCGACACCCTGCCCCCGGACCGAATGGTCCGCTGAGGCCAGCCGACCGATGCGGCTCGCTAGTTCATTGCTCGGAGAACGACGTCATGTCTGTGCATTCTTCAATGGTCCGGAAGAGGAGTACCGCGTAACTCTTCCCTGCATCAAGGAGGGATTCCAATGCCGCGAGAAGGCGTCCCGAATCATCAGTCCCGGCCGATGTGACGATCATTTGCAGCCATTGACGTCCGCCGGGATCGACATCGCAACAACGCAACGCAGCGGGCAATCCGAGCTGCATCGCAGGGGAGATACATATTTGCGCGACGAATACTTCGATCTCGACCGACAGCTTGCGCCGCTCGAGGAAGTCCTCGCGAGCGGTCAACAACAAGGCTTTCCCCGGAGTCGTTTCCTTCGTGACATGGAGGGGGCTCTGGAACTGCGAGTATGCGTTGATCGTCCGGTGGAGTACGAGGCCAAGATCAACTACCTGTGGCCCAGGTACAAAGATCCGACGATCTGTATATTTGATTTGACCCGGTTTGGTGGGGACGTCTTTACCGGCGTGCTCCGAACCCATCCGATGATCGTCATCGGCGGTATTCCTCACCAGAAGCCTTTTTACGTTGAGCCGGATGAGTTCCTTCAAGAACTCCGCATACGAGGAGCGATACCAGCCGCATTACTTCGCTCTGCGGTCTGACATGGAAGTCCAGAGGCAAAGCACCGGCGGGGAGATCCAGCGCCTCCAGCGTTGTATCAACGACCTCGTCAGCATCTTGGCGCTGCCCGCCATGTGGTTGGGCCACGATTCCTCCCAGATCGCGATCACGCTGCTCGATGCGCTGGTCCGGATGCTGCATCTGGACTTCGCCTGGATCAGGATCAGCGATTCGGTTGAGGACTCGAGAGAGGAGTGGGCGCGATC
>Ga0187871_10002198_pt1 | contig 16144 bp, 13 predicted proteins | sample June2016WEW_16_1_FD_132988 | JGI IMG/M metagenome (GOLD analysis project Ga0187871, IMG submission 132988) | Peatland microbial communities from SPRUCE experiment site at the Marcell Experimental Forest, Minnesota, USA - June2016WEW_16_10 | ecosystem: Environmental > Terrestrial > Soil >... | reverse complement strand
TCCCGATCCGGGTGCCCGCGCTGCGCGAGCGTCCCGCGGACATCCCTCTGCTGGCCGCGCACTTCGCCGCCAAGCATGGCGCACGTTTCGGACGGCCCATCGCGCGCATCGACCGGCGCAGCATGACGCAACTCGAGAGCTATGCGTGGCCCGGCAACGTGCGGGAGCTGGAAAACGTGGTGGAGCGGGCCGTGATTCTGTCGCGCAACGGAACGCTGCGCGTGGAGCGCGATCTGCTGCCGGGCGCCGCGGCGGGCGATATGGCGGGTCACCTGGAAGCGGAGGAGCGGCAGGCCATCGAAGGCGCCTTGCGCGCGTCGCGCGGACGTATATCGGGGCTCCAGGGCGCCGCGCGTCGCCTGGGACTGCCGGCCTCCACGCTGGAATTCCGCATCCGCCGGCTGGGTATCGATAAGTTCCAATATCGTAAGGGGAGGAGTCATGCCTAACCCGAAATATGAGCTCTACGGCACGGCGCGCTGTCCCTACACGGGGGAAATGCGCGACTGGCTCGAGCTCAGAAATCTCGACTTCGTGGAATACGACGTGGAAAGCGACGCGGCTGCCCTGGAGCGTATGCAGGCCGTGGCCGGCGGTCAGCGTGCAGTGCCCGTGCTGGTGGAAGACGGGCGTGTGGTGCAGATCGGATGGCAGGGCCGAAGCTGCGTAGTGGGTTGAGAGCTTCTCCGCTAGGTGTACAGCCGCACGACCCACTCGGCGTACAGCGCGGGCTTACGGCCGCCTTCCACTTCCGTGGTGACCACCCACACCGCCTGGTATCCTTCGTCGAACGGCTCCAGCGATTGCAGGGTGAAGTGCGGCCGGATGCGCGAGCCCGCCAGCACGGGCGCGGGGAAACGCACGCGATTCAGCCCGTAATTGATGCGCATTTTGAAATCGCCGCGGATATCGAAGCAGTCGTGCGACAGGCTGCTGAGCAGCGATAGCGTCAGGAAGCCGTGCGCTATGGTGCGGCCGAAAGGCGACTCAGTCTTGGCGCGCTCCACATCCTGGTGGATCCATTGGTGGTCTCCGGTGGCGTCGGCGAAGGCGTCGATGCGCGCCTGGTCGACGGTGAACCAATCGCCTACGGCGACTTCAAGGCCGATCAGCGATCGCAATTCTTCAATGGTTTCGATGATTCGCATAAGTCAGCGGAAGGTGCGGAGGTGCGGTTCGGTCAGATGCGGCACGCCGTTGAAGCTGAAAAGGGTGGTGTCGTCGTCGCGCAGGCGCATGGTAGTCACGGCGGAGTTATAGATCACGCCGGCCAGGCGCATGATGTTGCGGTCCGATACACCCAGCGATGCCGCCACCCAGATCGAGATCGGCGCGGCGGACGTGAAGACCGCCACTGCGTCTCCGGACGCATAATCTCCCAGCGATTGCCGGGCGCTCAGGATGCGCGCGCGGAACGCCGCCCACGATTCGGTTTGGCAGGGATAGCGGGCTTCCATCCAGGCGCGCATGGTCTGGGTATCGCAGTCGGTCCAGGCCTGATGGATCGGCGAGCCGGCATCCTCCAGCTTCCGCATCAATTCTTCGTAATCCTGTTTGAACTGGGCATCGGTGGCGATCAGCAGCGGCGCAAACTCGCTGAACACCGCGGTCATGTCGAATTCGTTCCACTTGGGGTCGGAAACGATGTCCGGGATGGCGACACCCGCATCGCGATAGGCGCGCCACACGCCCGCGGCGGTCTGCCGCTGGCGATTCAGGCATCCGGCAACGATCGCCTTGAACGGCACCTTCTGGGCGGCCAGATACTGGCCCAGCAAGTAGGCCTGCCGTTGGCCCAGATCCGACAGCGCATCGTACTGTCCGCGCCTGCCGGCCTGGCCGTGGCGAATCAGATAGAGAGAACTCAACCGGCCCTCTCCGCGCCTCTCCCGGCAACTTCGGACGCGATCTCCACCAGGCCGCGGACGCGCTGGTCGAAGTTGCGAAAACGCTCGTCCCGCGTCTGCCCGCGGTGGTAACGGAAGTAGATCTGTTGAAGGACCACGGCGATTTTGAAAATGCCGAACACTTCATAATAGCCGAGGCCCAAAACATCCCGCCCGGTGAGGCGCGCGTAGCGTTCCACGAGCTCCGCGCGCGTGAACCAGCCGGGCAGCGTGGTGATGGCGCTGAGCGCATCGCGGCGCACCGGTGGATCGCCGGCCTCCGGCCAATAGCACATGACGCAGCCCAGATCCACGAGGGGATCGCCGACTGTGGCCATCTCCCAATCGAGCACCGCCTCCACGCGGCCCGGATCGGCGGCATCGAGCATCAAGTTATCGAGTTTGTAATCGTTATGCACCAGCGTCGGCGCCGGCGATTGCGGCAGGCGATCGCGCAGCCAGAGGATGAGCTGGTCCATCTGCGGCAGGGTTTCGGTTTGCGCGCGCTGCCAGCGTTCGGCCCATCCGTTGACCTGGCGTTCCAGGAAGCCGGCGGGCTTGCCCAACATCACGCGGTTCACATCCACGGCATGCAGCGCGGCCAGGCAATTCACGAAGGCCTCGCTCACGCGCGCGCCGAAACCCGAATCGCCGGCGTATCCGGCCGGAATTTCGCGGCGCAGCACCAGGCCGCGGCGGCGCTCCATCACAAAGAAGGTGGCCCCGATTACCGCGGGATCGTCGCACAGCAGGAACACGCGCGGAGCCGGCGCAAAGACCGGATGTACCGCGCCCAGCACGTTGTACTCGCGCGCCATATCGTGGGCCTTGGGCGCGACCGGGCCAAGCGGCGGGCGGCGCAACACATATTCGCGCCCACCGGCTTCCAACAAATAAGTCAGGTTGGAGTGCCCACCGGGAAACTGGCGCACGGCCAATCCGGTTTCGACCCCATCCAGCTTGCCGCGCAGGTAGGCGGCGAGGGCTTGCGCGTCGATCTGTTCTCCTTCCCGCACCGGAGCGAAGTCGGAGGACGTGGTCATGCGATAGCCAGGGGGCGAATGGGCGATCCGGTCCCGCCGCGGATTTTCAAAGGTGTCGCCACGAATAGAAAAGTGTAACGCCTCTCGGCTGCGAGTTGCTCCAGGTCCAGACATTCGACGATGTGTATGCCGCTTTCCACCAGGAGGTGAACGTGTACCGGCATATTGGAGTCGGGTACTTTCTCGAAGGCCACGGTATCTGAGCCGGCTGCGAAGATGCCCCGGCTGCTGAGCCAGCGCGCGCCGGCCTCACCCGGACCCGGCCCGTGGACTTGCGCGATGAAGCGCGCGGCATCCTCCCAGAAGCGCGCCCATCCGGTGCGCAGCAGGACCACGTCGCCCGGCCGGACTTCCACTTGCGCCGCGTCCGCCGCCCGATCCAGGTGTGCCGGCGTGATCTCGAAATCGGCAGGCAGCGCATCCGTACCGGCTTCTCCAGCGATATCCAGCAGCACCCCGCGCCGCAATATAGGCGCGATGGTATCCACGGTATGCCGCTGGAGTCCGCCGGCGTAGGTCTGGGCACTCGCCGCTTCCACACCGCCGTGCAGCTTACCGCCGCACGAGAAGTGGCACAACGCGTCGATGTGGGTCCCCACATGGCCGCCCAGCGTCAAACCTTCGGAAGCCGAACTGGCCCCGTTTCTGGCCACGTAATCCCCATGCTTTTTGTTTAGCCCGAACAGAAACGGCGGGTGATTGGGGTGGTGCGGCATCCCCGGATAATAAGGCTGTGCCAGGTCGTAGATACGGGCCGATTGAAGAGCCTCCAGCAGTTGCTCCATGTGTGATGAGTCCCGCTCTCGATTCTCCCATAGCGCGATACAATCGGAGCAAGCGCGTGAAAATCACCATTTCAAAGGAAAACTATCTCAAGGCCATTGCGGAAGCCGAGTCCGAGGGTGAAACCGTCAAGGCAGCCACGCTGTCACGTTGGCTGAATGTGACGGCGCCCGCGGTGACCATGGCCATCAAGCGGCTGAAGCGCGATGCGCTCATTCATGTGGGGGAGGAAGGCCACATCACGCTGACCGCCGCGGGCCGCGAGATCGCCAATCGCATTTTGAACCGTCATCATTTGATCGAGCGTATGCTGACGGAAATCTTCGGCATGGAATGGTACAAGGTTCACGAAGAGGCGGAGCAGTTGGAACATGCCGTTTCGAACGACTTCGAGCGCAGGCTGGTGGAGAAATTGGGCGCCGGCGAAGCCTGCCCGCACGGCAATCGGGTGGGCCTGGATACGCCCGCCGATCGCCGCCGCCGGGGATTGAAAACGCTCGATGAAAGCCCAGCCAGCGAAGCCGTGGCCGTGACCAGCGTATATGAGCGCGACCGCCGGCTGCTCGAATACCTGGAAGGCCTGGGTGTGCGGCCCGGTTCCAGGGTGAGCGTGGAGGCCCACAACGCCGACGACACGCTGACTCTGCGCGTGGAAGGCCAGCGTGTGCAACTTGGCCGATCGGCCGCCCAGAAGGTGTGGGTGACCGCGGCGTAGGCGCTCCGGCGGACTGCGGTCCGATCATTTGAGCGCTTCGAGCGCCGGCTCCACCCACGAGAGCAGAAAGTTGGAGATCGAAGGGAACTGCGAGGCGAGCACACCCAGCACGGGCAGTGCGCCATAGCGGGCCATCTTCAAATAGAACTCGGCGCCCAGTTCGCCCGGGTGGGTGCCCGCGATGCGGCTCAGGATCGGATCGCGCTCCATCTGCGCGACGCACCGGGCCAGCGTCCAGGTAATCATCGCGAACAAAACCATAAGAAACCTTCCGATCCAGCGCGGCGCCTGGAAACTGTAAGAACTCATCGAAAACATCAGAAGCACGAAGCCGACGGAAGGGAACCACAGCAGGTTTTGGATCTGGCGCACGCCGTAAAGCAAAAACGGCGAATAATGCAGCGCCACGAAAATCCCGGCCAGGTCCGGGATGCTTCGGAGATTGCCCGGCACCGCGGGATCCTGCTTAGGGCCCGGCTGCGCCGTGGCATGCTCCTCAGGCGCTTGTTCCGTGGGCTTCCCGGCCGGCTCGCCGGTCAGTTTTCCGAACAACGCCTGGGAACGCCACGCGGGTATCAGGGTCAGTTGCCACAATTGGGTAGCTACCAGCTGGTTCAATCGCCAGAGATTCCGGTGGCCCTTCACGAGGCTTTGCCGGCTGCGGGATGGATCGACGCTGAGCAGGTCCGCGATGCGGTCACGATACAGCCGGCACCACCAACTCACCCGGGCCAGAGTCAGTCCGTGGTTCGACAGTTGCTCCGGTTGCAGTCCCATATCGTGGAGTACCAGCATGGAGTTGGTGTGAACTTCCAGCGACAGGAGATTGCAACGACGCACCCAGATGGGACGGTTGCCGCCCGGTGGGGACAAACGGATGAAATCCCGCGCCACGGGCAGCAATGCCAGGTTGGTGGTGAAACAGTGTAGCGATTTCCAGAGAACGTGGATGTGCCAGCATGTCAGCAGCAGCAACCCCACCACCAGAAACTGCAGCGCGATGCAGAGAAAATCGTATGCCGCGCCATCGATTGAAGCGAGCCGAACCTTCAGGCGGAAGACGAAGAATAGAAGCAATGACACAGCCAGGGCTACGCCAAGCCAATGGCTTTGGGCCCGAGTGAACAGTCCGAGGGGGGCGGACGCCGCATCCCGGAACTCTTCGTAAGAGTTCTTTAGACGGCCCTTCAGGATCTCCACGCCGGAAGAGATCGCTTCGGGCTGCCCGCGGGACGCAAGATAGAGCCGCGTCAGGTGCACGAAACACCAAAGCAGAAGCGCCGCGGCAGCCGCGACGATCGGCCATAGAGGCGACGATCCGAAGCGAAGTTCCGCCGCTCGAAAGGAGAACAGCCCGCCCTGGTTTTTCTCGAGGCAACAGAAACTCCAGAGGCCCACACCCAGTAGCACGGCGGCCGCAGCGAGACACATCGCCTGACGGCGCTTCGCTCCAGGCCGGCAGTACAACATCGCGGCGGCGGCCGGCAGCCCTGGACCCGCCAGCTTGATCAACTGCAGCCCATCGCCCGGCGGCCGCGCCACGAAAATTGCGATTTGGATTCCAATCAGAATCAGCAGAAACAGGAGGAGGAAGAAGCCGTGCCACGTCTCTTCGGATGGCATGGGTTCAAACCGCGCGTCTGCCCTTAAGTGACTGTTCCGGCGAAGACAGAACATCCAGATGGCGAGGGTAGCTCCGAATAAGGCAAAGGCGCCCGAGAGCAGGCTCCATGGCCGCGGCGGAGGCATCCGTCCCGGCGCTGGGCCTTGGCGCGTTCCGTGGATCGGCTCAAACCAGCCCGGAGTCGTGTCGCGGTCGAAGATTCTCACCGGTACGAATCCCCTGCGGTCCAGCGTCAGGAGCCAGGCCACCGGGTGGTGGACCTGCCGCCACGCATAGTCGAGCACCCTCTGGCGCTCGATCCCGGTGCCCAGCAGCAAGACCGTCGCATTGTAGACGCCTTCCGACCGCGCATCGGGAAAAACCAGGACCTCTCTGCGCTCCTCCCAGAGCTTGCTTTCTGTAAACAGCGGATAACTGCTCAGGAACAGCGCGCCATCCAACGGCTGCGTTTGCTCCGCCTGGACGAACAGCAGATCCGCGGAGTCGATCAATAGCCGGGTATCCGGGCATTGCCGCCGCAGCACTCCGGCCAGAAACAACAGGTCGAGCACGTTGGTGGCGCTGACCTTCAGAATGCGGATGTCGTCGCGCCGAACCGTGCGGACAATCTCGTTGATCACGCCATTTTGCGAGAGCGGCGTTTGCGTTTGGGAATAAGTAGGGACGCTGTCCTCGCCCACCCTGGAATCCTTCAGGGAGAAGTCCAGGCTGGGGGTGGGCGTGTCGCCGGACTGCGAAGACTGTACGGCTTGCCGGTAAGAATCTCGCAGGTGCGAGATGTCCCGTGGGAAACGGAATACGCGCACATCTTCGCGTAAGGCCAGGTCTTCCTGTAAGACCGCCTGCGCCGCCGCTCTTCCGTAGGCGGACCCCGCTTCCGCGAGCACGGCGGCGCGATCTCTCGGTATTCCCAGCGAGTCCACCAGCTCCAAAAACTGGTTTCGCTGGTCACGGATGTTTTCGGTAGCGGCATAGAACTCGACGCTTGGCCCGGCTCTGTGGTCGAAGGCTTCCTTGGCGTGCAGGCTGGTCGCAGTCCCGCTGCGGACCTGGTAAGACTTCCCCGGGTGCTTGAGCTTGTCCTGTACGATCAACTCGGCCAGTGAATGAAACGATCCCGAAAACACGGGACTCACGATGCGCACCGAATCCACGCTGCGGTAAGGATGACAAAGCGCCTCCGAATAGGCCCGCGCGATCTGGAACTGTTCGGGATTCACTCCCGCGGTGGGTGTTTCGCCGACGACAAAGACCAGCAACGTTTCCGGGGCGGCGGATTCTTCCGGCTCCGCGCGGCGGAAAACCAGCACACCCGGCTGTCTCTCCCGCTCCCGGATAGATTCGCGTTGCGCGGCCCGCTGTACCGGGTCGCCCTCTTTGGGATCGACGGTGTCGTTCCATGGCAGCCACTGGGTGGAGAATTGCCAGTCGGTGGCGCCAGCGCCTTTCCAGATCCCGTCGATGGTATTGTCGGTGGCCAGCGCGAGACGCGTGTGATAGGGGTCCGGCACGGTTGCCAGCAGGCATTCGATGCGATCCGTCGCGCGCACTCCGAAGAATTGGCGCAGCCTGGCTGCGCAAGTGACCCCTCCGGTGCAAGTGAGAAGATCCGCGGGATTCTGGAGGTCCACGGCCGGCGAATTCAGCAAGGAAGGCGTGGGCGGAGCGTAGGGCGCGAAGAAGTGCCGCGTGGCCAGCCAGGGGCCCTCGGGAGGGCTGGCAGACTGGGCGATTGTCTTGACCGCCTTGGCGCCATGTACGTCCTCGCCCGCCTGGTCCGCGGCGCTTTGCCCATGCCCCACCGGGATCGCCGTGCGGGCAAGCATCGCGAGCACCAGGACTCCGAGCGATAATCCAGCGTTTCGATTCACGGTTGGGCATTCCCCTCCGGGCATGCCAGACGGCTCATCCCACTCAGAACGCCGTTATGTTGTAGTGATTTCCACCCGTAAATCGTTTCACGAATCGGCAAAAGCCGGGGCGGAACAGCCGTGACGCTAGGCGCCTGCCGGCTTTTGCGGATTGCGAGATTTGGATATGGCGGGCGTCTCCGGCGTCTCCGGCTGCAAATGCGTCAACAGGTGTTCTTTGAGCATGCCGAACGCCGTATCGGGGTCGTCCGCATAGCGGAAGAGATCCAGGTCCGCCGCGCTGATTGTGCCGTGCCGAACCAGCGCGTCGAAGTTAATGACCTCTTTCCAGTAACTCGATCCGTAGATCACGATCGCGACTTTCTTGGCCAGCTTCTGCGTTTGCGTGAGCGTCAGGACTTCCATCATTTCATCGAGCGTCCCGAATCCGCCGGGAAACACAATCAAAGCTTTCGAGAGATAAGCGAACCACAACTTGCGCATGAAAAAGTAGTGGAACTCAAAGCTCAGGCCGGGCGTGATGTACGGGTTGGGCAACTGCTCGAACGGCAGGCCGATGTTCAGGCCGATGGTCTTGCCTCCGGCATCGGCCGCGCCGCGATTCGCCGCTTCCATGATGCCGGGTCCCCCGCCTGAACAAACCACGAAGCGTTGCGTGCCATTCTCGGTGAACTGTGCGGCCCACTCGGTCACCATGCGGGCCAGCGTGCGCGCATCCTGATAATACTGTCCCATGGGACCCTCGTCGCGCAGGCGGGCGGAGCCGAAGAACACCACCGTGTCGCGAACCTTCTGGTGGCGGAAGACCGAAAGCGGCTCCAGATACTCGGCAAGCAGCCGGATGGCCCGCGCATCCGGGCTATTCAGAAAATCCTGGTCCAGGTAGGCCACCGGTTTGCGGCCGCCGGGCGTGTTATGATTTGCCATTTTCGAGTCGCTCGATTCGTTTTCTTAAGTCGCGCACGGTTTTCAACAGCTCCGGCAGCTTGGGAAACGCCGTAATCGCGCGCAGCCATTCATTGGCCGCGAAGGCCGGCGAACCGGAAATACGCGCGCCCGCTTGCACATCGCCGCCGATCCCGCTCTGCGCATACACGATGGCGTCGTCGTGAATCGTCAGATGGCCGGACACGCCAACCTGTCCCGCCAGCAGTACATTGCGCTCCAGGATGGAACTGCCGGCCAGCCCCGTCTGCGCACAAATGATGTTATCCTCGCCGACCACGCAGGCATGCCCGATCTGCACCAGGCTGTCGATCTTGGCGCCGCGCTTGACGCGCGTCTCGCCGGCCGTGGCGCGATCCACCGAGGTGAGGCTCTGCACTTCCACATCGTCCTCGATCACGGCGATCCCGGACTGCACGATTTTGTAGTGGGTGCCGTCGGCGCGCTTGGCGAAGCCAAAGCCGTCACCGCCGACCACCACGCCATTCTGCAGGATCACGCGGTTTCCGATGCGGCAGAACTCGCGCACCACGGCGTGCGAATGAGCCAGGAAATCGTCGCCTATGCAGGCTCCCTCGTAGACCACCACGTGCGGATGCAGCACCGCACCGCGGCCGATGCGCACGCGTTCGCCCACCACCGCGAACGGACCGATCGAAGCGCCTTCGCCGATAGCTGCGGTTTCCGCAACGTATGCCAGCGGGTGGATGCCCGGCGCAGGGCGCGGCGGCCGGTAGAAGAGTTCCAGGGCGCGCGCGAAATCCAGGTAGGGATTCTGCGATACCAGGCTGGCGGGTCCGGAGCCTTCCCCGGCGCGCAGCGGCTCGGCGACCAGGATGGCGGCCGCGCGCGTGTGTCTGACTTTGGGAGCGTACCTGGGGTTAGCCAGGAATGTGAGGTCGGTGGGACCGGCATGCTCCAGGCCCGCGACGCCCGTGATTTCGATTTCACCGTCACCCGATAACCGGCAATCCAGCCGGGTGGCGATTTCGCTCAGTTTCATGAGACCAAGGTACAGGGTAGCTTAAATTGCGACGGAGCTTCCTTAGCGGACCGCGGCCGCCGGTAGCGGCCAAGCCGCCGGTGCTATCCTCAAATCAAGGCGTGCGTATGGTTTTCCGGACGGCGTTGTATCGAGCGGGATTCAGCGTTGCCTCGCTCGCCGCGCTGTACGCGTTCCAGCGCCCGTTCCGCCAATTTCCGGGCGTCGAGTACGAGAACTTCGAGGTCCCCGGGGACTGGAACCAGCCCGCCGAGTGGACCTTCGCGCGGCTCATGTATCCGCCTGGGCCCAACGACGGCTACGCCGGCCGCTTCGACGGCGACTGGCACTATGGTCTTTCACTCTGGACCCAGGATTACCCACGCGCCGACCGCCATTTCTCCCAGGCGCTCCGCCGTTTGACGCGCGTCTCCGTGCGCTCTGTCGAGCAGCCCGTGAATCTCGACGAGGGCGACGCCTACGATTGGCCGTGGCTGTATGCCGTCCAGGTGGGCGAATGGGGTCTGACCGACAAGCAGGCCAACGAGATGAGAGAATACCTGCTGCGCGGCGGCTTCTTCATGGCCGACGACTTCCACGGCACGTTCGAGTGGGAGATGTTCGAACAGCGCATCAAGCGCGTCTTTCCAGATCGCCCGATTGTCGAAATCGAGGACAAAGACGCTATCTTCCACACGGTCTACGATCTGAACGACCGCTACCAGGTGCCCGGCGAGGCGCACGTGATTCCGGGTTTCAAGAACCACGGCATTGGCGCGCACTGGCGCGGCATTTACGACGACAAGGGCCGTATCATGGTGGCGATCTCGTATAACTCCGACCTGGGCGACGCCTGGGAGTGGGCCGACGCGCCCCACTATCCCGAAAAATTCTCCGCGCTGGCCATTCGTATCGGGGTGAATTATGTAGTGTACGCCATGACGCACTGATCGTCCTTCATGCGTGCTGGATCAGGTGGGACCGGCGGCGTGCCGATACGCCGGCTACTGCGACTTGGAGAGTCCAACCCTCGACGCTGGCGGCCAACAAGGATCGCCTGATCGCCCTTCGAATCGGGGAGTGTCTAATCCACGCGCGCATGGTAAGCGGCGGTGATTCATTGGATACCCGATGGTGAGACCTGAGGCGACTCGAATGGGCGCGCCCCCTCGCGCGTAGTCGGCATGTACATTCGCGTTCATGATGGCTTCGCGGACCGCCACCCCTGGAAATGTCCATCCGGCCGGATCGCTTTGCGGGAGATCCTCGAAGTTCTCCAGCAGCAGGCCCGTGTGCCCACGCGCCCCAAGAACGAGACCTGGAGATCGAGTTTGCTGCGGGAGCGAGGCAGATTACCAACCCGCCGGCTTGGCCCCAAGGCCCCTACTGCGCGAGAACTTCCAGCGGCGCCAGCATGGGCTGCTTGTGCTTGCATTCCGCGTTAGGACATTGCAGCACCGGCCCCGCCTTCAGCCACTTCTCCACCATGTAAGGACCACCGCACTCGGGACATTTCTCCTGCACGGGCTTGCCCCACGTCACGAAGTTACAATCCGGCCAGCGGTTGCAGCCGTAGAACGTCTTGCCGCGCTTGGAACGCCGCTCCACTACTTCGCCCTCGTTGCACTCCGGGCATTTCATCCCGATGGTCTTCTGCTTCACGAACTTGCATGTAGGATAATTGCCGCAGGCGGTGAACTCCCCGAAACGCCCGGTTTTCAGCACCATGTTGCTGCCGCAGTTCGGGCACTTTTCGTCAAGCTGCACGTCGGGTTTCTTCTGCGTGCCGCCAATCTGCTTAGTAGTCTTGCAGTCGGGGTACCCGGTGCAGGCGAAGAAGGTTCCGAAGCGCCCTTTCTTTAGCACCATGGGACGGCCGCAGTTCTGGCAATACTCGCCTTCACCCTGCTCGCTCAAGCTGGATACGTCGAGGTCCGGCAGATCGACGGTCAACTCACGCGTGTATGTGCAGAAGCCTTCCTTTCTCTGCCAGGATAAGACCAGACCTTCGTCCGTGTCCCGCAAATCCAGCTCATAGAAGTCGTTGATTTGCGGATAGCGCGCCCGGAGCTTTTCCAAACGTAGTCCAACCTGCTCGCGATCCTTTTGCGTGCGTTCTGCGATGGTTTTGCGATGCTTTTCAAACGCGGCTTTCATCGCTTTGGGGACGCCGGAACCGCCGGGGCAGACCAGATTATTCTGCGGGTCCAACTGGATGGAGGCCTCAGGATAGCGGGCCTGGGCCTTTTGCAGACTCAGATCGATATCGCGGCGAACCCTTTGTTGGCGAAGCGCGATATCCTTCTGCAGCTTTTCCAGGTCGGTTTCCGCGCTGCGGGAGGGAAAGTCCGGGTAGCCGGTGCAAGCCAAAAAGCTGCCGTGCTTGCCCCACTTGATCACCAGGGGTTTTCCGCACTTCTCGCAAGTCAAGTCGGTGGGCTTCTCCATCCGCTTGATGTCGGTCATGTGCTCTTCGGCGTGCTTCAGGTCCTTGTCGAATTTTTCGTAAAACGCCCCGATGGCTGTCCGCCACGCGATTTTCCCGGTTTCGATCTCGTCGAGTTCCTCCTCCATGGAGGCGGTGTACTGGATGTCGAAGATGTCGTCGAAGTTCTCGAGTAGCAGGCCGGTGACCACGCGGCCCAGCTCGGTCGGAAAGAACCGGCCACCCTCTTTCTTCACGTACTCGCGTTCCTGGATGGTGGAGAGGATAGAAGCGTAAGTGGAGGGACGGCCGACGCCATCGGCTTCCAACTTCTTCACCAGCGTGGCTTCGTTGTAGCGCGGCGGCGGCTCGGTGAAATGTTGCTCGGGCAGAACGCCGCGGAACTTGAGATGTTCGCCTTCGGAGACCGCGGGCAACTTGTGCTTGGTCTCCTCGTCTTCCTCGTCAGACTGATCCTTGCCCTCTTCATACACCTTAAGGAAGCCGCGGAATTTTTCCACAGACCCAGTCGCGCGGAACAGATACTCGCTCCCGTCCTTGCCGCGCGCCGAGATGTCGATGGTGGTCTGGTCGAAAACCGCAGGCGTCATTTGAGATGCCACGAAACGGTTCCAGATGAGCCGGTAGAGCTTGAGTTCGTCCTCGGCCAGGTACTTGGCCACATCGTCCGGACTATACTCCATGGAAGTTGGACGGATACCCTCGTGCGCGTCTTGCGCGTCCTTCTTGGACTTGTAAATGTTGGCGGAATCGGGCAGAAACTCGGGCCCGAACTTGATCGCGATATAGGCGCGCACTTCCTGCAGGGCGTCTTCGGATATGCGCGTGGAATCCGTGCGCATGTAGGTGATCAGGCCCACCGCGCCTTCTTTACCGAGTTCAATGCCTTCGTATAATCTTTGCGCCAGGATCATGGTGCGCTTGACGCTGAAGCGCAGCTTGCGCGAGGATTCCTGCTGCAGCGTGGAAGTGATGAAGGGCGCCACCGGATTGCGGCGCTTTTCGCGCGTCCCAACGGACTTGACGATGTAATCGGCGCCGTCGAGTTGCGCGAGCACGTAGCCGGTGGCCGCCTGGCTTCCCAGTTCCGGCGCCTGGTCGTCCTTCTTGATCAGGTGCGCTTTCAACGGCGGCGGCTTGCGCGCGGCGAGATCCGCGTCGATGGTCCAATACTCGTTCTTGACGAAAGCGGCGATTTCGCTTTCCCGCTCCACGATTACGCGCAGCGCCACGGTCTGCACGCGTCCAGCGGAAAGACCCCGCCGAACCTTTTCCCAAAGCAGGGGAGAAATCTTGTAGCCCACCAGGCGATCGAGCACGCGCCGCGCCTGTTGCGCGTCGACCAGCTTCTCGTCCACCATGCCGGGATTTTGAAACGCCTTCTGAATGGCGTTCTTGGTGATCTCATTGAACATCACCCGGAAGATCTGCGGCCCACCGCTCTTCTTGCCCTGTAACTCCTCTTGCAAATGAAAGCAGATAGCCTCCCCCTCGCGATCGGGGTCGGCGGCCAGGTAGATGGATTCGACGTTCTTTGCGGCCTGCTTCAACTCAGCGATCAGTTTGCGCTTGCCTTCGATGATTTCATAGTGGGGTTCGAAACCGTGCTCGACATCCACAGCCAAATCGTTCTTAGGGAGGTCCTTAATATGGCCCAGCGACGCTTTGACAACGTACTGCTTACCCAGATATTTATTAATGGTTTTCGCCTTGACCGGCGATTCCACGATGACTAAAGCTTTCGGCATAAGAAGACTTCAACAACCTTGGACAGATATCCCAGAGGCTACCACACTTTCACGAAGTTCTTGCCGGGAAGCTGCTTTACGAGCCCCAGCATTTCCAGTTCGAAAAGCGTGGCGATCAACTCCGAAGGCGACGTATCTTCCACAATCTGAAGTAGATCGTCCAAGTGTATGGCGGTATCCACCTGCAGGACGGCAAGTACCTTGCGGCCAATCTCGGGTAGAACCCCTTCGGCCTTTCCATTTATGAGGGATGCCTGACCGGCGCCGGCGGATGCAAGGCCGTCGCCCAGGAGGCGGCTGCGCCCCCGCTCGATTAGCTGACGGCGGACCTCGGCGGGAAGTTCCACAATCACGTCGTTCCAGTCCTGCACAAGCTTGGCACCCTGTTTTATCAATAGGTTAGGCCCCCAACTTGCCTTCGACGTGATGTTGCCGGGGACCGCGAATACCTCCCGCCCTTGGTCGAGAGCGAGCTTCGCGGTGATAGCGGACCCGCTGTACTGGGCGCCTTCCACGACTAGTACTCCGGCGCTCATACCGCTGATGATGCGGTTGCGGATGGGGAAGTTCTGAGGAAATGCCGTGGATCCCATGGCGAATTCCGAGAGGATAAGTCCCTTGGCGGACAGGTCGGCCGCCAGTTTCCGGTTTTCCGAAGGGTAGATGACATCCACGCCGCAGCCCAGGACCGCGACGGTATCGCCGCCCGCGGAAAACGCACCCTTATGCGCGGTGGTATCGATGCCGCGCGCCATGCCGCTCACGATGGTCAACCCGGCCCGGGCCAAGTCGGCTGATAGCCTTTCGGCGGCGGCTAAGCCATACGGCGTCGGTCTCCGGGTGCCCACGATCGCGAAGTGGAACGGCGCCAGCAACTCCAGGCGTCCGCGGGCGAACAGCAGGATGGGTGGATCGAAGATCTCTCGTAATAAAGCAGGGTAGCGGGGGTCGTTGCGCACGATGGCAACGGTTCCGTGCTCGGTCATTTTGCGTTGCTGGTCTACCGCGTCCTCGAAGGAGCAGCCGCTGGCGATGCTCTGCGCGACCACGCCGCCGATGCCAGCCGACTCCAGTTCGGTGCGCGAGGCACGAAACACCGCCTGCGGCGTGCGGAACCGATCCAGGAGCTTGCCCGCCATCCGGTTGCCTAAACCTGGGACCAGGCCCAACGCCAACCAATGCAACTCCTCTTCACGGCCGATCGAAGATACACTGTTATCCGCTATTAGTCCTTCCATCCGAATATCTCCTAATATGGTTAAAGATGGCGGGAGCCGTCGCTTCTCTCAGGGAAACATGCGCCAGGAAGCGTCGTTTTTTGAAGGCAAGGAAGCCGTACTGGTGTATATCGCCAAACGGTTGAACGAGGCGTTGCGCTTGGAGGCGATCTTCAGCGATGCCGGCGTGGACTACGGAGTGGAAGCCGACGAGTATCGCGGTGGTTTCATATTCCAGCGCGTCCGCACCGGTGCGTTCTTTTACGTGCTGCCGGATGCGGTGCAAACGGCGCGTACCGTGCTGCATACAAACGGTTACCGGCCGGCGGAGCCGGAAGGGAGTTGAGCGACCGGCGCACCGGTCCACCGCATTTCCGCGAGCCAGGCCTTGTATCGCTCGCGGAGCGCCTTGCGGTACACCGGCGGACGCACACCGGCCGCCGTGGCGTATTGTGCGATATCCCGCTGGGCGAGCCGGATGCCTGGGGCCAACCCGCTGGAGATAAGCCAGGCGGGTTCGTAGTCGAAACCGAATGCCCAAAGCGCTGGCAGGGGGAGTTGGTAGTTGTCCGGCAAGCCCAACTCCGCAAAGGGGAAGCCCACCGACCAGTCGGTGTGATAACCGATCAACATATTGGAGGGGTTCACGGATACCTGGGCATGCGGGATGCAGTTCCCGGCGGGAATCCGGTAACGGCTGCGGAGCATTTCCGTCAACATTGCGGCCGCGCGGACCTGGGCGGGGTTCGCGATGGCGCCGTTCTGGGTGGGCTCGGTTCGGGCCTCAAACGAAACGCCAAGAAACGCCTCATTGAGGTTTAAATAGAACCAGTCGGTGTCGGCCCAAACGGAATAGCCGGCATGGTCGGCGGCATCGGATTCGG
>Ga0187871_10002197_pt1 | contig 16148 bp, 14 predicted proteins | sample June2016WEW_16_1_FD_132988 | JGI IMG/M metagenome (GOLD analysis project Ga0187871, IMG submission 132988) | Peatland microbial communities from SPRUCE experiment site at the Marcell Experimental Forest, Minnesota, USA - June2016WEW_16_10 | ecosystem: Environmental > Terrestrial > Soil >... | reverse complement strand
TCCCGCTGTAGACGGCGGCCGCCTCATAGCCGTTAAGGTCCAGGATCCTGGCGAGAGTGTCGGCGATAACCTGCTCGTCATCCACCACTAACACTCTCGGTTTTCTTCCCGATTGCATGCACTTGCCCCCTTGAAAACTAGCGAAGCCGAATTAGCGATTATAGCGGAGAGTACGAACCGGAAATATCTGCCGGGAATTTACGTCTGAGATGCACAAATTACCTTGTGCGTGGCAGGAACCGCTCGAAATTCCACTGTTGGCTGGCTTGCTGGCCTGTTTGCCATTACAGCAGCAATTGCAATGCCAACCCAATTGGCGACCGCGCCCAATAAGCCTCGGCAGAGATGTGTCGCCGCTCACAACAGCTCAGTGACCAATATCACCGCCTCTATGGTCATGGCCTTTGTACATTGGGCTTGGGAACAAGACCTTGGCCCAGCAGGGCAACAAGGCAGCCCGGCGCGAGATTTCTGGCGCCAGTTCACAAAGATTAGCGGCCGGCCGTGGGGCGGCAGCACAAACTGAAAGGGAGAGCGCAATTATGGCATACGTTATTACTGATACCTGCACCAAAGACGAACTCTGCGTGGAAGCTTGTCCGACCGACTGCATTCACCCCAAGAAAGACGAGGAGCCCTTCGAAGCGGCGACCCAGCTTTATGTCGACCCAGAAGGCTGCATCGACTGCGGCGCCTGCGTTCCGGTGTGCCCGTCGAACTCAATGTTCCTGGCGGAAGAGGTTCCCGAAGACAAGCAGGAGTTCATCGCCAAGAACGCCGAGTACTACGGGAAGGCATGAGCTTCGGGTTTTGTGATGCCGGTGTCCCGTTTCCTCGGCGCGGCTCGGGGCAGGCCTTTTCGCATCTTTCGCGAAAGGGTGGGAGACATCGAGCGTCAGGTTCTCGCGAGGCGGCGCAGCTTCCGGCTGCGCCACAGCTCGCCACGCGACCGAGGACCCTGCCATGGGGCGTGGTTCGTTGCGCGACTCGTTACCAGATAGCTGGTCGTGCGAATTGCCGGTTCCTGTTCAGCGCACGATCAGATACGCCAACCCGATCGCGACGACGTCTTCCGGAATGGCGATAAGAATGTCCCTCACTTTTAGCCGGCTGACCAGTCCGCGGCGAGTGTAGTAGCCCGCATAGGCGCCGATCATCGCGCCGGCAATCCCCAGCACCACTCCAAGCCACAACGTGCCGCCGTTTGCGACCGACAGACATGCGCCGGAGAGTCCGCCCGTGATCACGCGGACGGCAAGGCTGGCGGGTGCGGTCCTGGCCGGGGTCTTGGGCAGCACATCGGCGATCAGCTCCAGCACAGCCAGAACGGTGAGGACACCCACTGCGACGGGCGACGCCATGAATGAAAGTGGCGTGCCGCCGAGGTTGAGCCATCCCAGGTGCGCGGCCCAACTGACTATTGCGGGTGTCACCAGCGATCGCAGCCCGGCAACGAATCCGATGGCGAAAGCCAAGAACAAGAAGTGGTTCATGGTATCAACCTACCATGCTCGAAAAGCGGGCATCGTGGAGCATTGTGCTGAATTCACATTCTTCTGCGCGCCGATATGTTATTTTGAAAAATCGTCGCATCACTCGCTCCGTCGGAGGCTTTCACAAATTGGCAAGAGACATGGTCCCCAAACGCATCTTTCTGACGAAAGGTGTGGGCAAACATAAGGAACGGCTTACCTCGTTTGAGCTGGCGTTGCGCGACGCCGGTATCGCAGCGCAGAACCTGGTGCGGGTGTCGTCCATTTTTCCGCCCAATTGCAAGCTCATCCCGCGTAAAGAAGGATTGCCCTATCTGTCGCCCGGCGAGGTGACGTTCGCGGTGGTGGCGGAAAATTCCACGCGCGAGCCGCATCGCCTGACCGCTTCCAGCATTGGGCTGGCGATTCCGGCCGATCGCAGCACCTACGGCTACCTGAGCGAGCATCATTCGTTCGGAGAAACCGAAGACATGGCCGGCGATTATGCCGAGGAACTCGCCGCTGAGATGCTGGCTACCACGCTCGATGTGGAATTCGACGCCGACAAATCCTGGGACGAGAAGAAGCAGATCTATCGGCTGTCGAACAAAATCGTGCGCACGGCGAACATCACGCAAAGCGCGGTCGGTGATAAGCGCGGCTTGTGGACCACGGTGATCGCGGCGGCAATTTTGATCTTCGAGTAGGTGGATTGGCGCTTAAGTTAGTCGACTGAAATTGCCCCGGCGCGCTCCCTTAGGGAGCGATCTCGAAAATTACATTCGACTGGTTTGCCCCGTAGAGATTCCCGTTCGCGTCCATAACCATCGGACCATAGGGATATCCGCCATCAACGCCCCCGGTAAAATCGTGGAGATCGACGAGGATCCAGTTGCCGTTCGAGGGCGTCAATTCGAGTACAAACCCGAAGTTGTGCGCGCCTGTGTACGGGTCGGCAGCGTACACATTGCCCAGTTGATCGAGCACGACGCCGCCCGCGGGACCATACTGATCTTCCCCGTTCCCAGCGCCGGAGAAAAGCACGTTCAATCGCCCGCTTGATGGGTTGAACTGAAAAACTCCACCGTTGCCGTTTGGACCATCTTCTAACAGCGTGTCATAGAGATTGCCGGCTTGATCGAACGCCGGACTGCCTGTTGCCAACCCTCCGACAGGTCTGCTGAACCCAAAAGCAGTGTGCTCTGTCCATCCTGATCCTGACGAAGTCAGTTCGAAGATGCTCCCACAATAATCAGGAAGCTGCGGGTCGTCGCAGTTTTGTACTCCGCCAAAGCCGCCTACTCCCCAGATGTTTCCATTTGTGTCGAACGTCAAACCTCCGTCAGGCCAGCCAGATCCGCTAGCATCGGTGAACTCGAATATAACGTTAAATGCCCAGCCACCTGCGAACGGCGACAACTCCCAGGCCGAGCCTGTGTTTTGCTGCTCGTCGGAATTGGTAGCGGTGCCATAAAAATTTCCAGCTCGATCGAAGATCAGAGGACCCTTTGGATAGGCGCCATCAAGGCCGAAGGTGAACTGGTAAAGAGTGGTCTTCCTCCAGGGACAGCTCACAGACGCGCAAAACGTAGGCGGTGGTTGCAACCGGAACACGGTCCCGCAACCTATGCCGCCGCATCCGTTGCCTCCGCCAAAAACCGTCGTGCCATAAATGCTGCCGTCCGGCGCAACCGTGACCGGTGCAGCAGGCGCCCAGCCGTCGCCTATTCCGGTAAACCGGTAAAGCACGCTAAATATCCATTGCCCACCGTGGCGCGCGAGCTTAAAGACGGTACCGCAGCCATAACCGCCCGGACAGTTGTTGAGTCCGCCCTCGAAGGCTGTGCCGTACAGATTTCCTTCGCGGTCGATTGCTAGACCATTAACCAGCTGATTGCCATCGGATCCACCATTCAGTGTGTGCAGGACGGTGAAGGTCTGGGCGCGGGCGGACTGAGTGGGAAAACAGAGCAGACCAATAACGAGCATCGCGAGCATAGAAACTTGACGTCTGCCGGTAAGCAAGAACTTTGCCGGAACCTGTTTCAGAGTCGCCATTGCAAGCCCCTTTCACTGTAGGGGTCCGGAAGCCTTCGCTAACGCCGGTAGGGTTGCGGCTCGGGGCCTTTTTCCAGCGTCTCGCGGTCCCAGATCAGTCCTTGGCGGCTGTAATTGGCCATCTCGAAGTCCTGAGTCAATTCCAGCGCGTCCACCGGACAGGCGTCTTCACACAGGCCGCAGAACATGCAGCGGCTCAGATCGTAGATGAAGAAGGTGAGTTCTTTGCGGCGGGTCTTCTCGTTACGCTCCGTCCCGACCAGGATGAGGTGCTCGGGGCACGCCAACGCGCACAGGTCGCAGCCGATGCACAGCGTTTCGTTGGTCTCCGGATGGTTGTTGAGCCGGGGCGCGCCACGAAAACGTTCCGCCACGTGCGGCCGTTGCAGCGGATATTGCTCTGTGTAAACGCACTTCGGGTCCTGATTGCGGAATGTGACCTTCATCCACTTAATCAGGTCCAGAAAGAGCATTTTGCGAAGCGTGCCGAACATCCGCACCCCCAATGGCTGAAGTGTAGCACGACCGCTTTTCGCCATTCGCTCTTGGCGTTGGTTTGAGCGGGCAGCTTTGGCCGTTGGTAAAGGGCGTCACCGGCGCAGACTGAAAAGGCCTGCCCGTCGGCAGGCCGTGCAAGAAGACTCAATTGAAGTTTAGTGAGAAGGGGGTGTGCCGTTACTGCCTCCGGATGAGTTTGCCCAGGGAAGGTCGGTAGCCTGGCATTCGTACAACGGTTTGGTCTGGACGCAGTTGGCTTGCGATTGCTGCGCGTTGGGGGACGGCGCAGCGGAATTCGGCGCGGTCGTCCCAGCATTACTGGTGCCCACCTGCAAGTTTGTACCTTGAGTTGGCGAAGCCGAAGTTGCCGGCGTCTGGCTGGTCACCGGCGGAGTGGCTTGCGGCGGGGTCGCGCTGCCATTTTGCAACGCGTTGTCCCGCCCCGGTGCGCTCTGCTGCTGGAGCCTGGCCATCATTTGTGGCGCAGGCCGCTCGTCCTGAGTGGCGCTGCTGCCGGATGGAGCCTCCGCACCGGCAGGCTTGCTGCAAGAGCCGGCAACCGCCCGGACATTGGTGGCTTGCACCGCATTCGACGTATGGGTACTGGTGCCGCTGGCATGGGTGGAGTCGTCGCTGGAGCGGTCCTCTGACACGGTGATCTCGACCTCGCGGCCGACCATCGAGCGCAGGGTCGCGTCATCGCCGTTTACTTCATATTGCCTGCCATTCGGGTCGGTGACGGTGTAATTTCCAGTTGACCCGCTCAGACAGCCGCGAATCACGTTGGTGCTGGTGGTTGAGGATTGGGTCCTCTGTGCGGTCTGGTCCTGCGAATCCGTGCTGGCGCTGCTGCCCGCCGCATCCTGGGCAAATGCTATGGTCCCAGCTAGAACTCCGAAACCTAGCAGCAAAATTATTCGCTTCATGTCCGTTTCTCCTGATTGCGCAGCGGGTTCAGCTACTCCCACTCGCCCCTGGTAGTTGGAATTCAGAAGCTTCAGGTAGGTTTTCCGGCGAGAGAACGATTGGCGAATCGCGCATCGCGTATCGCGAACGGCGTCTTTCCTCCGCTACACTGAATCGATGCCCGGCGCGCCCTTCCATTGGAGGCAGTTCGACGCTTACCTGTTCGATATCGACGGCACGCTGGCCAACACGCGTGGTGGTGTCCACTACAACTCCTTCCACACCGCGTTGCGCGAGGTCTATGGATGCGAGGGCCGCATCGACTCGGTACCGGTGCACGGCAACACGGACATCGGCATCCTGCGCGCGGCGCTCGCATACCATGGCCAACTGCGCGACAATTTCGAAGCACTGCTGCCAAAAGCGCAAGCGCTGATGTGTGCCGAGGTAGCGCACAACGCGGCGAAGCTGGAGGTTGAGCTCTGCCCGGCAATCCCCGAGCTGCTGGCTCTGCTGCGCGGCGAAGGCAAACTGATCGGCGTCGTCACCGGCAACTTCGAGGACATCGGATGGCGCAAGCTGGAGCGCGGCGGCATTCGCGAGTTCTTTGATTTCGGCTCGTTCAGCGATCAGCGCGAGAAGCGCGAGGATATTTTTCGCCACGGTATTGAGCTCGCGTGGCAATTGCGCGGTCCGGAGACATCCGTCTGCTTCTTCGGCGATACCCCGAGCGATATTCGCGCCGCGGCTCAGCTAGGCGAGCCGATCGTCGCGGTAGCAACCGGTATCTACTCGCAGGAGGAACTGTCGCGGGAAACTCCGACACTGTGCATCCACACCTGCGCCGAGTTGATCGCCTGACAAGGAGCGGGGCGTAGCTTACAATTCGTTACACATGCGGTTTCTTGCAGGGCTATTCTTGACGCTGGCGGTGGGGGGCTTTCTGACCGCGCAGCAACCTGCCGCGACTTCGACCGCGGCTGCGACTCCAGCAACCTCACAGACCAGTTCGCAGGCGCAGCCGAACCCTACTCCAGCCGTTACCTCCAGCGACGCGGCCGCCAAGCCGGTGGCGGGACAGAATGTCGCCCCACCCGCGGCTTCGCCGCAATCGCCGCAGCCGTCCACGCCGGCCTCGCCGCCGACCCTGCCGAAGGTCAGCAAGCGTGAAGCCGCCGAAGCCAAGCGCCAGTTCCAGGCTGGTGTGAAGCTGCAGAAGAAAGGCGAGCTTGACGAGGCGTTAGCCAAGTTCTCCAGCGCCGCGGAACTGAATCCCACCAGCTATCTCTACATCAGGGCGCGCGAGTTCACGCGGCAAGAGTTGGCCAAAGAGGCCTTGCAGCGAGGCAACAAAGCCATGCTCGATGACAATGATGTGGTCGCCATGGCCGAGTTCCAGCGCGCGTTGCAGTACGATCCGAGCGACGACTACGCCCTGCAGCGGTTGCGCGACGCGACGCCGGCGGAGGCGCAGCCCGCGCAACAGGTTAGCGTGGCGGAGCAGTCCACGCCTATCGAGTTGCGGCCCAATACGCAACGTCATGATTTCCACTTCCGCGGCGACTCGCGAGCCTTGATAACCGAGCTGGCACACGCCTACGGCATCACTGCCCAATTCGACGACACGTTCAAGGAGCGGCGCGTGCACTTCGACATCGACAACGTCGACTGCGCAACCGCGCTGAACGCGGCGGACGATGTTACCAACAGCTTTTGGATTGCGCTCTCACCGACGCAGGTCTATTTCCTGGCCGACACGGTCGAGAACCGCCGGCAATTTGAGCGCTTCGGGCTGGAGACTTTCCGTCTTGCTGATTTGACCGACCAGGAACTGACGGAGATGACCAACTCGCTCCGCGTGCTGCTCAACCTGCGTTTCATAAGCCTGGACAAAACCCAATCGACCATCACCATTCGCGCCGAGTTGCCGCTGCTGCAGGCCGCCGAACACCTCATCAACAGCCTGACCACGGGACGGCCCCAGGTCCTTCTCGATGTGCGGGTGTATGCCGTCAGCAGCAGTTTTGCGCGCGCCCTGGGTGTGGGGCTGCCGACGCAGTTCACGTCGTTTTATATCAGCGAGTCTTTGATCGCGGGGTTGTCACAGAGCTCGCAAAACCTCGTCAACCAATTGATCTCATCGGGTGGCATCAACCAGGGGAATTCGCAGGCCGTAAGCGCCTTGCTGGCGCAGCTGCAGAACTCCAGTACCAGTTCGCTGCTAACCACGCCGTTCGCCATCTTTGGCGGTGGACTCACGACCTTCGGCCTGAACGGTGGAACTCAGGGCGTCACCGGGAACTTCAGCCTGAACCAATCCGATATTCGCAATCTGGAGCATGTGCAGCTGCGCGCCTCCCATAACGATCCCGCCGTGTTGAAGATCGGCGAGCGTTATCCCATCGTCAATGCTACGTTTGCTCCCATCTACAACAGCTCTGCCATCGCTGGCGTGCTCGGCAACCAGAGTTACATCGCGCCCGTACCGTCGGTCAATTTTGAAGACCTGGGGGTGAACTTGAAGGCCACGCCCTGGATTCATAACGAGCAGGACATCACCATGAAGCTCGAGCTGCAGATTCGCTCGCTAGGGGCAACGACCAACAACGGCATTCCCATCATCAACAATCGCGAGTACACGGGAACCATAACCGTGAAGGACGGCGAATCGAGCGTGGTTACCGGCATGGTCGATGTGGACGATTCGAACAGCATCAGCGGATATCCATTCGTCGGCGAACTCCCAGGCGTGGGCTACGCGGCAACCGTTCACAACAAGAACATCATGCAGGATGAACTTCTCGTCGTGATCACCCCGCATATTCTGCGCATGCCGGAGCAGCCCTCGTTCGCCGTGGAACTGCCCCAGTCGCATTGAGCATCTCCTGCAAGCGTCGGCGCCGGATGCAGAGTTCCGGTCTATAATGTCTCGACTTTGTTTCGGACCGGCGGCCATTGACCCGCGAGCTTGCCTTAACGGCTGGCAGTCCGCCCCCAACCTGAGCGATTCCGAGGAGAAATATGCAGTTGAGAAAAGTTTTGTTTGTCGGCCTTGTTCTGCTGATTGGCGCCGGTATTGCCGGGGCGCAGACATGGCAGCCTTTAAACAACCAGCCTAGTTTTGACGCCGCAACCCTGCATCTGCTTACCGATGGCACGGTCGTCGTGCATCACGAAGACGGCAACAGTGGGTACACGGACTGGTGGAAGTTCACCCCTGATATCAACGGCAGCTACGTGAACGGGACATGGTCGCAAATCGCTTCGCTGCCTTCCAACTATGGCCCCGAGTCGTTTGGGTCGGCGGTGCTGGCCGACGGCAAAATGATCATCGAAGGCGGCGAGCAGAATTTTGCCGACTATGTGTGGACGAATTTGGGTGCGATCTACGATCCCATCGCCAACACATGGACGCCGGTGAACCCGCCCAGCGGGTGGAGCACCGTCGGCGATGCCTCCACGGTTGTTCTCGCCAACAAGACCCTGATGCTGGCGAACTGTTGCTCTACTCAGCAAGCGCTGCTCGATGAAGCGACCTTGACCTGGACGCCAACCGGAACCGGCAAGTTCGATAATAACGATGAAGAAGGCTGGGTGCTCTTGCCCAACGGCGAAGTGCTCACCGTCGATTGTTACACCAACGACTACGACCCGAACGGCACGAACTCCGAGCTGTACAATCCGAGTTCGGGCTCCTGGTCGAGCGCGGGAAGTACCGTCGTGCAGCTTTGGGATTCACACGGCTCGTATGAAACGGGTCCGTCGGTGCTGCGGCCCAATGGCACCGTGTTCGCCACGGGAGCTAACGGCGCAGGCCCTGGGAACACGTCCATCTATAACGTGAGCACGGGAAGCTGGACGCCTGGCCCGACATTTCCCGGTATGCTCAACATTGCTGACGGTCCCGCCGCGCTGCTGCCGGATGGCAACGTGCTGGTCGACACCAGTCCCGGAATCTTCCAGCTCGGAGTGCAGTTCTTCGAGTTCGACGGGACTAACTTGATTTCAGTCCCGGGTAACCCGAACTCGCTGATTGATTCCTCGTGGTACGGTCAGTTCCTAATGTTGCCGACCGGACAAATCATGTACACCGATCTCAGCAACGATGTCGAGCTCTACACTCCGGCCGGCAATCCGCTTCCCGGGCTGGCGCCCTCCGCGATCTTGACGGCTGCCGTGATCAATCGCGGCAGCACATTCCGGCTGGCAGGCTTCCGCTTCAACGGCGCGTCGCAAGACGGGATGTACGGCGATGACGCGCAAAACGCTACCAACTATCCCATCGTGCGTTTCACTAACCAGAGCACGGGACATGTGTTCTATGCCCGCACGCACGATCACAGCACCATGGCAGTCGGCTACAACGGTCCGACTTATACGTATGTCGACGTTCCGACGAACATGGAAACCGGCGGGAGCTATCTGGAGGTCGTGGTGAACGGAATCCCCTCGCCGCGATATCCGGTCGGCATCAACTGAGAATGCATCCAGGACGGCGGCGGTTAGATCTTCATCTGGCTGTCGCTTGTCCCTGCGTCGACACCGGGACCTGTTCCACGATCTCGATGCCGAAGCCTTCCAGTCCGGCGACCTTGCGGGGATGGTTGGTGAGCAGGCGGATGCGGCGCAGGTTCAGGTCGGAGAGGATTTGCGCGCCAATGCCGATCTCGCGCTGCGTCTTGCGCTGGCTCTCGGGAAGCGTGGGCAGGCGCTGCTCGTGATGGAACTGGATGGTCAGGCGCTCGCCCAGGCGCTCGACGGAATATCCCTTGGAAGTGGAGTGCAGGTACACCAGCGCCCCGCGGCCTTCCTCGGCAATGCGGCGCATGGAAGCATCCATGACATTGCGGCATTCGCAGCGACTGGCGCCGAAGACATCGCCGAGCAGGCAATGCGAGTGCATGCGCACCAGCACTGGTCCTGCGCCGGCGTCCTCGACATCGCCCTTGACCATGGCAATGTGCGACTCGCCGGTAATCTCTGACTCGTAGGCAATCATGCGGAACTCGCCGTACGCGGTTGGCACCAGCGCCTCGGCCAGCCTTCGCACATAGCGCTCGTGCGCCATGCGATAGCGGATGACTTCGGCGACCGTGAGCATCTTCAGGTTATGCTCGCGGCAGAACTCCGTCAGTTGCGGCACGCGCGCCATGGTGCCGTCATCGTTCATGATCTCGCAGATAACGCCCGCGGGAACCATGCCTGCCATGCGCGCCAGATCGACCGAAGCTTCGGTTTGCCCCGCGCGTACCAGCACTCCGCCTTTGCGCGCGCGTAGCGGGAAAACGTGTCCCGGACGCGCCAGATCGTTGGGCCGGGTTGCGGGATCGATGGCCACCTGAATGGTGCGCGCGCGATCGTAGGCAGAAATCCCAGTGCTCACGCCGTCTTTGGCGTCGATGGATTCGGTGAACGCGGTGCCGAAGTTCGAGGTGTTCTCGGCCGACATCGGACCCAGACGAAGATAGTCCAGCCGCTCCTCGGTCATGGCAAGGCAAACCAGACCGCGTCCGTATTTGGCCATGAAGTTGATGGCTTCGGGCGTGATTTTCTCGGCGGCCATGGTCAGGTCGCCTTCGTTCTCGCGGTCCTCGTCGTCGATGACCACAATCATGCGGCCGGCGCGAATTTCCTCCAGCGCGGTTTCGACGTCGCAGAATTGACTTTGCGGAGTCATGGGCTAGCAGAATTCTAGCAGTGATGAGGAACTCGACAAACTGCGGTGCGTTGCGCAAAGCAATACGCTGGTAAACGCAGCTGACCAAACGCGAAGATTTTCTTACCAGTAAGAAAATCTTTCGTAATCGGGTCGGGCGCAGACCGTTTGCCGGTAACGCCGGTTGCAACGTGTATCCCCTGAGATTGCGCCCCGCTGGGAACTGTCATCCGTGGCCTGAGGTAGACTCAGGATCTTCAAAATGCCTTAAGTCAATGTGAGCAATTATGACCAGACTTGAACCTGCTGAACTCGATATGGTTGGTTGATAATACCGCGAGCCAGTGGCAGTCGGCCCGTCAGAGCTAAGTTGATTACCCTCCATCCACTGCCACTGGCTGTGCGCTATACGGGTGTCCCTAGACAGCGAGGATGGCAATTGCATTCACCATACGGTTTTGAGCTGGTCGAAGACTGTCTCTCCTGCAACTTATGTTCTGAGGGCTTTTTCTGCCATTTGCCGAAATCAGTTATGGAAGCCTTCCAGCCCTTAAAGGTCACTATCGCATATCCTGTCGGCGCAACCCTGTTTCTGGAGGGGCAAGTGTGCCGGGGCATTTACATTCTTTGCAGAGGCCGTGTGAAGTTGTCGACTAGTTCCAAGGACGGCCAGACCCTGATATTGAAGATTGCCCGCGCGGGGGAGGTTTTAGGATTGAGCGCAGCGGTTTCAGGAATTCCGTACCAAACAACTGCGGAAACCAGCCAACCTTGCCAATTAAACTTTGTCAAACGCGACGACTTTCTCAAGTTTCTGGCGGAACACGGCGATGCCTGCATGCACGCGGCAATCTACATGAGCCACGAGTGCCAACAGGCGTACCAGCATCTCCGCTCATTCACCTCGAGCTCATCCTCTCAGCGAATTGCCCGCTTGATGATGGATTGGTCACACGACGATTCCGGGCTGGCCACGACTCATGGGATCAAGATAGCGATGACCCATGATGAAATAGGGCAAATCATCGGCATGTCGCGCGAAACGGTCACCCGTACTCTCGCGACCTTTCGTAAGCAGCACATAGCGGAGCTTCATGGTTCCACTTTGCTGATCCAGAACATGGCCGCCATTCAAGAGCTGGCCCAATCATAAGACTGACGGCCCTTCGCCCGCATGTTTTCGCGGACGGTTAAGGAACGGCGATGAACTCGGCGTTAGAAGATATCGCTGCTAAACCTGCGCTCATATTGTGTATTGACGATGATGACATCGTATTGCGCGTTAGAAAGCTCCTGCTCGGCAGCGAAGGCTATAACGTACTAACGGCCATCTCGGGCGAAGATGGGCTGGAGCTTTTCAAGCAGAACCCCATCAACTTGGTAATCGCGGACCATTTTCTAAGCGGCAAAACAGGAGCAGAGGTTGCCAGAGAGATGAAAGAGCTGAAGCCGGACGTCCCCATTTTCATCATCTCGGCTTCGGCGGAGAAACCTGACGGTCTTGAGTTTGCGGATGGCTTCCTTGCTAAGGCCGAATCGCCGGACATAATGCTGGATGCCATCGCTCACCTGTTATCCCGTCACGCTTCGGAATTGCCGTTACACAACTGATCCGCGCTGGGCTCCAGCTTGTGGTCTGGCGAAAGGTGCAATAATAGCCTCATGGATGTATGGATACAATCACGCGATAATGCCGGGCCAGAAGGTTTCGGCTACCGTTTCGTTTTCAATCTGCACGAAGCCAGCAGAATGAAAGAAAGAGATGCCCTGCAAGTGATTACGGGGGCAGGACGCGAATGGCCGCAATACGCTTGGGACTTGATTTGCACGTCAGCGGCCGATAAGTTCCTCGTGAAGGGACGTGAAAAATAAGAAAGCTACGGTGCCAGCCGTGGCCGGGTTGTGAACCAAATTATTTTCTGTTTCCTTGTAGAACTGTATGAGGAGAGCACGCTCACCACTCGGTCCTCCGTGCCGGCCGTTAGCCTGGTTGAATAGCGTGCATGTTCTAGCACTCGAAAATCCCGCACGACCTTTAAGTTGCGACTAATCTTCGGATAGTTGCTGAAATATTGCCGTAGCACCAGCAACCTGTTCTGGATCAAGCTGCGATGGTCTCTTGTCGCTATGGCCGATCGCGAACGCATCATGTAAAGGCCGGAAAGTCGTGGCTGGGACGCATACGTTCAAGGCGTGATCTCGAAGATCACGCCGCAACCTGCGTAACAGGAACCGGCGCCGCCCTGGCTCGTGGTGCCAAAGATATTGCCGCTCGAGTCGAGAATTACGCCGCCCTCCGGATGATCTCCGTCGGTAATATCGAAGTCGTGCAACGAGGTAAACTGCCAGCCGCCGGCTTGCTTCTTTAGTTCGAAAACCGAACCCTGGTAGTAAGCTCCGCTGGCTGTGGTTGTGCCGTAGAGGTTTCCGGCTGCATCCATGGTAAGCCCAGATAACGGTCCGCCATTGCCCATGAACTGCTGGAGCGCGGTGGCTGTCCACGAGCCGTTCGAAGGACTCAATTCATAGACGGTACCGTCGTGCGTGCCGCCCTCCGGGGTTGTGCCGAAAAGATTTCCGGAGGCGTCGAAGACCAGGCCACCCCTCGGGAAATTTCCGATGTTGTTGCTCATCTCAAAGGTATAGAGGGTAGTCTCGGTCCAGCCGGAACCTGAGGGAGTGAGTTCAAACACGGTACCGCAACCCTGGCTGAAATCGCAACTGAGATCGCCGCCGTAGAAAGTTGTACCGTACAAATTGCCTGCGCTGTCGAGGATGACCCCGGATTGCGGCTGCGCTCCGTCTCCAGCTCCAACGAAACTGTAGATGACGGTCTCGGTCCAGGAATTGCCGGAGGGCGTGAGTTTGTACACTATACCGTTTCCGTAAGCTCCCCCTTGCGTAGTCGTGCCGTAGATGTTGCCGGCTGAGTCGAAGGTCACGCCTGCACGTCCGGGAGCTTCCCCATCGCCTTGTCCCGTGAATTCATGGATGACGGTTTCATTCCACGGACAGAGTGGGGTCCTGCAAAACGTCGGCGGAGGCGTAAGGCGGTAAACCACACCGCAACCGTCGTAGCATCCCGGTCCAGCACCGGTGGTTCCATAGATAGTTCCGTCCGGCCCGACGGTGACAGGTGCATAGGGACCTATCCCGTTGGTAGGCGAACCCGGGAAGGTGTAGACCGGCGTAACTACCCAGCCCGAGCTGGAATGGGTCATCCGAAAAACGACGCCACACCCGAAGTCCGTACACTGTGGTCCCTGGTAAGTACCCCCCTCGACCGCCGTGCCGTACAGCCGTCCCGCTTGATCCATGGTCAAGCTGGCGGTCGGGAAGGCGCCATCGGCGCCGCCGCTAAAGTAGTGAATCACGGAGAAGGTCTGCGCTAGCGCCGGGCGGGTGACCACAGCCGTGGCCGCGATGAAGACCAACGCTACTGCCGCGGTTTGCAGCGCGCTCCCAAAAGCCAACGCGGCCTGTCGTACGGATCTCAGCATGATGCATCCTCCTTGAATTCAACACTGCCGACGTCAGCTTCGCAGGATCGTCGAATCAAACGGGACTGCGAGTATGCCTTGTCGCGACTATGTTAGCGCTTCGGATGTTTTGCGAACAGGACGGCGCGACGTGCTGGCGAATGCAGCCAGCTTGACTTTCTCGTTCTTGCGGCACAAAATTCGCAAACCGGGGTGAGGTGCGTCGTCTCTCGATTCTGCAGATCCCGCCTTTTCTCGCACACCCTTCGCGAAAGGAGCAAGCTATGAGTTCACCGCAAGTTTCTAAGCTCGACATGGACAAGCTGAACGCCTTCATCGGCCGGTTTGTCGGCGACCTTGGCGCTGCCGTCCACGCCGGCATGGTTGTCATCGGCGAGAGGCTGGGACTCTACAAGGCGCTCGCCACCGGGCCCATGAACGCTTCCGAACTGGCAGCCAAAACGCAAACCGATGAGCGCTATCTGCGCGAGTGGCTGTGTTCCCAGGCGGCCGGTGGCTACATCAGTTTCGACGCGACCACAGACCGATTTAGTCTTAGCGAAGAACAAGCGTTCACGCTGGCGAATGAAGACAGCCCCGCCTATCTGCCGGGGGCATTTGAGCTGGCGCTGGGGTCGCTGGCGGCGGTGCCGCGCATTGCCGAGTCGTTCCGCAGCGGCGCCGGCATGGGTTGGCATGAGCATGATGACGGCGTTTTTCACGGCTGCGAGAAGTTCTTCCGTCCCGGTTATGCCGCCAACCTGGTTAGCTCCTGGATCCCTGCGCTGCACGGCGTGAAAGAAAAGCTGGATGCGGGCGCGCGGGTTGCCGATGTGGGTTGCGGCAAGGGCGCTTCGACGTTGCTCATGGCTAAGGCGTTCCCCAAGTCGCATTTTTTCGGCTTTGACTATCACGACAAATCCATCGAGGCGGCGCGCGCGGCAGCCCGGCGCGAGGGTGTGGGCGATCGGGTTACCTTCGAAGTAGCCAAAGCCAAGGAATACCCGGGCGGAGATTACGACTTCGTTGCCGTCTTCGATTGCCTGCACGATATGGGCGACCCCGTCGGCGCGGCGGCGCATGTGCGGCAGTCGTTGAACGACGAAGGTACCTGGATGATCGTCGAACCATTTGCCAACGACCAGTTGAAGGACAACCTGAATCCGGTAGGCCGCGTTTACTACTCGTTCTCAACGTTGTTGTGTACGCCGTGTTCGCGCTCGCAGGAAGTTGGGCTATGCCTCGGAGCGCAGGCGGGCGAGTCGCGTATTCGCGAGGTGGTGACGGCTGCGGGTTTCAGTCGCTTCCGTCGCGCGACCGAAACGCCGTTCAACATCGTTTACGAAGCTCGGCCGTGATTGCTCCTGATTTGTATCAGGGCACGACGAAGCCATTCATTGCGTGCCGGTAAGCAGTGTCTTGCTGCTGTTCTCCGCGCGTTGCTGATCGGCTACTCGTCCTTGGCGCTGATACAGCTTCGCCAGGTGCTGCCAGGCGTCGGGAGCGTCAGGGTCGAGTTTGACCGCTTGCTCTTCAAACGAAGTCGCCTGCTTCAAATCGCCCAACGCCGCCCAGGCGGCGGCGCGTCCCTGCGCGATATCGAAGCTGAAGCTGCGCCCGGTTCTCTCGGCCAACAAATCGGCCGGCGCGGTGTGCTCGGCGGCGTCGAGCGACCGCAGCGCGTCGTCAGGCTGATGATTCATGAGGTACAGCCGCGCGAGTTGGACCTGCGCTCGTGCGTTCACCGTTGGGTCGGCGGAAAGCGGAATCGCTTGCTGCAGAGCGTGAATAGCCTGCGGCCTCCGTCCGCCCTTTTGGTACAGGTCGGCGAGGGAAAACCAGATGAGGCTCTCCTTGGGATCAATCGCCAGCGCGGCAAGCCATTGCTGCTCGGCCGCGGCATCTCGTCCCACAGTGTGGTAGAGCCCGCCGAGATTGATCATTGCCTGCAATCGCATAGCCGGGGCAGACGATAGCCGAAGTACGGCTTCGTTCGCGTGGATGGCGTCCGGCACGCGCTCCTGGCGCTGATAGAGTTCTGCGAGCGAAGACCAGACACTGGCTTCAAAATCGGGCAGC
>Ga0187871_10002194_pt1 | contig 16156 bp, 11 predicted proteins | sample June2016WEW_16_1_FD_132988 | JGI IMG/M metagenome (GOLD analysis project Ga0187871, IMG submission 132988) | Peatland microbial communities from SPRUCE experiment site at the Marcell Experimental Forest, Minnesota, USA - June2016WEW_16_10 | ecosystem: Environmental > Terrestrial > Soil >... | reverse complement strand
CCTGACCCTGACGCCCGGTTCCACGCTTTGGCTGGGTACCCGCCAGGGCGCGGTGCGCTCTACCGACGGCGGCCAGAGCTGGCAGTACATGCTGGGCGGCCTTCCCAAGAACGATGTTCTGGCAGTGGAGTATGACGCCGGCGGACAGCGGTTGCTGGCCACGGCGCTGCACTCCCGTGCCGTCTTCGAGAGCAAGGATGGCGGACAGAGTTGGCAGAGCACACCTGATGCGGGAGTCTCGATTCGCGCCGCCGTGAATTACAAGGGACATCTGCTGGCCATATCGTTCTACAACGGTCTGCTGCTTGAGCAAGCGAGTGGCGTGGCGGCGCGGTTCTGATTCGGTACGGCCCACTCGCCTGGGCGAGTCTGCGAATTGGCGCTTTGCACACGCGCGCGCCGCAACTGGAAGGAGTTGACCCTGGTGCGAAACCGAGTGACGGCACACGAACGCCCCAACGGGACCCTCGCTTGCCAGGTCCCCTGCTGCCTGGCACCATCACCCGGTCTCTTATCTGTAGTACGCAGCATCCAGCAAATCGGACTGCTCAGTCTCAGCACACAAAGCCCTGCATTGCAGCGGGCACGTGTCGCTCACGTTGGAACTCCGCGCCCCGTTCACCGCGCGATCTTACGGCTGCGTCGGATTGCGCGGGAACTTCAAGTACGGCAGGCGCACGTTGTCGATCACGACCTGGTCGGCGCGAATTGCGGCCGGCGCTTCAAAGCCCACTCCGGTCTGGGACGGATCGCTGTTATTGTTCTGCACCATTTCGGCGCCACCGCCCGAGGTCACAAAGTCGTCCTGGTCAACGCCGTCGCCGCTGACTCCCAACCCTCCTACCAGCACTCCATTGCGATACAGCGGCAGAGCGCCGGGGAAGAAAACAACTCCGTTCTGATATGGGTTCTTCGGCTGCGATCCCTGCGTGCAGGCGTTATTGGTGTCGAACAGGTACAGGTTAAAGAATGGCCCGTTGGGGCTACCATCGATGCCGGGTGGAAATAGCGGCTGCGCGCCTTCACTGATGCTGCGATTCGTCACCGCAGTCCCCGGCGGAACACCGGGCAAATCGACCGACCCAGGCTGCGGGTCAGCGTAGGCGCCCGGCAGTTGTCCGCCCGTACTGCTGAAGTACACCACATTGCGCGCCTTACCTACCGATACGTCGATGCTGAAAATCGTCGCGTCGGGCATACGGTAAATTGCAAGCAGATTGCCGTCCAGGTCGGCCACGGAAATCATCATCCGCGCTGTCGATCCCAAAGGCAGGCGGATGGCCGCGCGCGTGACGCCCGCAGTACCCTTCGCTCCATTGACGATGTTGATGACATCTTGCTGACTTAATCCGCCAGGATAGGCGCTGGCCATCGGCCCGACCAGCCAGTCGATCGGATCAGGCCCCGGACTTGCCAACGGCCCCACTTCATACTGGCCGTTGAAGGCACTCGCGGTGATGCCGCTGGGCGCTGTCGTGGTGTCCACGAACGGCAAATTGACGCCGTTGATGTTTACTACTCCCGGAGGCGGCACCATGATGGAAAACGGCTTTGATATCGCGGCGATATAGGCCGCGTATTCAGCCACGCCGTAGTAATAGGCATTGTTGCCGGCTACTACCCCGATTCCCCCGACCAGCGTGCCGTCTTTGAACAGCGGCACTCCGCCCGGGTTTACGGCAGTGGGGTCACTGTCGTAAAAATTCGCCTTACCGGTAAGGATCCCCAGTCCTGGGCTGGAGCCATTGATCATCGTTGCCGGCGGAATGGCCTTCCCCGGGTTGTACGTCGTATTAAACGAGCAACCGCGATTAGTGTTTTCGATGCCGTACAGAGCTGCATTCGCCGTGCCCGCTATTCCTGGCGGAAAATGTATTCCGCTAATGTAGCGAACCGTGCGCGAGGACAACGGCGCCATATCGTTGCTGAAGAATGCGCCCGTTCGCGCCAGCGCAACCGCCAGCTCGTCGGCAGCCTCGGTCTTACCGAAATTGCCTATTCCGCTGGTGGGAGCGCCATTGGTTCCGAACACTCCGAGAATGTTCCCCACCCGGTCCACAACTGCGACCTCAATGGGCAGGTTCACGGCCATGACCGCCGAACGTATCGCTGCGTCTACATCGGCCGCCGTCAGCGGCGTCCCTGTAACTACCGGCGGATCGGTGCCCGCGCTGCCGGTACTGCCCGTGCTCGAGGATCCGCCGCTGCCGCCGCAGGACATCAGCAGCAGCAGCGCCGCGGCGCAGATCAGTGACTGACAAAAGAACTGGACGGGCCTTTTCATCTGTGAAATCATGCAAAACCTTGGCTGGGCAAGATCGTTCACTTGCGGGACGTCGCTCCGTATCCCGCGGTTGAGACGGTTCGCCGAGTCTGTTTTCTTAGAGCCGCAATTATGACGATATTTCCTGCAAAGTCAAGCAGTGCTTGCTACGGGACGCCGGTTGTGATACCAAAGTAGGCCCATCGATTTTAATCAGCGGTAACGTCCGGAGTTCGGCGTGAGTGTGAAAGCTGCGAGCCTCCTGCTCATTGGCACGGCGTGGTGCGCTATGACTTTACTGGCGTGCAGCGTCGCCGTGGCGTCGGACACCCAAACCCAGCAGCCGGTTTCGCTGTGTGCCGGCGCTTCTTCGGACGTGCTCAGCCAACAAGTGCTCGGGCACGCACTATCGACCGCCTCCATCCAGGGCGTCACCTGCGACACGCAGGGCCGGATTTTGCCGGGCGTAACTATCACCGTGCTGCGAGCCGGCGTCCCCATGAAACCCGTCGCCAGCAACGGCGAAGGCATCTTTCGAGTGCCGCGGCTGCCGGTCGGCACCTACGAGATTCGCGCGGAGAGAGACGGCTATAAGCCGCAGACCCTCTCCAGCGCGCACTTGAAGGGCGGCGAACTTGTGACCCTGCAAGTGCGGCTGGAGCCGATCACGGCGCTGCCTCCCGATAAGGTCACCACCGGCCTGCCCGGCGCCGCCGGAACCGCATCGGAGCCGAGCCCGACCACCGCGTATCCCACCGCGATGGCGACGTTGAATAATCCGGCACCCGAGGGTGTCGCCACGCCGCCCATCGTGGTCGCCACCACTCCCGCACCCGACCGCTGGAATATCATGGATATGCCGGATTGGCAGCGGTATGGCAGTCCCGGCGATTATCCCTATGTGCAAGGGCACTGGTACGATCCGTTCAATCGCAATATTCTCAAGGGCGACAGGCCCGTCATCGGCCAGAACTGGTTCTTTGACTTCACCGGCACCAGCCTTTCGGCAATGAATATCCGGCGGTTGCCGATACCGAGCGGGATCATCACCCAGTCGCCCGGCAGCGAAGGCTTCTTCGGCAAAGGCGAGCAGTTCTTCGGCTCGCAGAGCTTCATCCTTTCGTTCGATTTGTTTCAGGGCGACACCAGCTTTCGGCCCATTGACTGGCGCATCCGGGTTACGCCCGACATCAACCTGAACTTCCTGCAAACCCGAGAGCGCGGACTGGTCAACGTCAACCCGGCTGATGGTATCAACCGCTTCGACACTCACACCGGACTACAGGAGGCATTCGTCGAAGCCAAGATTCACGACCTGAGTCCGAACTTCGATTTCGTCTCGGTCCGGGCCGGCATACAGCAGTTCGTCAGCGATTTTCGCGGCTTCATCTTCGCCGAGGAACAGCCGGGGATTCGCGTCTTCGGCAACCTGAAATCCAATCGCATCAACTACAACCTTGCTTATTTCTATTTCCTCGAGAAGAACACCAATAGCGGACTAAATACCTTCACCCAGCGGCATCAGCAAGTCTACGTCGCCAACACCTACATCCAGGACTTCTTCGCCAAGGGCTACACGACGGAGTTCAGCTTCCTGCACAATCGCGACGATCCGACCATTCACTTTGATGACAATGGATTTCTGGTGCGTCCCTCCCCTATCGGCGACGTGGTGAACCCAAACATCATCACTCACCAGATTCAGGCCTATTACCTGGGATGGACGGGCAACGGGCACATCAAGCGCATCAACATCGATCACGCTTTTTACCAGGCGCTGGGACATGACACCTTCAATCCCATTGCCGGCCGCCCGGTAAACATCAATGCGCAGATGGCAGCGCTGGAGCTGTCGCTCGACAAGGATTGGGTGCGCTACTACGCGTCGTTCTTCTACGCCTCCGGCGATTCCAGCCCCAACTCGGGCACGGCCCGCAAGAGCAGCACCGCTACGGGCTTCGACACCATCGTCGATGACACCAACTTCGCCGGAGGGCCGTTCAGCTTCTGGGACCAGCAACAAATTGGGCTGCTGAGTACCGGTGTAACTCTAACGACGTCCGGCAGCCTGTTGCCCGCGCTGCGCTCGAATAAGGAAGAAGGCCAGGCAAACTTCGTCAACCCCGGTATCTACATCTTCAACGCCGGCGCCGATTTCAATATCACGACCAATCTGCGCGGCTTCTCCAACTTCAATTACCTTCGCTTTGCCGACACTCAGCCGCTGCAGATTCTGCTCTTCCAGAACAATATCCGGCACAGCATCGGCGAAGACTTGGGCTTCGGTGTAAGGTATCGTCCTAAGCTGAATGAAAACTGGGTGGTGACCGCCGGGGAGGCCACACTATTTCCCGGGGCCGGTTTAAACAACCTTTACAACAGCAAAGTCCTGCTTTCCGGCTTTGCCTCAGTGGCTTTTACCTTCTGAGTTACCCATGCGATTAGTTTGCGAGTCCCGTGTTTCGCGCCTTGTGTTTGTCGCCCTAGTGTTGTGTGCGGTTGCCGTGTTTACTCCGCGAGCGCGAAGCGCCGCGTCGCCGCCTGCGGGCAAGCCCCAGCCACAGACGCAGACCACGTCGGCGCAGGAGCAGCTACCTGCGGGCATATTCCTGCAGCAGTCCTTCGAGGACGCGAAGCAGAAGACCGACGGCTGCATGAGCTGTCATACCTCGGAAGACGCCCCGACGATGCACAAGTCCGGCAGCTTCGCGCTGGGATGCACCGACTGTCATGGCGGCAATGCGAAAATCTTTCTGCCCGCCGGCACCGCAGCGAATTCGCCCGAGTATGTGAGGCTCACCAAAGAGGCCCATCCCAAGCCGCGCATTCCGGAGAACGCCTGGAACACGGCCAATCCCATTCGCGCCTACACCAAGTGGCTGAAAGAAGACGCGGATTACATCAAGTTCATCAACCCGGGCGACCTGCGCGTCGCCGAGGAAACCTGTGGTCGCGCAGGCTGCCATACGCAAGAAGTTCATCGCGTGCAGACCAGCATGATGACCCACGGCGCGATGTTGTGGGGAGCGGCGCTCTACAACAACGGCGCATTTCCGCTGAAGAATCCACATTTCGGCGAGAGCTACGACCGAAATGGAATGCAGCAGCGGCTGGAGATGAAGCCGCCACCCACGGAAGAAGAGACCCGGACCAAAGGCATCCTGCCGTACCTCGAACCGCTGCAGCGCTGGGAATATTCGCAGCCGGGAAATGTCCTGCGCGTTTTTGAACGTGGCGGCGAGAAGAAGCAGGAAGTCGGCAATCCCATCCTTGATGAGGAGAACGGCAATCCTGACGTCAAGCTGAGCTTCCGCGGCTTTGGTACTCTGCTGCGCACCGATCCCACCGTTCTGGGCTTGCAGAAAACGCGCCTGCTCGATCCCCTGCTGTCGTTCCCCGGCACCAACGACCAGCCCGGCGATTATCGCGCCAGCGGTTGCACCGCATGCCACGTGATCTACGCCAACGATCGCTCCAAGGACCACTCCGCCGGCTACGCGCAGTTCGGCAACATGGGGCAAACGCAAACCAACGATCCCACCATTGCGAAGGGCCAGTCGGGACATCCGCTGAAGCACGAATTCACTCGCGCGATTCCCTCCAGCCAATGCATGGTGTGCCACATGCACCCCGGAACGAACATGGTGACCACTTACTTCGGGTTCACTTGGTGGGACAACGAAATCGACGGCGACAAGGGAATGTACCCGGCCAAGCAGCGCAATCCCAGCCCGAAGGAGCAGCAGGAGATCCAGACGCGCGATCCGGAGCGCACCGCCATTCGTGGCAACTGGGACGCCGTCAGCTTTCTGGAGAAAACCGGCACGCCAGAGTTCAACAAGAACCTCAACAACACCCAGTTTGCGGACTTCCACGGTCACGGTTGGATCTTCCGCGCCGTCTACAAGCATGACCGCCATGGCAACCTGCTCGATGCGGAGGGCAACATCGTGGCGGCCAACGATCCCGATAAGTTCGGCAAGGCCGTCCACCTGAAAGACATTCATCTGGAAAAGGGAATGCACTGTATCGACTGCCACTTCCAGCAGGACAGTCACGGCAACGGCAATCTCTACGGCGAGACGCGTAACGCCATCGAAGTGGATTGCATCGACTGCCACGGCAGCATCGAGCAAAAAGCGACATTGAAGACGTCGAGCTTCGCCGCTCCGGCCGGCGGCACCGACATGGACATGATGCGCACGCCATGGGGCGAGCGACGCTTCTATCGGGAAGGCGGCAAGCTCTACCAGCGCGCGATGCTCGATGAAAACGTGAAATGGGAGGTCGTACAGGTACTCGACTCGATTACGCCCGGCAACAGTCACTACAGCGAGAAGTCGCGCCTGGCGAAGACGATTCAGAAGGACGGCAGCACCTGGGGCGACGCGCGCGTTCCGGGCGACAAGCTGGCGCACGAAAACAGCAAGATGACCTGCTACGCCTGCCACAGCTCGTGGGCGCCCACTTGCTACGGCTGCCATCTCTCCATGACCGCCAACCAGAAGATGCCCATGCTGCACAACGAAGGCATCGAAACGCGTAACTGGACCTCATACAACTTCCAGGTGCTGCGCGATGACGCCTATCTGCTCGGCATCGACGGCACCGTCACCAAGCATCGCGTGGCCCCGGTACGCTCCGCCTGCGCCGTGCTGGTCAGCTCGCAGAACGCCGATCGCGACTGGATCTACTTCCAGCAACAGACCATCTCCTCCGAAGGCTTTAGCGGCCAGGCGTTCAGCACCTTCGTTCCGCACACGGTCCGCGCCAAGGAAACCAAGACCTGCTCCGATTGCCATGTTTCGCAGGCCCGCGACAACAACGCCTGGATGGCGCAATTGTTTACCCAGGGCACCAACCTCATGAACTTTATGGGGCGCTACATCTATGTCGCGACCGGCAACAAGGGATACGAAGCCGTCGCCGTCACCGAGCACGACGAGCCGCCCGCCGTCTACGGCAGCGATTTGCAAAAGCTCGCCTGGCCTGACGACTACAAGAAGTTCGTCAGCGGTGGCAGCCTGCTGAAAGAGAACTACGGCCACGAAAGCTCAGACATTCTCCACCAGGGCGCCGAAGTCCTCGACGTGCAGGGCCGCGGCGAGTACCTCTACGCCGCGATGGGCAAGGGCGGCTTCCGCATCTACGACATCGCCAACCTCGACGACAAGGACTTCTCCGAGCGCACCATCACCGCGCCGGTGTCGCCGCTCGGCCAGCGCTTCTATCTGAAGACCAAATACGCGACCGCGGTCGCCACGCCCACCACGCTCGGCGTCGATCCTCTGCGCCATCAGTTCCTCGAGAACGAAGAGCAGAAGATGATCCCGATGAACTTGCTCTACGGCTTCCTCTACGTCGCCGATAAGTATGAAGGTCTCATCGTCGTCGGCGACCCCAATTTGAAGAAGCCGAAATACAAGGCTGCGGGCGTCGGCACGCTACTCGACGGCGATCCCACCAACAACTACCTGGTGCGCGGGGCCACGTTTAATCCCGAGGGCAAGCTGAACGGCGCGCGCCGCATCACCATCGCCGGCAACTACGCCTACATCCTTTGCGACCGCGGCCTTGAGGTCGTGGACCTCACCGTTCCCATCCAGCCCAAGATCGTCGCCGAAATCGGCGCGCCGTTCCTCAACGAGCCGCGCGGACTCGCCGTCCAGTTCCGCTATGCCTTCGTGGTCGACAAAGACGGGCTGAAGGTGCTCGACGTCACTCATCTCGACAAGCCCGTGCCGGTCGAGAACGCGCTCGTCAAGATAGAAGACGCGCGCAATGTCTACGTCGCGCGCACCTACGCGTACGTTTCCGGCGGCAAGCAAGGCATGGTGATTGTGAATGTCGAGCGGCCCGAGCAGCCCACGCTCGACCAGGTCTTCAATGCCGGCGGCGTCCTGAACGACGTCAACGACATCAAGATTGGCATGGTTTCGGCGGAGGCCTTCGCCTACGTCGCCGACGGTAAGAACGGTTTGCGGATTGTCCAGCTTCTATCGCCCATGGATGATCCGCTCTTCTCTGGATTCAGCTTCCATCCGCAACCCAGGCTGATTGCAACGCGTCACACCGAAGGGCCCGCACTCGCCGTCTCCAAGGGCATCGACCGCGACCGTGCCGTCGATGAAAGTGGCAACCAACTCGCCGTCTTCGGACGCCGTGGCGCGCGCCCGTTCAACTTGCAGGAGATGCAGCGGTTCTATCTCCGCGACGACAAGCTCTACACCGTCACCGACACTCCTCCCGGCCCGGCCGTGAATGCGATCGAGCCGCAACGAGCATCCACCGGACAGCAAGGGCCTGGACAGTAGGGTGCCCCAGGTTCGCGTCCTTCGTTTGGACGCTAACCTGGGTCCCATGCAGGACACTAAAGAGTAACCCTGAGATCGCTTTCTTCGTCCTTTCGCGGCCATCAAACGCTCTAAGATGAACTCGACACGCGGTCGCTCATCGGCCGCGCCCTCACTGGAGTATCACGATGAAGAAGACCTTTGCAGCGACGGCAATTCTGTTGGTGCTGGTGATGACCGCCGTAGCGTCAGAGCGGCGCGACGACGATATCGACCGCATTCAGACGGCCAGCGTCGTCCTCAAGCAGATCATGTCCGCTCCCGACAGCGCTATTCCCGACAGCATTATGTCGGGCGCCAAATGCATTGCCATCATGCCCTCGATGCTCAAGGCCAGCTTCATCTTCGGCGCGAACTACGGCAAGGGTGTCGCCACCTGCCGCACCGAAACCGGCTGGAGCGCGCCGGCATTCTTCAAGCTGACTGGCGGCAGCTTCGGCTTTCAGGCCGGCGGACAGGCGTCCGACCTGGTGCTGATCATCCGTACCGATGACGGCATGCAGTACCTGCTGCACAGCAAGTTCAAGCTGGGCGCCGACGCCTCAGCCGCTGCGGGACCGGTGGGCCGCGACGCGCAGGCCAGTACCGACCTGACCCTGCGCGCCCAGGTGCTGACGTATTCCCGCTCGCGCGGACTATTCCTGGGCGTCTCGCTGGGTGGTGGAGTGATCAAGCAGGACGACGCCGACACTCAGGCCTTCTATGGCAAGACCTGGACGTACCGCTCGCTATTGAAGGGACAGGTGCCCGCCCCGACCGATGCCGAGGTTTTCCTGCAAACGGTAGAGAGGTACGCTCCCACTCCGAGACCGCATGTCCCGCCAACTGTCTCCGCAGATCCGGCCATGAGCGCGCCGACGGCTTCCGCAGCACCAGTCGCTACAACGCCGCCGCCCGCCGATGCGGAGCCACCGGCTTCGAGTTCGGCTGCACGGCCAGCAGAGCCCGTCGCCGCATCAGCGCAATCCACTCCTGCCGAAGACCCAACCACAACGCCGCCAACCACTGCGACACAACTCAGATAGGCGGCTGAGAATAACGATAGCCCTCGTAGAAGCTTATTGTTTCGGGGGGTCGCCATGCGACGCGGCCGAACTCGGCGCAGTGCCGCTGGAGGCCGACTGGTTCGGCTGATCGAGATCGATCAACTGCGAGCCGGGCGGCTGCTGCAAAGCGAATTGTTCGTCGTTAAGCGGTTCGTTGATGACCAGCTTATCCACCGTCAGCCGGATGGAATATTCTTCCTGCGGGCGCTTAATTTCAATGACGCTGGGAAAGCTGACTCCGTTGTGGTCCGCATAGACCTGGTACGTGGCCTCGGTTGCAATCGCGCCATTCTGGTCGAAGATGACCTGCTCATGCACCGACAAGTTGGTGCGATCGAAGACGATTTTGCGGGCCAGGTACCAGTCGTTACCTGCACGATGGATTACCAGGATTTCATAGTCCGGCTGCTCCAGAGTCCGTGTCTTCTTTTTGTCATAAATCAATTCCTTGCTGTCTTCCAGCACAGCGATGTCATTGTTGGGATCCAGGTCGGGCAGAAGCAAAGCCTGATAGATCACCTCCGGGCGCAGGTTCTCCACTGTGCTGCCGCCGGGGTGAACCACATTATTGTGGCCCACGTAGAACTTGCTCTTGGCCGGAATCGACACCTTGAACTCATTGCCGTCGCTCACCATGTCGAAAGCTTTGTTGCGCACGATGGGAAAGAGCCCGATCATGCGCAGCATGTTGGGCTTGCGTACCAGAATATAGCCGCGAATTTCCTCGTAATCCGTGACCTTGCCCTTCTTCTCGCCGCCGACCGAGGCAGCGATGTCGACGGTGGCATTGAGGGTCTGTATTTTCGCGGCTTCGCTCTGGATGTAGGAAACGAGTTGCTGTTTGGTCGCGCTCTGCAGCTTGGCGGTGCTTGTGCGCATCTCTACCGTCCGGGTATGGAAAAGACACCCGGTGCCGCCCATCAGCAAGGCGAGCACGGCGATAGAGCTAGCGAATCCGGACCTCGTCATAAGTTTGCAGGGGCGGCGAGTTGAAACTTGTAGTATACGGCAGATGCACTCTTGGGCCGCTAGGACGCATGACCGGGTAGTGGGCTGTTTTGCGAAATCAGTGAATGAAGGCGGCAACCAATGCAGGCCAAGAGACGCCAACGATGAATGCTCGAAGTAGGTGGTCGTCATCCCAAATGATAGCGATAATCCCTCCGCTCAATACGAAGACGACCGATACCCACCAATATTGGCTAGAATGAGCAAAGCCGGGGAGGGGTGGTAGACCCCTGAGCATCATCAAACAAAACGACCCGAAAGCGCCGGAACAGAATTCTCTGACGTATTTTCTCATCGTTGCTGTGGGCTTAGTGCACGATTGCGGAAAGGTACTCGCGAATACCGCTTGGCAGGTGTGGGCTCAGGAAGTACACCAATGCAAGTACGCATATAATCGTCCAAGGACCGAGGGAGCGGCGGTCGTGCAAGGTGGTAATCAAATTCATAAACGACCTCTTAGTATTTCGACCGCGTTCTTTTTGCGGATGTTCAAAATGCTGAACATCCGGCTCCTGCACGGCTTGGGCCATGTCGCCTCCCTGTAAACGGTGGAATCGGTAACAGTAAGGAAGCCCCAATTATACAGATTTGTCAATCTTTATTTGGGTTCCTGGGCGACAAAAGCATTTCTTAATAGACGCAAAATGGGAGTCAAGGGTTCGCAGCTAATGATGAACTGCACAATTTTGCGGTTCAAAGGGAAAAAATTGGCATTGGATGGAAAATTTTCACAGGCAATTTGGGTTGCCAAATATGACACTATCGTGCCAGAATCTTGACATGCATAGACGCTCAAGCAAGCAGGATGACGCGCAGAACGCGCTTAGGGTGGTCGAGCAATTGATCGGCGCACCGCTGAAAGCCAAAGCGAAGAATCCGCTACAGTTTCCAGCGCTAAAGAAAAATCCGGCGGCTGTGGCCCTTGGCAAGTTGGGCGGCGTCAAGGGCGGTCGGGCTAGGGCGGCTAAGCTGTCACCGGAAGAACGAAAAGCAATAGCCCAGAAGGCTGGGAAAGCCCGCTGGGCTAAAGGCAAACAGGGTTCATAAAACGGCTGTATTGGAACAGTCGGCGAAGCTGGCCTACCACGCCCCAAGTCATTTCTCCCCGCGAAGGCTAGATGACTTGGGGCTTCTCATTATCGCTCCCTGCACGGCGGGCATGATGCAGAGAGCTAGTCAGTATTATTTTCATGGGTTGCGATCCTTTCGGGGCGCTCAGTCTGCTTTCCAAGCGGCTCCTCATTTAGCAGAACTCTCGCACTCAATTGAAACCTTGAGGGAATAACCTTCATCATCCTTCGGGTCGCGATAGACGTATGCGAAATTCGCAGCCGCCGTTTGGAGCCACCTTCTTCGTGCTTCTAGCGACCAATCTGCGCCACTTGCTGGCAGTGCTTTTATTAAGCCTTGAATTAGGGGATTGTGCCTTCCATCGTCACCGTCTCCACCTCCACCTCCGCCGCTGGAGGTTTTTTTGTTAGCTTCGAGGGCTTGCGGGTCTTCAGAATTGGCCGAAGGAGCCGGATCGTCCTTCAAGGAGGGACGAGTGAGTCTGTCTTTGGCGATCTCGAAAAAACCAGCCTGTTCGGCTGAACGCTGGAATGCTCGGCGAGCGGTCTCTTTTTGCTTTGCCGCTACGCCGAAATTCACAATTGTGGATTCAAGTCCAGCAGAAGGCGGCAGTGACGTTCCCTTGAAGTGCTCGTATACCTTGTTGTATAGCGGCACGTTAAGAATCACTGCCATCACGTCGCGATCTATCACGCTTATTACAATTTCTGCCGGGTACATCAAACGTTGCGCGTCACGCCCGCGATGGAAGCTGGACTCTCAGATCACGTTTGGAGCTTGGAAGAATTGGTTGGGCTGCTCGAAAAGGCAGAGGCGAAAGCGGCGTGAAAATTCAAAACAGCCCACTACCCATGACCGCGGTTTCTGGCCCGCTCTCACTACCGTTTCGGCTAGTGAACCAACTTTCAAAGCCGGAATTTCGAGGCTGGTTTCGACAGGCGAGGGGCCGGAAACTGCGATTCCGAGAACGCTCCCCATGTGCGATTTTCAGATTGTTCTTCCTCGTCCGGCAACCCGTAACAACGGCGGATGCGTTCCGAAATCCGCTCTTGGTCATCGTCGCGCTTTTTCGCCTGAATTATCATCACCATACTTTATCCGATACAGAGGAAGGGGTCTTGCTTCGCGAACGCCCGCGGCTCGCCCCCCGGACCTCGTAGCCTATTGCCCCGTCGCCACCGAGCGCCGGTACTGCGCGACATTGCGCGAGTGCTCCTCCAGGTCGCGCGCAAAGCGGTGATGGCCGTTGTTGTCGCTAACAAAATACAGGAAGTCGGTATGCGCCGGATGCATGGCGGCTGCGAGCGATGCTACTCCGGGATTCGCGATCGGTCCCGGCGGAAGTCCCCCGTATTTGTATGTGTTGTACGGCGAATCGAACTGCAGGTCCGACGCGTAGATGGTGCCGCGATAACGCCCGGCGAGCAGCGCCGCGTAGATGACGCTGGGGTCCGCTGCCAGCGCCATGTTCCGGTCGAGGCGATTGTAGTAAACGCCCGCGACCAGCGGCCGCTCCTTGGGATCTGCGGTTTCCTTCTCCACGATGGAAGCCATGGTCACAATGCGATGCGTGTCGGCGCGTCCCAACAGTCCGATGCTCTGCGCCTGCTGCCGGAAGCGATGCACCATGGCCGCGGCGATGTCATGCGCGCTGTCGATGCGGGTGAACTGATAGGTGTCGGGAAAGAGATAGCCCTCCAGCGACTTCGCATCCGGATCGATATCGCGCAAGAGAAATAAATCGCTTCTTGCTGCGGTCAGAAAATCCGATGCCGGGTCCAATCCCGCCTGCTCGACTGCGGCGGCAATGTCGAACATATTGTAGCCTTCGGGCACCACCACGGTGCGCGCGTAAACGTCGCCGCTGGTGAGGCGCCCCCACACATCAACCGCATTCGCCTTATGGTCGAATTTGTACTCGCCCGCCTTCAGCGTTTTGATCCCCTTCAGGTAATCGACAAACAAGAACGCCGTGGAGCTGCGAATCACGCCTTGCTGCTGCAGTTCGCGCGCGATGTGGCGCGTCGTCCAGCCGGGGCGCAACAGGACGAACGTGGTCTGCCGCGGCTCGACGGGCAGCAGCGCCGCCCAGGCGAACCAAATGGCAAAGGCCAGAAATAATACGAGTACGAGCTTGAAAAGAGACTTCACGAGTTGATATCAGAGCTGAAGTTGCCGCCTTGTAACAGGGCACGCCTTCAGTCGTGCCGAAAGCGCCCATTTTTGGAATTGGGCTCAGTTCGGCACGCCTAAAGACGTGCCCTGTTACGGAGCGTCAAGTACATTTCAGTTTAGATGAATTGCGCGCGTGGCGTGCTGTATTCGCCGCGCTCACGTTGCCGCCGAAGCTTTGCGGAATTCCAAGAACGATTGCAGTATCAGACCGGCCGCGAGTTGGTCCACCACTTCGCCCCGGCGGCGAATGCTCATATCCGTTTCACGCAGCACTCGGTTCGCCTGCACCGAGGTCAGCCGCTCGTCGAAGAAGTGTACCGGTAGCTTGAACTTGCCTCGAAGGTCATCGGCGAAGGCGTGCACCTTTTCCGCTTGAATGCCCTCCTCGCCACTCATGCGGAGCGGAAGCCCCATCACGATTTCCTGCACCCCGTATTGCCGGATTAGCCGCCGCAGGTGATCGAGGTCGGCTTTCTTGTTGCTGCGGCGGTACGTCGGCAAACCTTGCGCGGTCAGGCCCAGCTCATCGCTGATGGCCAGGCCAATCTTCCGCGCGCCGAAATCGATGGCGAGGATCCTTCCTTCGGACTTCGAAGAGATGTTTTGCATCTTGGGCACAGCCAAAGTACCATGCTCGGAATCTTACAGTTGCGACTACCCGGGTCCCGGCGCGCGCGTGGTTGGCGCGCTGGGGTGGGAGTACCATAGGCAAAATGCCCAAACAGGTTTTGGACAATCCGGAGCGCATTCCGCGCGAGGCCGATCCCGACATCGAGGCCAACGCCGCCGGCGGCCCAGTGCCGGTGCCTGAGGTCGCCATTAATCGCTCAACCGTGGCGGAACTGAACCGGCACCGGATGCTGCATATACAGACGGCGGCGCTGGTCATCCTGGCAAGCGCGGCGGTGCTCACCCTGATCTATGTCGCCAAGCTGCTGCTTGTGGTTATCCTGGTCTCGATTCTGCTGTCCTTTGTTCTGGCGCCGGTTGCCGACTTCCTGGTGCGGTTTGAGATACCACGCGGATTCGGCGCGTTCGTCGCAGTGACGCTGCTGGTCGGCGCACTCGGATTCGCCAGCTACGCTTCTTACAGTCGTGCTCTGGATTTCATGCACGAGCTACCCAAGTACAAGGCGCGCATTCAAGCGATGGGGGCCGGACTTCGCGAGCAGGCGGATCAAATCGAGAAGACGACGGAAACCATGCTCCCTGAGAATGAGGACACGAAGACGATCACGGTCAAGCAGTCGAGCAGTTGGACGGACATGGTCAGCCGCAACGCGAATTCGGTTTCCGAGTTCGTGCTGACGCTCACCTTCATTCCCTTCCTGGTTTTCTTCATGCTGAGCTGGCAGGACCACGTGCGCTCGGCCACAGTGATGCTGTTCAGCATGGAAAACCGCAACTCGGCTTACGTGATGCTCGGCCTGATTGCACGCATGATCCGTTCGTTCATCGTCGGCAATTTCATCATCGGAGTGTTCATCAGCGCATGTAGTATCGCGATTTTCGGTTTCATCGGCCTGCCATACTTTTACTTTCTTGGAATCATCAGCGGATTTCTCAGCCTGATCCCTTATCTTGGCGTGCTGCTCGCCGTGGTGCCGCCGTTGGTCGCCGACCTTGGCCATATCAGCACGGCCGTTGCGCTGATTGTTATCGCCAGCGTAATCGGGCTGCACCTGATCGCGATGAACGTTCTCTATCCCAAGATTCTTGGCAAGCGCCTGCAGTTGAATCCGCTCGCGGTCACCATCGCATTGCTGTTCTGGGGATGGTTGTGGGGTGCGATGGGACTGGTCCTGGCGGTACCGCTGATGGGTGCACTGAAAATCATCTGCGACCACATCGAGCGTCTCCGACCGTACGGCGCGTGGCTGGGGGAATAGCCGCTTTTCGCTATTCGTTATTCGCCAGAGACCATGCTCGCCACAGACCGGTGCGCGGGACTCATCTCCTCAGCGTTCCCTGTTCCGAGCTTGCCGCCGAGGCTAGTTGCTTCTGGCGAACCGCGAAGAGCAAAGACCGGTTAGCGATTCGAGCCAACCTCCGCTAGAATCGTCCTTCGGAGAAAACATGCCACACATGGTGCATTGCGTAAAGCTGGGGCGCGAGGCCGAGGGGCTCGACGAGCCGCCCTTCGACAACGAACTGGGACAGAGGATCTACAACAACATCTCCAAGCTCGCCTGGGAGCAGTGGCAGGAGCACATGAAGATGCTCCTTAATGAATATCGCCT